>Ga0163161_10000690_pt1 | contig 27001 bp, 23 predicted proteins | sample S45metaG_FD_129847 | JGI IMG/M metagenome (GOLD analysis project Ga0163161, IMG submission 129847) | Switchgrass rhizosphere microbial communities from Kellogg Biological Station, Michigan, USA - S4-5 metaG | ecosystem: Host-associated > Plants > Roots > Rhizosphere > Soil | place: USA... | reverse complement strand
TGACGGAGCAATTTTGTCGAACCTGAACGCAGGTTACTCACCCACACGATCCGTGCGTTATGCAATGCCAGGGTTTGGGGAAAGTGCTGAGGTATCGGAAAGAATGGTGGGTCGTGCGGGATTCGAACCTGCGACCAATTGATTAAAAGTCAACTGCTCTACCAACTGAGCTAACGACCCACTGATGTGGTTTACTGCTGAAATGCGTAAGCAGGAGAGAGACTCGCTGCAATAAAAATGGTGGGTCGTGCGGGATTATTCGGCTTTCAGCCTCACCCTTCGGGACATCACTGCGTGATGTTGTCTCGCTTTGCGAGACTCGAACCTTTACGGTTCTCACCCTTACGATTCCATATCGTACTCGCGTCTAAAAATGGTGGGTCGTGCGGGATTCGAACCTGCGACCAATTGATTAAAAGTCAACTGCTCTACCAACTGAGCTAACGACCCACTGACGTGGTTTACTGCTGAACTACGAATACAAAACCGAGGATTTGCATTGCGGAAAAACAACTCTGAAATGGTGGGTCGTGCGGGATTATTCGGCTTTCAGCCTCACCCTTCGGGCCATCACTGCGTGATGTTGTCTCGCTTAGCGAGACTCGAACCTTTACGGTTCTCACCCTTACGATTCCACATCGTAATCACATCTAAAAATGGTGGGTCGTGCGGGATTCGAACCTGCGACCAATTGATTAAAAGTCAACTGCTCTACCAACTGAGCTAACGACCCACAGCAGTGGTGGGTGATGACGGGCTCGAACCGCCGACCCCCTCCGTGTAAATGAGATGCTCTACCAACTGAGCTAATCACCCACTAGTGTGGTTACTGCTACTACTTCAGGAATTGGTGGGTCGTGCGGGATTCGAACCTGCGACCAATTGATTAAAAGTCAACTGCTCTACCAACTGAGCTAACGACCCAATTTCCTAGCTGCTTTAACATCTTGCAAGTTGTCTTGGCAACGGCGGCATATATTACTAATTTATCTTGGCAGCGCAACTTAAATTTTAAAACAAGTGGTTCAACTGCTTGTTCTTCACACGAATGAGCCCAGAAAGCGGTCAGATAGACTAATTTCTGGGCTCATTTTTTTGCTGACTAACCGGCAACGCGACTTTTCGCCTGTTTGGCCGCAGCACTGGTTGGGTATTGTTTAATCACCTGCTGGAACACGGCTTTGGCTTTATCGGCCTGCCCTTTTTCCTGCATGATGATACCTACCTTGTACATTGCGTCCGGCGCCTTAGGTGACTTTGCGTAATTCTTCACCACGACGGCAAAATAGTAGGCCGCATCGTCTTTCTTACCCTTGTTGTAGAACAACTGCCCCAGCCAATAATTGGCGTTGGGCTGGTAAGTAGACTTTGGGTACTGTTTTACGAAGGTCTGAAAAGCGGAGATCGCCTGATCATACTGTTTTTTTTCCAGCGCCAATGAAACAGCGGCGTTGTAGTCGCTGTTTTCATCGCCCGTACTGGCCGGCGCAGCTGCTGAGGCGCCCGCAGACGCGCTGTCAGCGCCGTCGGTGGAAGCAGCCGCAGCTGCCCCACCTGCGGCACCCGCAGCGGCTGCGGAGCTCTGAGCGCCGCCCTGGCTGATGCTATCCATCTGTTGATAGATCTGCTTTTGGCGTTCAACAACCTGATTCAGTTGATATTGGCTTTCCTGGATTTGCCCGCGGAGAGAGTCAATATCGCGCTGGTTGTCAGAGAGTTGTTGCTGGAGTTGGTTTAAAAGCTGGCCCTGAGCATTGGAGATACGCTCAAGTGAAGTGACACGGTCTTCGACCGAGCCGGAGCCGACATTACTGATTGGCGCTTGGGCAGTAGCGGCCCATGGGACCGCTACGCCAACCAGTAACGACAGACTCAACAAGTGACGTCTGAAGTTACTGTTCATGCGATTCTCTTAGTAAACCAGAACGGCACGACGGTTTTTAGCATAAGCCGCTTCGTCGTGGCCCAGTACTGCTGGTTTTTCTTTACCGTAAGAAACGATAGAGATCTGGTCAGCTGAAACGCCTTTGCCTTGCAGGTACATTTTAACTGCGTTAGCACGACGCTCACCCAGAGCGATGTTGTATTCCGGCGTGCCACGTTCGTCCGCGTGGCCTTCAACGGTCACTTTGTAAGACGGGTTGTTACGCAGGAATGCAGAGTGTGCGTCCAGCATCTCGGCGAACTCGGAGCTCACGTCATACTTGTCCAGGCCGAAGTAAACAATGTTGTTCTTCTGCAGTTCTTGCATCTGCAGACGAGCTTGTTCTTCAGAAGACAGGTTGCTGCTGCCGTTTTCTGTACCAGTGCCAGCGCCAGCGCCCAGACCAGATTGGTCGTTGTTTGCGCTTTTGTTAGAACTACAAGCCGCTACAGCCAGAACTGGCAGTGCCAGCAGAAGCCCTTTCAGCACTTTGTTCAGTTGCATTTCTTTGATCCTTTTATAGTTTGCCATACATATTTACACATGCATCACAGATACGGCGACCAGGCAGGGAATTTGACCTGTCCATCGGTTGCCGGAAGACGCGCTTTAAAACGCCCATCAGTCGATACCAGTTGCAGCACGGAGCCCATACCTTGCGTGGAGCTATAGATCACCATGGTGCCATTTGGCGCAATACTAGGCGTTTCGTCCAGGAACGTGCCGGTTAAAACTTGAACGGCTCCCGATCCAAGATCTTGTTTGGCGATATGCTGAGCACCGCTATTGGAGCTCACCATCACCAGGAATTTACCATCAGAGCTGACTTCAGAATCCTGATTCTGAGAGCCTTCCCATGTCAGACGCTGTGACGCACCGCCACTGGCACTGACTTTATAAATCTGCGGTCGGCCGCCCTGATCGGAGGTATATGCCAAAGACTGGCCATCCGGGAACCAGGTCGGTTCGGTATTGTTGCTGCGCCCGTCGGTGATTTGCGTGATCTGGCCGGAGCCGAGATTCATCACGTACAGGTTCAGGCTGCCGCTTTTAGACAGCGCAAAGGCCAGACGGCTGCCGTCCGGTGAGAACGCCGGTGCACCGTTGTGGCGCGGGAACGAAGCGATCTGACGGATAGCGCCATTAGCCAGGGTCTGTACGACCAGCGCAGAACGGCCGCTTTCAAAGGTCACGTACGCCAGTTTGCTGCCATCCGGCGACCAGGCCGGGGACATCAGCGGCTCCGGTGAACGGTGTACCACAAACTGGTTGTAACCGTCGTAATCCGCTACGCGCAGCTCGTACGGGAATTTCCCGCCGTTGGTCTGCACTACGTAGGCGATACGGGTACGGAACGCGCCCTTGATACCGGTCAGCTTCTCGAACACTTCGTCACTGGCGGTGTGCGCAGAATAACGTAACCATTGTTTGGTCACTTTATACTGGTTTTGCGCCAATACGGTGCCCGGTGAACCTGAAGTGTCCACCAGCTGATAGGAGATCAGGTAGCCGCCGTCTGCACCAGGTTGCACCTGGCCGACCACGACCGCGTCAATGCCCAATGCAGTCCAGGCCGCCGGCGTCACTTCAGACGCGGAGGTCGGTTGCTGCGGCATGCGCGCCACGTCAATCGGGTTGAATTTGCCGCTATTGCGCAAATCCGCGCCGACAATTTTGCCAATGTCTTCCGGAGGCGTGCCTGGGCCAGCCCATTTAAAAGGTACCACGCCAATCGGACGAGCGGAGTCGACCCCTTGGGTGATTTCGATGCGAACTTCCGCATGAAGAACGGACGCCCACAGTATTAAAAAACCTAACGCTACTCGAAATGCCTGCTTCATCTCATCTCCCTTATCCAGGCGGGATGCCTGCGATAAATTAGCAGAATTTTAACAAACCAACGCAAACAAAACTACATAATCCCTGTTGGTTACCTTAGTACATCCCTGCGGTATGACTTAGTCAATCAACCGTTATTGCGGTTTGAATACAAGGGTCGAATTCTTAAAGTGCTGATAAACAGCGTCACTTGGCGGTTTAGGAATCTTCGCCTGATTCGCTGCGGCTACTGCCGCCTGACACAGAGCAGGATCACCACCCACCGGTTTCACGTCAATCAAAAAGCCATCAGGCCCCAGCTTGATGCGTAGGTCACAAGTCTTACCGGCGAACGAGCTCGCGTCATAGAACTTGTTCTGAATAGCTGCACGAATCTGTGCCTGGTAACCATTAATATCCGCCCCACTGGCCCCTGCCGTCTTGGCATTGCCCTGCCCGGCAGGTTTACCGTCGCCCTTCGACTTGGCGCCGCCGCCTTTCGGTGCGTTCTTACCGTCCGCCAGGTCGCCAAACAGATTGTTCACGTCGGAAGACTGTTCAGCTGCTTCGGCAGCCGCCTTCTTCTTGGCATCCGCTGCGGCTTTCTTGGCTGCGGCCTTCTCGGCAGCAGCTGCTTTTTTCTCAGCCTCTGCGGCCGCTTTCTTCTCGGCGTCAGCAGCAGCCTTTTTCTCGGCTTTCTCGGCTTCTGCTGCAGCTTTCTTCTCAGCTTCCGCTGCGGCTTTCTTCTCGGCGTCGGCAGCCGCTTTTTTCTCTGCGGCTTCAGTCGCTTTTTGCTCGGCGGCAGCCGCTTTCTTCGCTTCTTCCGCCTGTTTCTTGGCGGCAGCGGCGGCGGCGGCTTCTTTCTTGGCTTCAGCTTCCGCTTTCTTCTGCGCGTCGGCTTGCGCCTTGGCAACTTTATCCGCTTCGGCCTTGGCCTTGGCGGCGGCCGCTTCCGCTACTTTCTGTTGTTCTTTGGCTTTCTCCGCAGCCTTCTCGGCCACTTTTTGCTGTTCAGCGGCCTGCTTTTGTTGCTCGGCGGCCTGTTTCTGCTGTTCTGCCGCTTGCTTTTGCTGCTCTGCGGCCTGCTTTTGCTGTTCAGCCTGTTCTTTCGCGTCCTGCGCCGCTTTTTCCTGCGCGGTCAAACGCTCTTTCTCCAGCTCTTTCAGGCGCTGTTGTTCCGCCGCCTGCTTCTGCTGAAGTTCTTCGGCCTGTTGCTCCGCTTTTTTCTGGCGCTGCTTTTCAGCACGCTGCGCGTCGTTACTCTGCTGTTGCTGGCGGTTGTACTGCTCCACCACTGCCCCAGGATCGACCATCACTGCGCCGACAACCGAACCCTCGCCGCCACCGCCGGCGCTGTCCATGTTGACGTTTTCTTGCAGCGATCCCCAAATCAGCAGGGCAATCAATATGAAGTGCAGAACGACCGAAACAATAACGGCGCGGTTCAGCTTATCGTTTTGCTCAGTTGCCTTTACCAAAATAGATTCCCAAAAACTGGTGTTGCTTATACGGGGTTCCTGCGCCTGAGCACAGGAACCGGGTTGCCTCTAACCTTAGGGTCAGATTGGCTGGGTCATCAGCCCCACGGAAGCGACGCCCGCCTGATGGAGAATATTCAATGCCTTGATAATCTCATCGTAGGGTACTTCCTTCGCCCCGCCGATCAAAAAGACCGTCTTCGGGTTAGCCGCTAAACGCGACTTGGCTTCGGCTGCAACCTGCTCCGGCGGCAACAACTCCATGCGGTTGTGATCCACCACCAGCGTATATTGACCGACACCGGAAACCTCGAGGATCACCGGCGGGTTATCGTCACTGGACACCGCCTTGGAATCGGTGGCATCAGGCAGATCAACCTCAACGCTCTGGGTGATGATCGGCGCGGTTGCCATAAAGATCAGCAACAGCACCAGCAACACGTCGAGCAACGGAACTATATTAATTTCGGACTTCAGCTCGCGCCGATTGCGTCCACGAACTCTCGCCATGCTACCTCCTACTTATTTGCTGTCGCTGGAGAAGGCCTGACGATGCAGAATAGCGGTGAACTCTTCCATAAAGTTGTCGTAATTCTGCTCAAGCTTGTTGACGCGCTGGTTGAGGCGGTTATAGGCCATAACGGCCGGGATAGCGGCGAACAAACCGATGGCGGTTGCGATCAGTGCTTCGGCGATACCCGGTGCTACCATTTGCAGCGTGGCCTGTTTCACCGCACCCAGTGCGATAAAGGCGTGCATAATCCCCCACACGGTGCCGAACAAACCGATATACGGACTGATCGACCCCACGGTGCCGAGGAAAGGAATGTGGTTTTCCAGCGTTTCCAGCTCGCGGTTCATCGAGATGCGCATAGCGCGTGACGCGCCTTCGATCACCGATTCCGGCGCATGGTTGTTAGCGCGGTGCAAGCGAGCGAATTCTTTGAAACCAGAATGGAAAATTTGTTCGGAGCCGGTCAGGCTATCGCGACGTGCCTGGCTTTCCTGATACAGACGGGAAAGTTCGATACCGGACCAGAATTTGTCTTCAAAGGCCTCGGCGTCACGCGTGGCCGCATTAAGGATGCGGGTGCGCTGAATGATGATCGCCCAGGAGGCCACCGAGAAGCATATCAAAATCAACATGATAAGCTTAACCAGCAGGCTTGCCTTCAAGAATAAATCTAGGATGTTCATCTCATTCACTGCTTAAACTCCGCGACAATAGACTTAGGAAGCGCTATCGGCTTCATTTGGTGTGGATCAATGCATGCAATCAACACATCGGCCTGACTCAAAAGAGTTCCGTCAGAATTGACAATACGTTGAGCAAACGTGAGAGAAGCCCCGCGCATTGAGGTGATTTCACTCTGCACTTCCAGCTGTTCGTCGAGACGAGCCGGAGCCAGATAATCCACCGTCATGCGCCGGACTACGAAAGCGATATGTTCACTGAGCAGCTGCTGTTGATGAAAGTTGTGGTGACGCAGCATCTCGGTGCGCGCTCTTTCAAAAAAGGCGACATAGCGGGCGTGATAGACCACACCACTGGCATCGGTATCCTCGTAGTAAACGCGAACCGGCCATCGAAACAACGTATTACTCACTCTACTTCCCAGCAATGCAATTTAACGGTGCTACTATACGCAAGACGGATCGGGTTGGGAATGGGTTACAAGAAGGGAACGAAAATAATTATGGGCCTGAACGGCCCATAACACGGGGATATAACGGAGATTATAAAGAAACGTAAAATAATCCTGCGGCCAGGATCACAATTGCCGGAAGTGGCGCAAAAAAAGCACGCCATAACGAACGTTGTGGTCGGAACCCGACGCCGTGAATCACGCCCGTGCACACCGCCCAAATAAGCAGCAGGCCTTCCCAAATCTCCAGCGAACTGGTTTTCGCCGCAAAGCGGGTCGGATCCCAGAAAATACAGCCCGCCAAAATCAACGCCAGCACCAATGAAAGGGCCCGAACCGGGCCCTTGTCAGTCATGGCGTACAGCTTGTCAGCCAATGACGAACTCATCACTTGCCGTCTTGCTGAGCTTTTGAATCTTCGTGGTGCTCAAACGCCAGCGCCGTGATGATGCCGAAGGCGCAGGCAAGAAGCGTTCCGAGAATCCAGGCAAAATACCACATGGTTTAGCTCCTTATCCTTAATACAGCGAATGCTTGTTGTTCTCGATGAAATTCTTGTCGAGACGGCCAAACATTTTGTAGTACGACCAACTGGTGTACGCCAGAACGATAGGCACGAAGATCGCCGCAACAACGGTCATCACTTCCAGCGTAAACAGACTGGACGTCGCGTCCCACATGGTCAGGCTAACGTTAGGCACGGTGCTTGACGGCATCACGAACGGGAACATGGTTACCCCGGCGGTCAGGATCACACAGGCAATGGTCAGTGACGACGACACGAAGGCCAACGCGTCTTTCTGCAAGCGCGAGAACAGAGCGGTGAACAACGGCAGCACGACGCCCAATGCAGGCAGCGCCCACAGAGCCGGATACTTGTTGAAGTTAATCAACCAGGCACCCGCCTGATGCGCAACTTCTTTACGCATCGGGTTAGACTCCGCCATAGTATTCAGCGCCGAGGTAATCACATACCCATCGATGCCTTTCACCAGCCATACGCCGCCCAGCAGGAAGCATACCGCCATCACCAGCGTGGAGATCTGCGCCGCAGCGCGTGCGCGCAGGTGGATCTCGCCGGAGGTACGCATCTGCAGATAAGTTGCCCCTTGCGTCACCAGCATGGTCAGGCTGACCACACCCGCCAACAGGCCGAACGGGTTCAGCAGTTGGAAGAAGTTGCCGGTGTAGAACAGACGCATGTATTCGTCCATGTGGAACGGCACGCCCTGCAACAGGTTGCCGAACGCCACGCCGAACACCACGGCCGGCACGAAGCTGCCGATGAAAATGCCCCAGTCCCACATGTTGCGCCAGCGGCTGTTTTCCAGCTTCGAACGGTAGTCAAAACCGACCGGGCGGAAGAACAAGGCTGACAGCACCAGGATCATCGCGACGTAGAAACCGGAGAACGCCGCCGCGTAGACCATCGGCCAGGCGGCGAACAGCGCGCCACCAGCGGTGATCAGCCACACCTGGTTACCGTCCCAGTGCGGAGCGATAGAGTTGATCATCACCCGACGCTCAGTATCGGTTCTGCCGATAATGCGCAGCAGTATGCCGACGCCCATGTCGAAACCGTCGGTGACGGCGAAACCGATCAGCAGTACGCCAATCAGAGCCCACCAGATAAATCGCAGTACTTCATAGTCAAACATACGTGGACTCCTGTTTAGCGCGCTTCCTGCACGGCGGCAGTCGGTTGTTCAAAGTGGTAGCGGCCAGTTTTCAGGCTGCTTGGACCCAGACGCGCAAATTTGAACATCAGGTACATCTCAGCCACCAGGAACAGGGTGTACAAGCCGCAAATCAGCCCCATCGAGAACAGAATGTCGCCCGCAGTCAGTGAAGAGTTGGCGACAGCCGTCGGCAGCACCTCACCGATCGCCCAGGGTTGACGACCATATTCGGCCACAAACCAGCCGGCTTCGATCGCAATCCAGGGCAGCGGCAAGCCATACAGCGCCGCGCGATGCAGCCATTTTCTCTGACCGATGCGCCCGCGAATCACGCTCCAGAACGACAGGCCGATAATGAACAGCATCAGCACGCCACAAGCCACCATGATGCGGAAGGCGAAGTACAGCGGTGCCACGCGTGGGATGGAGTCTTTGGTCGCTTGCTGGATCTGCGCTTCCGTCGCGTCGGTGACGTTCGGGGTATAACGCTTCAGCAACAGACCGTAGCCCAGATCCTGCTTGGCTTTATTGAACTCGGCGCGCACGGCCGGATCGGTATTGCCGCCACGCAGCTCTTCGAGCAATTGGTAGGCTTTCATCCCGTTGCGGATACGCACTTCATGCTGCGCCATCAGATCTTTCAGGCCGGTGACCTGGGTGTCCGTTGAGCGAGTCGCAATCAGCCCGAGCGCGTAAGGGATTTGAATCGCGTAGGAGTTTTCCATTTTATCCTGATTCGGGATCCCGAACAGGGTAAAGGCGGCCGGAGCCGGTTGGGTTTCCCACTCGGCTTCGATAGCGGCCAGCTTGGTTTTCTGCACGTCGCCCATTTCGTAACCGGATTCATCACCCAGCACGATAACGGACAATACGGCAGCCATACCGAAACTGGCGGCAATGGCGAAGGAGCGCTTGGCAAAGGCAACATCGCGGCCTTTCAACAGGTAGTAAGAGCTGATGCCCAGAACGAACATCGCGCCACAGGTGTAGCCGGCAGCCACGGTGTGCACAAACTTCACCTGCGCAACCGGGTTGAGCACCAATTCGGAGAAGCTGAGCATCTCCATGCGCATGGTTTCGAAGTTGAAGTCAGAGGCGATCGGGTTCTGCATCCAGCCGTTGGCAACCAGGATCCACAGTGCGGAGAAGTTCGAGCCCAGCGCCACCAGCCAGGTTACCGCCATGTGCTGCACTTTGCTCAGACGATCCCAGCCGAAGAAGAACAGCCCGACCAACGTCGATTCAAGGAAGAACGCCATCAGACCTTCGATGGCCAGCGGGGCCCCGAAAATATCACCGACGTAATGGGAGAAATATGACCAGTTGGTCCCGAACTGGAACTCCATGGTCAAACCGGTGGCCACACCCAGAGCAAAGTTAATCGCAAATAACTTGCCCCAGAATTTGGTCATATCTTTATAGATTTGTTTGCCAGACAGCACATATACCGTTTCCATAATTGCCAGCAAAAACGCCATGCCTAGCGTTAATGGGACAAATAAGAAATGGTACATCGCCGTTAAAGCAAACTGTAAGCGCGACAGTTCGACAATATCAAACATCTTGACTCCTTGCTCCTCGCAGGAAGACTCCGACATGCGGTTATCGGTAATACATCTTTCGAAGACACCGGTAACGCCCCGCAGTGAATGCCCTTAAACACAACAAATTTGATCCAGCTTCTCCGCTTTCAACCGCACACTCACCGCAAGGCCACACGGGCCAACGTCAAGCACACCACTGAAAACCGACAACGGGTAACAAATGCAACAAGATCAACCATCCATAATCACAACATGGATGATACTCGCCCAATCCCACACAATAAATAGGTTTTTGCGTGATGTGGGTTAGACTTTTGGTTACAGGTCAAATCTTGGCCAAAAGAGGTACTCTGGGCTAATTTGATCTGAAACAATTTAAGCCTATCTTAGTATTATTTCCATATTCATCAGCACATTTCTCATAATTTTCTTAGGGTCATGTTGCGTAATGGTTTAATTGTTTTTTAATGATATTTTTGTGTTAAATAAATGTAATTTAAAAGCGGTGCCATTGTATTATTACGCGCTTATTATGCGACATAATTAACTTTTTATTTCCAATAATCGAACACAGTGATTTCAGTCACAAAAGCAAAAAACTCTCTCCAATATTAGTCTATTTTTAGCTATTTGATCGTAAAGGTTGCATTTTTGTAGCAAAATAGAATCTTGTATAAAAAATCTTTGGCCTACAATAACTTATGAAAAAAATTCTTTTTGCCTCTGTTCTTGGACTCTCTGGGAGCGCCATCGCCGCGGAAACGGTGAATATTACGTTGCTGGGCACCTCTGACCTGCACGGCACCTTCGTGCCCTGGGACTACGCCAGCGATACCGAAAACCTGGCAGGCAGTCTGAGCCAGATCGCCACTCAGATTAAAAAACTGCGTGCCGAACAACCCAACCTGATCCTGGTTGACGCCGGCGACACCATTCAGGGCAATTTTGTCGAAACCTTCAAACATGAGGCCATCAGCCCGATGATGCTGGGCTTCAACGCGCTCAAGTACGACGTCTGGGTGATGGGCAACCACGAGTTCGATTTCGGCCTGCCGGTGCTGGCGACGCCACTCAAGCAGTTTGAAGGCACCGCGCTGGCGGGCAATATTTTCTGGGATAACGGCAAGCCGTTCCTGCCGGCATACAAAATTATCGAACGCCAGGGCGTTAAAATCGGCATTATCGGCATGGATACGCCAATGACCGCCGAGTTTGCCAAAGGCACCGATCGCACCAAAGGGCTGAACTTTACCGACCCTGTGCAAGCGGTGAAGAACGTAATCAACGAGATTGACGGCCAGGTCGACGCCATCGTTCTGGTGGCGCATATGGGTATCGATAACGAAAACCAGCGGCCAGGCACCGGCGTGGCCGACATTGCCAACGCCAACCCGCAACTGGCCGCGATCGTTGCCGGACATATGCATGTAAAAATCGACAAGGCAGTGGTCAACGGCGTCATTATTACCGAGCCGGATAAATATGGCCGCGCGCTATCGCGCATCGATCTGCAGTTTGAACGGCGCGACGGCAAGTTCGCCCTAATCAATAAAGACAGTTTTACCTACCCGATTAAGGGCATCGCACCCGACAGCGGCATGCTGGCCCTCTACCAGCCGTATCACGATATTCTGCGCGCCAATGCCAATCGGGTGGTAGCGACGCTGACCGGCAGCGATCTGGTGCCGGCCGACGAGATCAAGGGTATTCCGCAAGTGCATATTCAGGATACCGGCATCAGCGCCCTGTTCCAGCAAGCCGCCCGTTATTACGCGCCGCAGGCGCAGGTGATCGCCCTGCAAATCGATAATGACTCCGCCAAACTCGATGTCGGTGAAATCAAGGCCAAGGATATCGCGTTTAACTATCAATACGCCGGCGGTGAAATCACCGTTTATCAGCTTAACGGCAAAGCGTTAAAACAGTATATGGAATGGTCTGCCGGTTACTTTAACCAGCTTAAGCCGGGTGATGTTACCTACAGCTTTAACCCGGCGCGTCGCGCCTCCAAATACTCCACCAACGACTTTTTCGACGGCGTCACCTACAGCATCGATCTGCGCCAACCCGCCGGTTCGCGCATTACCGATTTACGCCTGGCTGATGGCACCCCGGTTACCGACGAGATGCCGATTCGCCTGGGCATGAATAGTTATCGCATGGGGCATCTGACGCAAAAAGGCGGTGCGCTGGAGGGGCAATCCTTCCCGGTGCTGTCCGACAGTAAGGCGCAATACGGCGAGGAGGAAGGCACCATCCGCAATCTCACCCTGCGTTATCTGACGGAAGTGAAAAAAGGACAATATCAGGGGCTGCCGCAGCAGCGCTGGAAACTGGTGGGCATGGAAGGCTATGAACCCCAGCGGGCAATCGTCAAAAGTCTGTTAAATCAAGGCATCATCCGCGTCCCCACCACCGATGACGGCCGTTATACCAACGTGGCATCAATCAACGTTAAGGATGCATTATTCAGTGACGCCGCCGGCTATAACGCCGCCCTCTCCTCGCTCGAAAAGCAACGGGGAAACAGCAACGACGCAATGCAAAAACAACGTCTGCAGGATCGCATCACGCTGATCAAGGCGCTCAACAGCTTCTGACCCCTTTCCATAAAAAAGGCCACCCAAAAGGGTGGCCACAATCATGTCGAGACAGTCTTGCCGTATCAGCGATTCAATACCGCTTTTACCGCTTCACCGATGTCAGCCAGGCTGCGTACGGTTTTAACTCCGGCCGCTTCCAGCGCTGCGAATTTTTCGTCCGCAGTGCCTTTGCCGCCGGCGATGATGGCGCCTGCGTGGCCCATACGTTTGCCTTTCGGCGCAGTAACGCCGGCAATGTAGCCAACAACCGGCTTGGTGACGTGTTCTTTGATGTAAGCTGCCGCTTCTTCTTCCGCGCTACCGCCGATCTCGCCGATCATCACAATCGCTTCAGTCTGCGGATCTTCCTGGAACATTTTCAGGATATCGATGAAGTTGGAGCCTGGGATCGGGTCGCCGCCGATGCCCACACAGGTAGACTGGCCCAGACCGGTATCGGTGGTTTGCTTAACCGCTTCATAGGTCAGGGTGCCAGAGCGGGAAACGATGCCCACTTTGCCCGGCAGGTGGATGTGGCCTGGCATGATGCCGATTTTGCACTCGCCCGGAGTGATAACGCCTGGGCAGTTCGGGCCAATCATGCGCACGCCGGCTTCATCCAGCTTCACTTTCACGGTCAGCATATCCAGCGTAGGGATGCCTTCGGTGATGGTGATGATCAGTTTGATGCCTGCATCGATAGCTTCCAGAATGGAGTCTTTGCAGAACGGCGCCGGTACGTAGATCACGGACGCAGTAGCGCCGGTCGCTTCGACCGCTTCACGCACGGTGTTGAACACCGGCAGACCCAGGTGTTGAGTGCCGCCTTTGCCCGGCGTAACGCCACCGACCATTTTAGTGCCGTAAGCGATAGCCTGCTCGGAGTGGAAGGTCCCCTGGCTACCGGTGAAGCCCTGGCAAATTACTTTGGTGTTCTTATCGATTAAAATGGACATTATTTACCCTCCACTGCCGCAACAACTTGCTGAGCCGCATCAGTCAGGCTGGTCGCAGCAATGATATTCAGACCGCTGTCCGCCAGTTTCTTGGCGCCCAGTTCGGCATTGTTCCCTTCCAGACGCACGACCACAGGGACGTTAACGCCCACTTCGGCGACTGCGCCAATGATGCCGTCGGCGATCAGATCGCAGCGCACGATACCACCGAAAATGTTAACCAGAACCGCTTTCACCTTGTCGTCAGACAGGATGATTTTGAACGCTTCGGTCACGCGCTCTTTGGTCGCGCCGCCGCCTACGTCGAGGAAGTTGGCCGGTTCGCCGCCGTGCAGTTTAACGATGTCCATGGTGCCCATCGCCAGACCCGCGCCATTAACCATGCAACCGATGTTGCCGTCGAGAGCAACGTAGTTCAGCTCCCACTGTGCAGCACGGGATTCACGCTCGTCTTCCTGAGAAGGGTCACGCATTTCACGCAGTTCAGACTGGCGGAACAGTGCGTTGCCGTCGGCGCCCAGTTTGCCGTCCAGGCAGATCAGATCGCCCTGCTTGGTGACTACCAGCGGGTTGATCTCAACCATCGCCAGGTCGCGCTCCAGGAACAGCGTCGCCAAGCCCATGAAGATCTTGGCGAACTGGCCGACTTGCTTGCCGGTCAGGCCCAGTTTGAAGGCCAGCTCACGGCCCTGGTAAGGCTGTGGGCCTGCCAGTGGGTCGATGGTCATTTTGTGGATCAGTTCCGGGGTTTCTTCCGCAACTTTTTCAATCTCAACGCCACCTTCGGTGGATGCCATAAACACCACACGACGGCTTGCACGGTCAACTACCGCGCCCAGATACAGTTCTTTATCGATGTCGGTCGCCGCTTCTACCAGGATCTGGTGAACCGGTTGGCCCAGCGCGTCAGTCTGGTAGGTCACCAGACGTTTGCCCAGCCAGGCTTCAGCGAAAGCACGAATGTCTTCTTTGCTGTTAACCACTTTAACGCCGCCAGCTTTACCGCGACCGCCAGCATGAACCTGACATTTTACCACCCACGGGCCGGAGCCGATTTTGGATGCGGCTTCTTCTGCTTCACGCGGTGTGGTACAGGCGTAACCGGTTGGTGCCGGCATGCCATACCGAGCAAACAGCTGTTTTGCCTGATATTCGTGTAAATTCATGATGTTCTATCCATTCAGTTCTGAAGGTTTTAGCCGAGCCATTTTGGCGGAAAACCGCATGACTTTTGTCGGCCACATAGCACAGAGTGTGGGCGCGGCGTACCGCGCCCATCAGGGTTATACGTCCAGCAGCAGACGAGCCGGATCTTCCAGCATCTCTTTCACCGTCACCAGGTAACCAACGGACTCTTTGCCGTCGATCAGGCGGTGATCGTAAGAAAGTGCCAGATACATCATTGGCTGGATCACAACCTGGCCATTCACCGCCATTGGGCGATCTTTAATGGCGTGCATGCCCAGGATGGCGCTCTGCGGTGGGTTGATGATCGGAGTCGACATCAGTGAACCGAATACGCCGCCGTTGGTAATGGTGAAGTTACCGCCGGTCAGTTCTTCCACGGTCAATTTGCCGTCACGGCCTTTGACCGCCAGCTCTTTGATTTTCTTCTCGATGTCCGCCATGCTCATGCTGTCTACATCGCGCAGTACCGGGGTCACCAGGCCGCGTGGGGTAGATACCGCAATGCTGATATCGAAATAGTTGTGGTAGACCACATCAGTACCGTCAATGGAAGCGTTCACTTCCGGGAAGCGTTTCAGCGCTTCAACCACCGCCTTGATGTAGAAGGACATGAAGCCCAGACGTACACCGTGGCGTTTTTCGAAAGCTTCACCGTACTGCTTGCGCAGATCCATGATCGGCTGCATGTTGATTTCATTGAAGGTAGTCAGCATCGCAGTGCTGTTCTTCGCTTCCAACAGACGCTCGGCCACGCGCTTGCGCAGACGGGTCATCGGCACGCGTTTTTCGCTGCGGTTGCTCAGGGCAGGCTGCGGTGCGGCTTCAACTGCGGCTGCGGCCGGCTTGTCGGCTTTCTTGCCGTTAGCCAGATGCGCTTCCACGTCTTCGCGAGTGATGCGACCACCCACGCCGCTGCCTTTGATGGCTGCAGCGTCGAGATCGTGTTCAGCAATCAGACGGCGGATCGCCGGGCTGAGTGCATCGTTGCTCTCTTCTTCCAGGCTGGCGGTTGCGCGCTGGGCCGGAGTGGCTTCTTTAGCCTGGCTCTTCTCTTCGGTCGGCTTGCCAGAGCTGTTGCCCGGGCGAATACGGCCGAGGATCTGGCGAGAAAGCACGGTTGCGCCCTCTTCTTCCACGATCGCATCAAGAATACCTGCTTCGCTGGCCGGCACTTCCAACACAACTTTGTCAGTTTCGATTTCAACCAGAACTTCGTCACGCTGGACGCTGTCGCCTGGTTTCTTGTGCCAGGTGGCTACGGTCGCATCGGCAACCGATTCAGGAAGGTCAGGAACCAGAATATCTACGCTACTCATTTAGCTTTCCCTTAATCTTTATTCAATATTCAGCGCGTCATTAACCAGAGCCTGTTGCTGCTTCTGGTGTACGGACATATAACCGACCGCCGGAGAGGCGGAGGCTGGACGTCCGGCGTAACGTAAAGAAGCCCCGAACGGCACGACTTCACGGAAATTGTGTTGGCTGCAGTACCAGGCGCCCTGGTTCAGCGGCTCTTCCTGGCACCAGACGAAATCATGCACGTGAGCATACTTCTCCAGCACGGCCTGAACGGCCTGGTGCGGGAACGGATACAACTGCTCGATACGTACGATGGCCACGTCTTTCTGGTCGTTCTTGCGGCGCTGTTCCAGCAGATCGTAATAGACCTTACCGGAGCACATCACCACGCGTTTGACCTCTTTCGGATCCAGCTCGTCAATCTCGCCGATAGCCGGCAGGAAGGTGCCGTTAGCCAGTTCTTCCAGAGAAGAAATCGCCAGCGGGTGACGCAGCAGGGATTTCGGTGACATCACCACCAACGGACGGCGCATACCGCGCAGCGCCTGACGACGCAGCATATGGTAAACCTGCGCCGGGGTGGACGGGATGCACACCTGCATATTTTGTTCCGCACACAGCTGCAGGTAACGTTCCAGACGCGCGGAGGAGTGCTCCGGACCCTGGCCTTCGTAACCGTGCGGCAGCAGCATCACCAGGCCACACATACGGCCCCATTTCTGCTCGCCGGAACTGATGAACTGGTCGATCACCACCTGAGCGCCGTTGGCGAAGTCACCGAACTGCGCTTCCCAGATGGTCAGGGTGCGCGGTTCCGCAGTGGCGTAGCCGTATTCGAACGCCAGCACCGCTTCTTCGGACAGCACGGAATCCCAGACTTTAAACTCGCCCTGCCCACTGTGCACATTCGCCAGCGGAACGTAGACCGAACCGTTTTTCTGGTTATGCACCACAGCATGACGGTGGAAGAAGGTCCCGCGCCCGGCATCTTCACCGGAAATGCGAATCGGAATGCCTTCATCGACCATAGTGGCGTAGGCCAGCGTTTCAGCCGCACCCCAGTCGAACGCTTTGTTGCCTGCGGCCATCTCTGCACGGTCGCCGTAGATTTTCGCTACGCGCGACTGCATTTCGATCGCTTCCGGTACGGTGCTGATGCGACGAGCCAGTTCCTGCAAGCGCTTCATCTCAACCTTGCTTGGGTACTCTTCGTCCCACTCGTGGTTCAGGTACGGCGACCAGGTAAAGGAATGCAGATTCATCGGACGCCATTCTTCAACCACGCAATCGCCACGATCGAGCGCATCGCGATACAGGTTGACCATTTCCGTGGCATCTTCCAGGCTGGCGACTTTCTGTTCGGTAAGAACGTCAGCATAAAGCTTGCGCGGCGTCGGGTGTTTTTTGATCTTCTGGTACATCACCGGCTGGGTTGCACTTGGCTCGTCGGCCTCGTTATGCCCATGACGACGGTAGCAGACCAGATCGATCATCACATCGCGTTTGAAGGTGTTACGGAAATCCAACGCCAGACGGGTAACGAACGCCACAGCTTCCGGATCGTCGGCATTGACGTGGAAGATCGGCGACTGCACCATTTTGGCGATATCGGTACAGTATTGGGTCGAGCGCGCATCCAGCGGGTTGGAGGTGGTGAAACCAACCTGGTTGTTGATGACGATACGCACCGTGCCGCCCACTTCGTAACCGCGAGCCTGCGACATGTTCAGGGTTTCCTGAACCACGCCCTGGCCGGTAATGGCGGCGTCACCGTGGATGGTGATTGGCAGCACCATGTTGCTGCGCGCTTCGTCCAGACGATCGCGGCGGGCACGTACGGAACCCATCACCACCGGGCTGACGATCTCCAGGTGCGACGGGTTGAACGCCAGCGCCAGGTGAACCATGCCGCCTTCGGTTTCGACGTCGGAGGAGAAGCCCTGGTGATATTTTACGTCACCGGTACCGAGGTGTTCTTTGTGCTTGCCGGCAAACTCGTCGAACAGGTCGGCGGGCTTTTTACCCAGCACGTTGATCAACACGTTCAGACGGCCGCGGTGAGCCATACCCAGCACCACTTCGCGCGTGCCGTTCTTGCCGGCGTGGCGAACCATCTCTTTCAGCATGGGCACCAGCGCATCGCCACCTTCCAGCGAGAAGCGTTTCGCTCCTGGGAATTTAGCGCCGAGATAGCGTTCCAGGCCTTCCGCTGCGGTCAGCTCGTTCAGGAAACGGCGTTTCTCTTCGTTAGTAAAGCTGGCGCGCCCCGCTACCGATTCGATGCGCTGTTGGATCCAGCGTTTCTCTTCGGTATTGGTGATATGCATGTATTCCGCACCGATCGAACCGCAGTAAGTCTGCTTCAGCGCAGCATACAGGTCGCCCAACTTCATGGTTTCTTTGCCGATGGCGAAAGAACCCACGTTAAAGGTTTCCTGGAAGTCGGCGTCGGTCAGATTGTGGTAAGCGGGATCGAGGTCAGCAACGGTCTCTTGCTGCCACAGGCCGAGCGGATCGAGATTGGCATGCTGATGTCCGCGGAAACGGAAGGCGTTGATCAGCTGCAGTACCTTGACCTGTTTGGCGTCGGTGTCTGGATCGTTGATGGTGGTATTGTAACGCGCAGAGTCTTTCGCCAGGCGGCGGAAGTAGTCACGCGTTTGAGAGTGAAGCTGATCGGGTTTAACACCCGCGGTTGGTAGCTGTTGAAAAATGGAACGCCAGCTATCTTCAACGGAGCCCGGATCGGTTAAGAAGTCTTCATAGAGCTGTTCTATGTAAGACTGGTTCGCGCCCGCCAGATAGGAGGAATCCAGCCAGGCCTTCATTGCGCCGTTCTGCATCATGATCCCTTAAGCTTTGAAGCTTTAGTTTTCGCCGTGGTTAACATAATTACCGTGATGGATACGGTTTGCCGTAGAAACGGTTCACTCGACATATCTTATGACCCCAATAAGGCCTGATACGTTTTGTTATGGACCTTGCGGTCCCTTACAAGGAACCTCTAAAAACCGGCGGACGAACCAGGCTGCATAGCGCCGCAGCCGCGGGTCAGTTTTTAGAGGCTCCCTCCTTTGCGATGTGCGCCGGAACCAGCCCGGCGCAGCATCTCATTGCGCTTATGCGCCGCGTTGCAGCAGCATGGACTTGATATGACCGATCGCACGCGTCGGGTTCAAGCCTTTAGGGCATACACTGACACAATTCATAATGCTATGGCAGCGGAAAACACTGAAAGCGTCGTCCAGATCGCCTAAACGTTCTTGTGTTTCCGTGTCACGGCTGTCGATCAGGAAGCGGTACGCCGCCAACAGGCCAGCAGGCCCTACGAACTTGTCAGGATTCCACCAGAACGATGGGCAAGACGTCGAGCAACAGGCGCACAGGATGCATTCATACAGACCATCCAGTTTAGCCCGTTGTTCCGGCGATTGCAGGTGTTCGCGCGCCGGAGGATTCTTGCCGTCGTTCAGCAGGTAAGGTTTGATCTTTTCATACTGGGTATAGAACTGTCCCATATCAACCACCAGATCCCGCACCACCGGCAAACCCGGCAGAGGACGGATCACAATCTTGTTGTTGCCTTTGCGCAACGCCGAGATGGGGGTGATGCATGCCAGGCCGTTCTTGCCGTTCATGTTCAGGCCATCGGAACCGCACACGCCTTCACGGCACGAACGGCGGAACGACAGGGTCGGATCTTTCTCTTTCAACTGGATTAACGCATCCAGCAGCATCATGTCCCGGCCGTCTTCCGCTTCCAGGGTGTAATCCTGCATATGCGGAGCGTCATCAACATCCGGGTTATAGCGATATATTGAGAATTCGAGTTTCATCAATCGATCTCCGCGATCAGTAGGAACGCACTTTCGGTGGGAATGCCGGGCGCAGCTTCGGTTGCATGTTCACTTCACGACGCGTCATGCTTTCCGATTGCGGCTGATACAGCGAATGGCACAGCCAGTTGGCATCATCGCGTTCCGGGAAATCGAAGCGGCTGTGCGCCCCACGGCTCTCGGTACGGAAGTTGGCCGACACGGCGGTGGAAAACGCAGTCTCCATCAGGTTATCCAACTCCAGGCATTCGATGCGCTGGGTGTTGAATTCGCTGGAGGTATCGTCCAGGCGTGCGTTCTTCAGGCGTTCACGGATCTCTTTCAACTCTTCCAGCCCTTTCGCCATGGCATCACCTTCACGGAATACCGAGAAGTTGTGCTGCATACAGGCTTGCAGCGCCTTGCGAATTTCGACCGGATCCTCACCCGAACGGGTGTTGTTCCAGCGGTTCAGGCGCTCCAGCGACGCATCCACATCCGATTCGCTGGCGTCACGGCTCTCGCCCTGCTCCGCCAGAGATTCCTGTAAATGCATACCGGCAGCACGACCGAATACCACCAGATCCAGCAGCGAGTTGCCGCCCAGGCGGTTGGCGCCGTGTACCGATACGCAGGCGATTTCGCCCACGGCAAACAGACCCGGGATCACCACATCTTCGCCTTTCTCGTTCACGGTCAGTGCCTGGCCGGTCACCTTGGTCGGTATGCCGCCCATCATGTAGTGACAGGTCGGGATCACCGGGATCGGCTCTTTTACCGGATCGACGTGTGCGAAAGTGCGCGACAGTTCCAGAATGCCCGGCAGACGGGATTCCAGTACCTCTTTACCCAGGTGATCCAGCTTCAGCTTGACGTGTGGCCCCCACGGACCGTCGCAACCGCGGCCTTCGCGGATTTCAATCATGATCGAACGGGCAACGACATCACGGCCCGCCAGGTCTTTGGCGTTCGGCGCATAGCGCTCCATGAAACGCTCGCCGTGTTTGTTCAGCAGGTAACCGCCTTCACCACGGCAACCTTCGGTCACCAATACCCCAGCACCGGCGATGCCGGTCGGGTGGAACTGCCACATTTCCATGTCCTGCACCGGCACGCCGGCGCGCAGCGCCATGCCGACACCGTCACCGGTGTTGATATGCGCGTTGGTGGTGGACTGGTAAATACGGCCTGCACCGCCGGTCGCCAGTACGGTAGCTTTGGCTTTGAAGTACACCACTTCACCGGTTTCGATACAGATAGCCGTGGTGCCCACCACCGCGCCATCCTGGTTTTTCACCAGATCCAGCGCATACCACTCGGAGAAAATGGTGGTATGGTTTTTCAGGTTCTGTTGATACAGGGTGTGCAACAGGGCGTGACCGGTACGGTCCGCCGCCGCCGCGGTGCGTGCCGCCTGCTCGCCACCAAAGTTCAGTGACTGGCCGCCGAACGGACGCTGATAGATGCGGCCTTCATCGGTACGGGAGAACGGCAGCCCCATGTGTTCCAGCTCCAGAACCGCTTCCGGGCCGGTTTTACACATATATTCGATGGCGTCTTGGTCACCGATGTAATCGGAACCTTTCACCGTGTCATACATATGCCATTCCCAGTTATCTGCGTGGTTATTGCCCAGGGCTACGGTAATGCCGCCCTGCGCAGACACGGTATGGGAACGGGTCGGGAATACTTTGGATATCAGGGCGCACGTGGAGCCCGCTTGAGAAATCTGCAGTGCCGCGCGCATACCTGCGCCACCAGCACCGATAACTACAGCATCAAACTCTCTGACCGGCAGTTTCATTTACACACCCCACACTACGATTGTTCCGTACAGCAAATAGACCAGCAACACGACAACGATTGCCAGTTGCAACACCAGACGCACTGCCAGCGGTTTGACGTAGTCCGTCAACACCTGCCACAAACCGACCCAGGCGTGAACCAGAATCGACAGCAGCGTCAGCAGCGTGAACACTTTCGTAATAGAGGTGGCGAAGAAGCCGCGCCAGATTTCATAGGTGAGATCCGGAGCCGTGACGAAGAAGCCCAGGATATACAGCACGTACAGGGTGATGACGATAGCGGAAGCACGCAGTAACAACCAGTCGTGTACGCCGTTGCGCCCTAATGCAGAAACATTGTTTACCATACGAGGACTCCAGCCAGAACTGACAGCACGACGGTCAGACCGATCGCCACCTGGGCGGAACGGGTACCGGCGGCTAAACTCTCTTCGATATAGCCAAAATCCATTAACAAGTGACGGATGCCACCGCAAATGTGATAGGCCAGCGCCGTGAGGATGCCCCAGAATATGAATTTGACAACGAAGCTATTCATGATGGCAGCAGCCTGCATGAAACCCTCTTGGGAAGAGAGAGACAGGCCCAGCAGCCAGAGGAGGATACCCACGGCAACGAAGGTAATTACGCCAGAGACTCGGTGTAAGATGGACGCTATCGCAGTTACGGGAAACTGAATCGTTTGCAGATCCAGGTTGACAGGTCTTTGTTTTTTCACGTTTTTGCCCACACAGCTCTTATTATTTTCCTTCCTCCGGACCTGGGCGGGGATCAGACAGCGTTAAGAGCCAAAACCCTTACACGTCACACGCTTAAACCTCAACATCCTCTGAGCTTAAACGGTGCGCATTTATAACGCTGGGTGCTCCTACTTCAGGGTAATCCGGAGACCTGGCGGCAGTATAGGAGGATCACATTCTGATTACAATTCCCATACAATCTGTTTGGTAACATTTCCCCCGAACAGTGATTTACATCACGGATTTCACAATTGGCACAAAATTAATTATCTGATTTGACAAGAGATCAACATTTCCATTACATATAGGGGCACAAACGGTCCTATGATGCGCTATAGGTCAGCGGATACACTTCCCCCAGTGTTCAAGATATGCAACAGTGTATTTGGCAGAACCTATCCCAATAGCCGTTTTTGCCGGTCATGTTTGCAACAAATCACCGCAGGTAAAAGCAAATAAGGCAGATAAAACAGCTTATTGGGATAGGTTCATAAAACCCCCGAACACGTCGTAGGTACGATTAACAGAATATAACGAATTCCGATGAATCGTTAACAACTGGTCACCCGCCTCGTTCGCCTGGTTAGCACTCTGTACCCTACCCGCGCAATTGCGCAGTCGCTCACAGAGTTAGCGTCCGCTCCATTTTTTGCGGGCAACCTGCGGAGAATTAAGGTATTTCAGTTGTTAGAGGTTTTTAAAATAAGGCGCTAAGGAGACAGTAAATGACTGATAAGAAAGCGACGCTAACCATTAACGATGGTGAAGCTCCGATCGAACTGGGCGTATTATCCCCGACACTGGGCCCCGATGTCCTCGATGTCCGCGCTCTGGGCTCCAAAGGTTATTTCACATTTGATCCCGGCTTTACTTCTACCGCTTCCTGCGAATCCAAAATCACCTTTATCGACGGTGACAAAGGCGTGCTGCTGCACCGCGGTTTCCCGATCGAACAGCTGGCGAAAGAGTCTTCCTACCTGGAAGTGTGTTACATACTGCTGTACGGCGAGACCCCGACCGCAGAAGAATTCGAGACCTTCAAAACCACCGTAACCCGTCATACCATGATCCACGACCAGATTACCCATCTGTTCCGTGGCTTCCGTCGTGACTCGCACCCTATGGCGGTGCTGTGCGGCGTGACCGGGGCGCTGGCGGCGTTCTACCACGATGCGCTGGATGTGAACAACGAGCGCCATCGCGAGATCACCGCGTTCCGCCTGCTGTCCAAAATGCCTACCGTGGCGGCGATGTGTTACAAATATTCCCTGGGCCAGCCGTTCGTTTATCCACGTAACGATCTGTCCTACGCCGGCAACTTCCTGCACATGATGTTCGCTACCCCGTGTGAAGAATACGTGGTGAATCCGGTGCTGGAACGCGCAATGGATCGCATCCTGATCCTGCACGCCGACCACGAGCAAAACGCGTCCACTTCTACCGTACGTACCGCAGGTTCTTCGGGCGCTAACCCGTTTGCCTGTATTGCAGCCGGTATCGCCTCCCTGTGGGGGCCGGCGCACGGCGGTGCCAACGAAGCCGCACTGAAGATGCTCGAAGAGATCAAAACCGTTGAGCACATCCCAGAGTTCATCAAGCGCGCGAAAGACAAGAACGATTCGTTCCGTCTGATGGGCTTCGGCCACCGCGTGTACAAGAACTACGATCCGCGCGCCACCGTGATGCGCGAAACCTGTCACGAAGTGCTGAAAGAACTGAACAAGAAGGACGACAACCTGTTGGAAGTGGCGATGGAGCTGGAACACATCGCGCTGAACGACCCGTACTTCATCGAGAAGAAACTGTACCCGAACGTCGATTTCTACTCAGGCATCATCCTGAAAGCGATGGGTATCCCTTCTTCCATGTTCACCGTTATTTTTGCCATCGCCCGTACCATCGGCTGGATTGCACACTGGAACGAAATGCATGACGAAGGCATCAAAATTGCCCGTCCGCGTCAGCTGTATACCGGCTATGCCGAACGTGATTTCAAATCCCAGCTGAAAAACAAATAACGCCGCTTTACCCTACATAAAGCAGCACAGCGCCGCCCGATTGGGCGGCGTTTTTTTTTGCTACTTTTGGCAACCGGGGCACCAATAAAACGGCCGTGACGACAGTTGGGTTCTGACAATCATCGCGCCGCAGCGCTCGCAAGGCTCACCGCTGCGGTGGAAAACCTTAAAGCTGAACAGTGCGCCATGATGGCGATTCTCATCCACCTGCCCGCGCGTCTGGTAAGACAGGCGAGGCACCGCCAGCAGAGCCTGCGCCAGCCGCTGCAGCGTTTCCGGCATCAGGTCCTGTGGCCGGTGCTGTGGCGCCAGTTCCGCCTGCCAGAGAATTTCGGCGCGCAGGTAGTTGCCCAACCCGGCAAGAAACCCCTGGTCGAGCAGCATGCCCCCCAATTGTCGGCGGCGAAACGCCGGCGACAGCAGCCGTTGTGCCACCATTGTCACCGTCAGCGACATATCCAGCACATCGGGACCAATGCGTTGCAAAAACGGATGTTGTTCAATCTCTTCGCGCGGGCCCAGGGTGATCTCCGAGGCGCTGTACAATAAAATCGCCTGCTGCGCCGTTTCCAGCCGCACGCGCAAATCACGCTTGGTATCCGGCGATTCTCCCGCTTTTGCCACTTTCCACACGCCATACAGCTGGTTGTGGCTGTACATCGTCAGCCCGTTAGAAAAGTGGGTCAGCAGCGCCTTGCCGCGTGGCTCGATAGCAATGATACGTTCACCGATTAACCGATCGCGGTAATGTTTAAGCTGGGGAAAAGCGAAGCCCACTTCCGTCAGCGGCTGGTCGATCACCGCCGCAGCCAGCGCATCCGCCGCCCGGCGAATTTCCGGTCCTTCCGGCATATTGCAACTCCTGAATTAGCCGGGCCTCCGCAGCGAGAAGCCCATAGAAAACACGATTAATGCGTCGCGCCGCCAACCACTTTCAGATCGTGCTCCACCTGCAACGCGATGGAGATAGCCAACTCCAGAGCGAACAGCACCGTCTGCGACGCCATGCTGGGTGCGCCAGGGTGGGCGGCAGCCTGCTCCGGCAGATAAGGGATATGAATAAACCCGCCCTTAATCTCTTGCTGGCCGTTTAACCGGTGCAACAGGCCGTACATCACGTGGTTGCAGACATAGGTCCCGGCGGTTTGCGATACCGAAGCGGGTATGCCGGCTTCACGCATCGAGTTGACCATCGCCTTTATCGGCAAGGTGCTGAAATAGGCCGCCGGCCCGGCTTCAAGGATCGGTTCGTCGATCGGCTGCCGGCCCTGATTATCAGGAATGCGCGCATCATCGACGTTGATCGCTACCCGCTCTATAGTGATATCGGTGCGTCCTCCGGCCTGGCCGATGGCCAGTACCATCACCGGCTTTACCTCATCAATCGCCGCGTTCAGCACCTCAAGCGCTACGCCAAACACGCAGGGCAGCTGGCGCGCAATGATGCGCGTGCCAACAAATTCCCTGTCGTTCAGTTGCTTTACCACTTCCCACGAAGGATTAACGCGTTCTCCGCCAAAGGGCTCAAAGCCCGTAATCAATACCTTTTGCATGGGTTCTCCTACAAAAACATCAGGAAATAAAGCAGGAACACGTTCACCAACAGCAACAGCGCCCCGGTCGGCACCTGCGCCTTGATCACCGCATTCTTGTCCGGCAATTCCAGCAACGCCGCCGGCACAATATTAAAGTTAGCAGCCATTGGCGTCATCAGCGTGCCGCAATAACCGGAAAACATGCCGATTGCCGCCATGACCGCCGGATTACCGCCGTGTTGCAGTACCAGGATCGGGATGCCGATACCGGCAGTGACGATCGGGAAGGCGGCGAAAGCGTTGCCCATCACCATGGTCAGCAGAGCCATGCCGATGGCGTAAACCGCCACGGCGATAAAGCGATTGTCGACCGCCAGGTATTCCTGGGTCAGATGGGAAATCGCGGTGCCGACGCCGGCAGCAGTGAACAGCAGCCCCAGCGTGGCCAGAATCTGCGGCAAAATAAACGCCCAGCCGACCGAATCCAACAGACGACGCGCTTCCTGTATCGGCTGCGAAAGGGTTTCACGAGTCATTCGCACCGCAATAATGCCGCCCAGCACCACACCCAGCGCCATCGAGAACAGCGTAATCAACGTGGCGTGATTGCCGCTGCCGAACACCGCCTGCTGCAGAGCCGGAATATTGTTGAACAGCAACACGCCGGCCACCGTCACCACCGGAATAGCCAGCGCAGGAATAAACAGCCGGTTCCCCAACCGTTTGGCACTTTCTTCACGCTGTTGCGGAGTACGTTGATGGTAGCTGCCAAGCCGCATCCCGCCGAAACCGGCGATCAATGCCATCACTATCACCACTACGCCGACGATGATATGCAGCATGCGTTTCTCATTGCTGCCCTCGCCCAACACGTCACCCAGCAGGCTGTAGGTCCAGTCGCCGACCAAAAAGACCAGGCCGTACAGCGCCCAAAACAGCCCGGTGGTGATGCGGCGCGGGTTGGCGCGATCGCG
>Ga0163161_10000689_pt1 | contig 27001 bp, 31 predicted proteins | sample S45metaG_FD_129847 | JGI IMG/M metagenome (GOLD analysis project Ga0163161, IMG submission 129847) | Switchgrass rhizosphere microbial communities from Kellogg Biological Station, Michigan, USA - S4-5 metaG | ecosystem: Host-associated > Plants > Roots > Rhizosphere > Soil | place: USA... | reverse complement strand
CCCGCAAATTTATTTTGCGGGGTTTGTTTTTATTTAAAAACAAATCAAAATCGATTTTCCCCGATCCTAAAGAGAGCAATTTTGATTAGCAGATACAGTGAATTTTCCACCCTTTAGGATTGGGAAAGAAAATTTACGGTTTTTCAATCTCGTCACTTTCTTCTTCTTCATCATCATCTTCGAACTGCTCAAGAAAATAAGAAAAAGTGAAATCTTCGACTTCATCTTCTGCATCTTCTAAAGTGGTCAACAGATCTTCGAAAATTTCCAGCTGGTCAACGCTTAAGTTTACAAATTCAATATGAAGCGGCATTTTTAGTTCACCTGAAATAACATCCGAAAGCGCATCCAGGTTATCTCCGAAATGATCCGGAAGTTTTATTTTTTCTTTCAATTGAGCATAGAAATCTTCGTAATCTCCAATGTCTGTAAAGTCGATGTATATTGTATTCATAGTTTTTATAATTTATTTTTTGAGTAAAGCAGAGTATTACTTTTTCTCAAAACTTTTATAATGGTTTTTCGTTAAATAAACTTCTCCGCTTTTCGTAAATATTATTCTGTCCGCATTTCGGTTTCCGCAATTGTAATTTACATCTGCTTCAAAATACTGCACTCCCATTGGAAGCTGTTTTTCACGATTACTAAAATGATCTCCGCCAATTGCTTTTCCCGGAAGAACTTCACAGAGATTTCCCTGAGAAGGATTCCAACCGTATTTTTTTGCTTCGTTTTTTGTTATATAATAATCAGGGAGCTTGTGGTTTTGCTTTACAAAATCTATCACTGTATTTTCAGCGGTTAATTTTTCAATAGATTGATTATTGCCAATATTTTGAACAATTTTTTCACTTCTCGGTTGTTCCTTTTTCTCTGCAATAAAATTTTTGTAGATATACATCAGAGACATTCCGAAAAGAAGTCCGAGACAGGCAAAAAATAAAGAACGGGTTTTAGAATTCATGTTTTTTGGTCAACGGTTAATTTAACTTTGTTAGTGATTTGTCAATTTTAAACTTTTTTATTGTGATTGAATTGCAAAATTCACTATTAACAATTCACTTGCAAAGCAAAAATTCACCCTAATTTCTCCATTCTTCAGGAATATCACAAATCGGAATAGGAACCATTTTATGTTGAGCAGCTTTGTGCATTCTGTCAAAAATCAAAAATACTTCTTTATCTCTTCCTTCATATTCTTCTGCTGTCTTTGTACCGTATTCTTTCTGTATTTTTTCCAGTTCAGGATACGTTGCGCCAATTTGATCTTCATCAGTTTTTTCTGCATCCCAAAGTCCGTCTGTAGGAATTGCATTTTGGATGCTTTCGATAAGATCTAAATCTTTTGCCAACTGGTAAATTTCAGTTTTATAAAGATCAGCGATTGGAGAAACGTCTACACCGCCATCACCATATTTTGTATAAAAACCAATTCCAAAATCTTCCACTTTATTTCCTGTTCCGCAAACTAAAAGTCCGTGAAGTTGACCGAAATAATAAAGATTCAGCATTCTGAAACGTGATCTTGTGTTTGCCAAAGCAAGATTATTACTCCATCTTCCTTCTACATGATCATGCACAACGCCTTCAAAACTTTCAAAAACCGGAGTCAGGTTAATTGTTTTTCCCTGAACATTCGGGAATTTTTTCTTTAAATCTTCAATGTGATCCTGTGCACGGTTTACCTGATCTTGTTTTTGACGAATCGGCATTTCAAGAAGCAAAACTTCAAGTCCCGTCATTGCACAAAGCGTAGAAACCACTCCCGAATCTACACCACCGGAAACTCCGATTACATATCCTTTTACATTTGCTTTTACAGCATAATCTTTCAGCCATTGTACGATATGATCGATTACTTTTTTTGTCTGCATTGTTTATTTCTTTTTTATAATTTAAAATTTTCTTTTTTTAATTCATACCAAAAACAATTGTCGCCTTCATCAATGAAAGTTCCTTTTTCCTCAAAGCCCAGTTTTCTCAAAATATGATTCGACGCGTCATTTTCTACATCTGCATAAGCAAAAACCTGATTGAGTTTCATTTCGTTAAAAGCATAATTTAAAACGGCAACAGAAGTTTCTGTAGCATAGCCTTTTCCCCAATATTCTGGTGTGAAACGATAGCCAAGATCATGAATATTTTGATGATTGTTGATTTCTTTAATAAGTTTTAAACCGCTCCAGCCAATTAGTTTTCCGTCTTCTTTGCGAATGACTGCCCATCTTCCGATTTTGTTTTCTTGATATTGATTTCGGATGCTTTCAATCATCTTTAAACTTTGGTTGATGTCAGTAAGGGGTTTTATTCCTACATATTTTACGACTTCAGGATTGCTGTCCATTGCGAAAAAATCTTCAACGTCATCGGGAATTATTTCTCTCAAGATCAATCTTTCGGTTTCAAGATAAATATTCATCGTTTGTATGTTTTTATTTTAAAGTTTTTGATATAAATCTTATCACTACAAAATATTCTAATTTCAGTATAAGTTTGTATTTATATCCTTATTTTTGTAAACTTAAATTTCATGTAAAAATAATGAAGATTTTTAGAATTGCAGCACTTTCATGCCTTTTAGTTTTAAGTTTAAATTCTTGTAAAAAAGAACAGGAAACTGAATGGAAAGTTGAAATAAAAAATCCTGCCGAAAAGGTGGAGATGACTGATATATCAAAAGAATTTTACGATCAGAATGTTCCTTTGGAACAATTTACAGCAAAGTTTCCTTGGTTTCAGGGAACCGTTCCTGATGAAGATTTTGGGAAAAGAAGAGCTGATGCGCAAGAAATAAAAATCTATAAAGAAGCCATTGCAAAAATTGATCAGAAGAAATTACAGAACGAACTTCAGGATTTATTTTCTCACATCAAATTTTATTTTCCGGAATTTAAAAGTCCGAAAGTATTCCTTTTTTCATCAGCTTTGCAGATGATTCAGGATCCTCTTTTATATGATCAGAAGACCAATTTTCTGTTCATTGATATTTCAGGTTTTATGGGAGATAAAAACCCAAATTATAAAGGATTGGAATTGTATTTTCAGAAATCAATGAACCCGGGTAATATTGTTCCGAAAGTATCGAGATTGTTTGCTGAAAATATCGTTCCCTACAAAGGAGACAGTCAGAAATTTATTGATTTATTGGTATATAACGGTAAAATTATGATTTTACAGGATGCGTTTTTACCTGAAACTCCTGATTATCTTAAAATGGATTACACGAAAGAGCAATACGATTGGTCATCTGCAAACGAAGCCAACATTTACAATTATTTTGTCGAAAATAATCTGATTTTTGGTGATGATCACAGATTGGTGGAACGTTTTATCACTCCCGGTCCGTTTTCGAAATTTTATACAGAAATCGATAATAGCTCTTCTCCGATGGTCGGGATTTTTACCGGATGGCAGATTTGCAGAGCATATTTTAAGAAAAAACCCGATACAAAGCTTGTAGATTTCCTCAAAATGGATGCTACCCAGATTTTTAATGAAGCGGGTTACAAACCGAAATTAGAAGAATAATAAAGTTTAGAAAAATAGAAAAAATGAGAAAGACTCAAATAACGATAGATGTAGAACTGGATGAAAACCACATTCCGGAATTGATGACATGGAACGCAGCAGATGGCGGAGTAGAAAAAGAAGAAACGAAAGCAGTAATGATTTCTGTTTGGGACGAAAAAACATCAGAAGCTTTGAGAATCGATCTTTGGACGAAAGATATGCCGGTTGATCAAATGAAAATGTTTATGCATCAGATTTTCGTTTCGTTAGGAAGTACTTATCAAAGAGCAACAGGAGAAGACGATGTTGCTGCATGGATTGAGCAGATTGCTGAAGAATTTGCAGTAAAGTCTGCGATAAAAATGTAAGATGTTTCTATTGCAAGATTTTTTCAAATATTTGAAATTAAAAAATAGAATTAATATATTTTCTTTTATTCTTGCGTTTTTCATCAATATAATTTTTATCGTTTTATTTAATCTAACATCATATAAAATTGCGTGGTTTATAGGTTTAATCATTTTTTATTTATCATTTGTTCCTCTATTTGAAAAGGTATTTGCTTATAGATATTTGAATAACAATAAAAATTTAGTCAGTTTTATTTTTTACAGGGAATATTTTGGAGATCGTAAGTTTGACATTCAAAAAAACTTTTCGGAAAAAGAAATTGAAGATTTTATAGAATGTTTAGATTGCGAAGAATTTATTTTAAAGAATAAAATTCCTTTAGAATATTTTTTTGTAAAAAATAAAGATTATAAAATATTAAGTTTTGAAAAAAATTATTTGAAGCATTATACCCGAATAATTCCGTGGGAAATCTTATCATGGAAATATTCTTTTTATGATAATGAAGGTGTTAATGAATATCTTGTAATAGAATATGTTAACGAAAATAACGAAACGATCAAAGAAGAGATTCTTACAGACAGAATAGAGCAAAAATCTTCTTTTCATCTGTTTTTGTTATTCATTATTTATGATTTGAAATATGGGAAAAAACTTTCACTTAATCGAGGTTTTTATACCAAACAAAAAAAATCATTTGAGATAGATCCATTTAGGTAATTTATTTTAAATGAACAAAAATGAGTATCGAGTTTGATAATCAAGATAAAAGTTATTAAAGCAAAAATATTATGAATTTTAATACAAAAGTTATACACGGAGGTCAACATCACGAATCTGCAACGGGTTCTGTGAATGTGCCTGTTTTTTTAACATCAACATTTGCTCAGAAAAGTCCAGGAGTACATTCAGGATATGAATATTCGAGAGCGGCTAATCCTACAAGACAGGCTCTGGAAGATTCTTTGGCAAGTATAGAAAATGGAGCGAGAGGTTTGGCTTTCGGTTCTGGTTTGGCTGCGATTGATTGCGTTTTAAAATTATTAAATCCTGGTGATGAAGTAGTTGCAGTTGATGATTTATATGGTGGAACGTATAGAATGTTCACCAGACTTTTTGAAAAATATCAGTTGAAATTTACTTTCGTGAATTTTGATGATGCTTCAAAAATTGCTGACGTTATAACAGACAAGACAAAATTGATCTGGATTGAAACACCAACCAATCCTTTAATGAAATTGGTTGACATCAAAGCAGTTGTGGAAATCGCAAAAGGAAAAGATATTCTGGTTGCAGTTGACAATACTTTTGCAACACCTTACCTTCAGAGACCAATTGATCTGGGAGCAGATATCGTAATGCACTCTGCGACAAAGTATTTAGGAGGTCATTCTGACGTGATTGCAGGAGCTTTGATCGCAAAAGATACTGAACTGGGAGAAAAACTTCATTTCATTCAGTTTGCAAGCGGCGGAATTTTAGGACCTCACGATTCTTACTTGGTTTTAAGAGGAATTAAAACTTTGGCATTAAGAGTTCAGAGACACTCTGAAAACGGAATGGCTGTCGCAAAATATCTTGAATCTCATCCTGCAGTTGCTCAGGTAATTTATCCGGGATTAGAATCTCACCCGCAATATGAATTGGCAAAATCTCAGATGAAAGATTTCGGAGGAATGGTTTCTTTTACTTTCAAATCTGGTAAAAAAGAAGATGCCGTTAAATTTTTAGAAAAAGTGAGAGTGTTCACTTTGGCAGAATCTTTGGGTGGAGTAGAATCTTTGGCAAATCATCCTGCTTTGATGACTCACGCTTCAATTCCTGCTGACAAACGAGCAGAATTGGGAATTACTGATGATTTAGTACGTCTAAGTGTCGGAATCGAAGATGCGGAAGATCTGATCGCAGATCTGGAAAAAGCATTTTCTTAAAATAATAAATCATAAGCATCCGTTTTTCAGCGGATGTTTATTTTATAATTCTACTATGAGAAATACCAGAAAAGTTTCGATTAATGATTTAAACCAATTATCTGAATTATTTGATCAATACAGAGTTTTTTATCATAAAGAATCTGATATTCCCTCTGCAGAAAATTTTCTTAAAGAAAGAATTGAAAAACACGATTCTGAAATTTATGTTGCTGAAACAGGCGGAATTTTAGTTGGTTTTGTTCAGTTATATCCATTATTTTCATCTACAAGAATGAAAAAATATTGGCTTTTGAATGATCTTTTTTTGAATGAAAATTATCGCGGAAAAGGTTTTTCAAAAGAACTGATTGAAGCAGCTAAAGAAGTTTGTAAAAGTTCAGATGCGTGCGGAATATTATTGGAAACGGGAAAATCAAACGACATCGGAAACCAGCTTTATCCAAGTTGCGGATTTGAATTGTACGATGAAGTGAATTTCTACGAATGGACAAATAAATAATTGCCAATAGTCAGTTTTGAATTATTTATATTACTCATTACCAACTACTTATTGCTCATATCAATATGACAGATTTTCAAAAATACATTCAGAGATATTTAGATTTAATTCCATCTGAAAATTGGTTGGAAGAATTAAAATTTGTTGGTGATAAAACGTTTTCTTTATTTTCGTCTTTAACGGAAGAGCAATCGAAATTTGCTTACGCCGAAGGAAAATGGACTTTAAAAGAAGTTTTGCTTCATTTATCAGATACCGAAAGAGTTTTTCAATACAGAATTTTAGCCTTTGCAAGAGGTGAAAGATCTGAATTACCGGGTTTCGATGAAGAAAGTTATGCTGCAAATTCTTTTGCGAATAATAGAAATTTAGAATCTTTGTTAGAAGAATATCAATTGGTAAGACAGTCTTCTCAGATTTTATTAAAAACTTTAAATCCTACAACTTTAAAAAATACAGGAAAAGCCAACGGAAACGAAATTTCTGTGGAAACGATTTGTCAATTGATTGTTGGTCATAATATTCATCATCTGAATGTTGTGGAGGAAAGATATTTACCGAATTTGTAAATATGCGAGAAAGAATTAATATGTAACGATGAAAAGTAATTTTAAAATTTCAATGCAGTATTCACTGTTTTCAATTCTGTTTATTGTGGCTTCATTTCTTTTAGCGTACAATTTTTGGTGGCGAATAGATTATAACTCCGCCGAATTTTTTATTATTGTACTTGCTACAATGATATGTTGGATTGGAATAGGCTATTTAAGTACATTAATTGCTGGCAAGATAATTTTTAATACTCTGCAGGAAATTGGTTTTGTGTCACCGTTCAAATTAATCAGCAGTGGTTTCTTCTATGAAACAAAAGGAATTAAAATAGCGAAGAAATTTAAAACTATATTTTCAGGGTTTGCTTTCCCTATGCTTATTATACTCATTTTTTTGTTTTATCAAATCGTAAATTTTGTTGAAAAAACAGATTTGGCCTATTACGGCGTTGAAAAACTGGCAAAAATTGAAAAAATTTCCTATTTTAAAGGTGTGAAAAGAGGACATATAACATTTGAATTTGGAAATAATAAGATAAAAAAAATTGTTTACCTGACCGATACTCTTAAAAATGTTGGAGATTATGAATCAATAGTTTTTTCGTCAAGAAATCCCTATATAGTTGAAAATCTATCAGAATATAAATAAAATTCAAATAATTATGGAAAATATTATCAACATACTAAAATCCGGTGGCACGATCCTTTATCCAACAGACACAATCTGGGGAATCGGTTGTGACGCAACAAATATAGACGCCATCAACAAAATCTTTGACATCAAGAAGCGCGAAAAAAACAAATCGATGATTATTTTAGTGGAAAATGAAAAAAGATTACAGGATTTGGTCGACGTTCCGGAAATGGCTTGGGAAATCATGGATCTGAGCGAAAAACCTGTTACTTTAGTTTATCAAAACCCAAAAGGTTTGCCAAAAGAATTACTTGCGGAAGATGGAAGCATTGGAATTCGGCTTATAAAAGATCTTTACTGCAAAAAACTGATTACAAAACTTAATAAACCTTTGGTGTCCACTTCAGCCAATTTTAGCGGAGATAAAAGTCCATTGAAATTTTCTGATATTTCGCCTGAAATTGTTGATTTGGTAGATTATGCAGTAGAAGAAAACAGAGATGTAATTTCAAAATATTCAGGTTCTTCCGTGATAAAAATCTGGAGTGATAATAGAATAAAGGTTTTGAGAGAGTGATTGATGTCCCACAGGTTCTCACAGATTTGCATAGATATAGAATGGCAATATGAAAATCTTTGATTTTCAAACTTATGTGTTCTTCTGTTTAAACGCATTTTAACTAAACTCATGTGACTCATGTGTTAAAAATCTTTTGTGACTTTTGACTTTGTCGAATCTTCGATTTGTGGTTAATATAATCTTTTAATGTAAATATTTATCTTTGCAAAATTATTGACCATTAAGAAGTTGGAAATTTAGTTCTAAACTTTAAATCTTATGTCTTAGTGGTTTTCAATTAGATCAGGATTCAATTATCAAGTGATAGTAAATCTAGTATCTAACATCTAATATCTAACATGTTTTAAAAAATGTTCATCAATCTTAATCAAAATAAAAATCTTAAACTTTTCAAAATAATTTCTGAAGTTGCTGCTGCAAATAACCAATCTGTGTACATTGTAGGAGGATTTGTGCGGGATCTTCTGATGAAAAGAGAAGCGTCAACGGATATTGATTTTGTGACCGAACAAAGCGGAATCGAACTTGCCCAAAATGTGGGTAAGGAAATCGATCCTAGAATGAAAGTTTCCGTTTTTAAAACCTATGGAACAGCGATGATCAGATACAAAGATCTCGAACTGGAATTTGTAGGTGCGAGAAAAGAAAGCTACACCGAAGACAGCAGAAAACCTGAAGTGGAAGGCGGAACGATAGAAGATGATCAGAAAAGAAGAGATTTTACCATCAATGCGATGGCAATTTCTTTAAATAAAGATAATTTTGGAGAACTGATCGATCCTTTTGACGGAATTGGTGACTTGGAAAAAGGTATTTTAAGAACACCTTTAGAACCTGCGCAAACCTATTCCGACGATCCGTTGAGAATGATGAGAGCGGTACGTTTTGCTTCGACTTTACATTTTAAAATAGAAGAAAATTCGTTGAATGCGATCAGGCAGGAAGCAGAGAGAATCAAAATTGTTTCGATGGAAAGAATCATGGTTGAATTTAATAAAATCATGCTCTCAAAAAAACCTTCTGTCGGACTTCAATTAATGGAAGAAACAGGTTTGATGAAACTGATTATTCCTGAATTGATCGAACTGAAAGGAGTGGAAGAAGTTGAAGGACAAACCCATAAAGATAATTTTTACCATACTTTGGAAGTGGTAGACAATATTTCCGAAAATACAGACAATCTGTGGTTGCGTTGGTCAGCACTGCTGCACGATATCGGAAAAGCTCCTACCAAAAAATTTGTTGAAGGAACAGGCTGGACTTTCCACGGACATGAGTTTTTAGGCTCAAAAATGGTAAAAATATTGTTTCATAAACTGAAATTACCTTTGAATTCTGATATGAAGTATGTTCAGAAAATGGTAAAACTTTCTTCGCGGCCGATTGCATTGATCACCGATGATGCTTCAGATTCTGCATTACGAAGATTGCTTTTCGATGCCGGAAAAGATATGGAAGATCTTTTCACGCTGTGCAAAGCAGACATCACAACCAAAAATTCAAAAAAACAGGAGAAATTCAAGAAAAACTTTGAATATGTTGCTGTTAAAATAAAAGAAGTTGAAGAAAAAGATCAGGTGAGAAATTTCCAGCCGCCAATTTCCGGTGAAGAAATTATGTCAATGTTTAATCTGAAACCCGGACGAGAAATTGGAATTTTAAAAGAAAAAGTGAAAGAAGCAATTCTGGAAGGCGAAATTGGAAATGATCATGAGGAAGCGAGAAATTTCGTGATCGTTGAAGCTGAAAAATTAGGATTAGCACTTGCTTAAAATGTTTTTGGGAACATTTGATTATATCATTTTGGTAGTTATTTTCATCTTCAATTTTGGAGTTTGGAAATACAAAATAATTAAAAAGCGTAATTGGATATTGTATCTGATTATGTTTTTGTTTTTTGGATTGATAATTCCTTTTTTTTCAATTGATTTTGAAATTAGTAAAGTAACGAAAGGTCAAACAAATATTGATAGCTTTACTATTCTTTACACCTATTTTAGGTTTCCGACTTGGTGGTTTATCGGAGTTTTAGAAATTGTATTTTTAAGATCTCAATTAAAGAAAAAGAATTAAAAAATCCGGCAATTTCTTCAGAAACTGCCGGACTTTTTTACCTAAAATTTATATCTTATTGAAAGGGATATTAGTTTTTATAAAAACCATTGGTGCCAATTCCGGTAGTCAGAGTTTTCAATGGTGCACCTCCTGTCGCTGCACTGTAAATATTCACTTTGCTGTCCCCTGTGAAACTAGCATCAGAAGCATAGATTTTTCCGTCGATTACATTAAATCCATATAGATTTCCGGTTGTTGTAACAATGGGAGTTGTTGGAGTCGTAGTCGAAGTCAAATCCATCGCATAGATTTTATTGCTGCTGTCGTTGAAGTAGAATTTATTGGCATCAATTCTCAATTTCTGAGCCTGACCTAGAGTAAGTGTAGTTGTCGTGAACGTTCCGTTTGCAGTATTCACTTTGTAAATGTAAGAAGCTGTATTGCTTGAAGCAAGTACATACGCATCACCATTGTAAGAAATCAGATCTCTGATAATTCCGTTGCTTGGAAGCGTTAATGTAGTTGCTACAGCATTCGTTGAAGGATTTACAATTGTTAAAGAATAACCTGTAGGAAGTTCACCGTAAGGAGCAACTGTCTGATATGTAATTCCGTCTGTCTGTACCACGATTTTTCCGTTTGCTTCAACCACTTTTTCTGCGGCTCTTGGGAAATTGATGCTTGTTACAAATGCATTTGTAGAAGTGTTGTAAACGTTTAATTTCATTACATTAAAGAAATTATTATTCGTAACAAAATACTGAGAGCCTGAAAATGCAATATATCTCGGATTGTCAAGATTAGCCGTAACTGTAGTTTGTTTTTTGAAGTTATAACGGTTTACAATATCGATTTTATTAGGAACATTTGATACTAAATAAGCATTTTCACCATTGAATCCGATCGATTGCAAAACATTTCCTAAAATCTCACTGTTGTTGTTTTTTCCGAAGATTTTATTTTCAAATATTGATAAATCGTTGCTCACGAAAGAAACTTCCGAAGTTGGAGTAGAGTAACCACCTTCATTAGCGATGAAAATTCCTTTTTCGTAAGCCTCGCTTTTCGTAGCTTCTACAAAGTCATCATCGTTACACGCTACGTTGAAAAGTAGAGCAGATGCGAATAAAAATGGTAAGATTTTTTTGAAATTCATATTGTATAGTTTAAAAATTTATATTGAAATTGACACTGTAGTTTCTTTTTGGCAGGGGATAATATGCCATTGTTTCGTAGATTTCGTCGAAAATATTATTGATCTTAAATCCTACAGTGTATTTTTTTAAAAGTGTTGCAGAAATTCCTGCATTCATGACGAAATAAGATTGCAATGCATCAGATTTTTTTTCGCTGCTGTCTGTGTAAGTCAATCCGTTAAACATTCCCTGAGCGTAAACTCTGATAAAACGATAGTTATAATCTACATTTCCAAAAATTTTGTGAAGCGGAACATACATCAGTTGTTTATCGATTTCTAAATCTTTCGATTTTGTAAATATATATCCTGCGTTCAGCTTTATATGATGCTGGTTGATTTGTTTTTGATAAGTCAATTGAGATTCCAGACCGTAAGATTCAACCTGATTCGTGTTAAATGGCGCCCAATAACCCATCGAAGTATTCATCCATCGCAACATATCTTTTATCCGAATGTAATACGGACTCAATGTCAGTTTAAAATCACCAAATTTGAATTCGTGATCCATATCTGTCTGAATGGAATTTTCTGGTTTCAGATCAAGGTTTCCTCCCGGCTGCCAGTACAATTCGTTAAAAGAAGGAAATCTGAAATTTTTTGAGAAATTCACATTGAATTGGTACCAATTTGCCGCTTTCCATTTTCCTGAAAAAGAATATAAAACCGGTGAATCAAATCCTTCAACAAAATCTTTCTTAATTCCTGCTTCAAAACTAAGCTTTGATGAAGTTATATATCGTAACAAACCTGCAACTGAAGCTACATTTCTGCTTACGTCTCCGATTCCCGAAGTTCCGATTCCTTCACCTCTATTTTGCTGAAATTCTCCAATAATATTCACATTCCATTTTGGATTGATGAAATAATTGAAATCATTTTTAACGATATAATTTTTCCCCAAACCGCCACTTGTACTCGGTTGATTTAAAATAGGGAAATACTGAAAATTTTCTTCGGTATAAGCCGCTCTCAGAATATTATTAAATTTTGTTTTCTTCCAATCCCATGAAACAAGACTTCTGAAATTCTGAGTTTCATATCTCGTTGGAGTCTGACTTTCAAAGAATACCGGATAATGCTGATTTCCGTCAAACGTTTCGGAGATCCACGAAATTTGGTGATGCGGAGCAACTTTATAAGCTGCGGCAAAATTAAAATTCGTATTGTAATATTTTCCGTTTCTGTTGATGTAGTTTCTTGATTCCGGAACTTCGTATTCATTCTGACTGATCGAATGACTTCCCGAAGCTTTAAAACTGAATTTCTCATTGCTGTAGGAAACTTTCAGGAAATTATTAAACGTTCCAAATGAAGCAATTTCAGAATTAAATGTTCCATTAAAACCTTGATTAAAGTTTAAACCATTATTTAAATGAAGACTTCCGCCAATCGCACCGCTTCCGTAGATGACACTTCCGCCGCCGGATTTTACTTCCATCTGATCGTATCCGAAAAGTGCAATATTATTAATGTCTCCCTGTCCTAAAAACTGAGAATTGATATTGATTCCGTTCCACACAAAAGCCGTTTGTTGTGCTGTAGTACCTCTGAATGATGGAGAAGAGACCGCACCACGACCATTTTCTTTAATATAAACCGGAGATTGAAAACGTAAAACTTCAGAAAGATTGGATGAGTTTTTTTGAATATCTGCAGGAGTCAAAGTAGTGACTTTATGAAAAAGTTTTACCTTATTCATTTGATTGTCAAAAATATAAACCGTGTCAATCGTTTTCTCCTGACCAAAGTACAGAGATAGATTGCATACGGTAAAAGCGAAGACTAGAGATCTTTTTATATCCATAATTTTTATGCCTTTCCTCCGAAAGCAATCAATTTAAAATGTTAAAATCTGGCAGGTCTCCTGACTTTCGCTTTTCTACACCTTCCCGCGTTGGCAGTGGCTTTTTTGTAGAAAATGTTGATACGATTTACAGTTGCGGGGACAGCTTGGGATTTTCGCCCAATTCCCTATTAATTCCAATACCTTGGAAACCAAAATTTTTGCAAATATAGGTTTTTAAAAAGAAATATGAATTTAAATTAATGTTCTTAGATTGAATAACGCTTGTTTTTTTAACATTTAGAATTTAAGATGAAGAGTTAATTAAGAAAATGCTTAATGCTGATTTCTAAAGAATCAATAAATTGATTTTGATTAAGATTTTTAAGCGCCTTCATTTAAATTTAATTTTAAAAATTTCAGCGATGTAATTGATCTGTGAAAATCTGCGAAATCTGTGGGGAAAATATTACAAAAAAGTCGAATCAAAATAAAATGGAAGCAAATCTTTAATAGAATTCACCTTAAAAACCTCTTCATTTAAATTTGAAAAATAAACATCAATATTTTCGTTCTGTTTCGTTTCATATTCCATTAAACTCTGTCGACAAGCTCCACAAGGTGGAATTGGCGGAGTTTTTTCTGAAAATTCTCTTGGTCCACCAATGATAAATATCTTCTTGATCTTCTCATTCGGAAAATTGGCGCCAATCCAGAACAAAGCCGTTCTCTCCGCACAAAGTCCGGAAGGGAACGCTGCATTTTCCTGATTGTTTCCTGAATAAATCTCACCGTTTTCCAGCAAAACTGCACATCCTACCAAAAAGTTAGAGTAAGGAGCATACGCATTTTCACGTGCCGATTTTGCTCTTTCAAAAAGCTTTTTTTCAATGTCACTCAGTTCGCTGCTGCTTTTGAAATGCTCGTATCCGATGTGTATGTCTTTTTTCATATTGTTGCCGTAAAAAGGGCGATAAAAGTAATCCTTTTTATGCAAGCTGGCAATATCTTTGTTACGATACTAAATTTGTAATTTTAAACCTTTAAAAATAAATCTAATGTTATATACTCCGATAAAATTTAGAAATGTAGAACTGAAAAACCGTTGGGTAATGTCACCGATGTGTATGTATTCTTGCGAAAATGGTTTAGCCGATAATTTCCATTATGTACATTACGGAAGCCGCGCTCAAGGCGGAACGGGTTTAATCATGGTAGAAGCGACCGGAGTTGAACCCCGTGGAAGAATTACCAATCACTGTATGGGAATCTGGAATGACGAACAGGCCGGAAAACTTCAAAAAATAGTAGAGTTTGTACATAAAAATTCAGACTCGAAAATAGGAATTCAGTTGGGTCATGCAGGAAGAAAAGGTTCGACCTGGGAAAATAAGCAGATTTCTGTGGAAGAAGGTTGGGAAACGATTGCTCCGAGTCCGATTCCTTACCAGCCAAGTGAAAGAATTCCGCATGAATTATCGGTTGAAGAAATTAAAGAATTAGTTCAGAATTTCAAAGACGCAGCAAAAAGAGCAGTAAATGCAGGTTTTGATGTGATTGAAATTCATGCTGCTCACGGATATTTGGTTCATCAGTTTTTGTCACCACTTTCAAACGTAAGAACCGATGAATACGGCGGAAGTTTTGAAAACCGCAGTAAATTTTTATTGGAAATCGTTGATGCAGTGAATGAAGAATTAAATGATGATGTTGCATTATTTGTAAGAATTTCCGGAACAGAATATGCTGAAAACGGCTGGAATATCGAAGACAGCGTGGAATTGGCCAAAGAATTGAAAAATCATTCTGTAGATTTAGTCGACGTTTCAAGCGGCGGAAATATTCACGGAGCGAAAATTTCTGTTTTTGAAGGTTATCAGGTTCCGTTTTCTTCGCAAGTGAGAAACCAAGCTGATGTAAAAACCGGAGCGGTTGGTTTGATTACTAAAGTTGAGCAGGCTGAAGAAATTCTGCAGAAAGGTGAAGCTGATTTGATCTTTGTGGCAAGAGAGATTTTGAGAAATCCTTACATTGCTGTTCAGGGATCATTTGAAATGAAAGAAGAAAGTTTCTTTCCGCATCAGTATTTGAGAGCGAAAATTTCTTCTTAAATTTAGCATCATCAAAATCATTAAAATAAAATATGAAAATTGAAGACTTTATGCTGCCTTGTCCGAGCAAAAAATTCCTGGGAATAGAATGTTTCGGATGTGGAACTCAAAGGGCACTCGTTTTGGTTTTTGAAGGCAGGTTTGCAGAAGCATTTCAGATGTTTCCGGCAATTTATACTTTACTTTTATTTTTAGGTTTTGTAGCTTTAAATTTTATTGACAAAAAAAGAAATTACGGACAGGTGTTGATATTTTTAGCAATTGTTAACTCACTAATCATGGTATTTTCCTATTTTTATAAACATTTTATAATCACATAAACTAAACTTAAAAAAAATCAAATTATGAATCAGCAAAAATTACCTAATGCTACGGCGGTACTTGTTTTAGGAATTGTATCTATTGTAAGTTGTTGTTGTTATGGTCTTCCGGGAATAATTACGGGTATTATCGGACTTGTTCTTTACAAAAAAGATAATGAGTTATACCAACAAAATCCAAGTCTATATTCAGACTACAATAACCTTAAGACAGGTAGAATTCTAAGTATCATTGGAATTATTTTAAGTATACTGACTATATTCTATCTAATATTCGTCATTTCTTACATTGGTTGGGATGCACTTTCAGATCCTGAGTTGATGCAGGAAAGAATGAGGGATTTGCAAAATCGTTAAAAAGATAAATAATAATATTAAAACCGCAGCAATGCGGTTTTTTGTTTCTTAAAATAAATTATATTTGATGTTCCTAATGTCACAAGATGAAAAAAAGCAAATTCATATTAATTATCTCTGGAATTTTTATACTTACAATTGGTTCTCTATTCATTATTAAATATGAAAATGATCACAAAGAATATGAAACTGTAGTGGAATATTCAGTTGGTAAAAATGGAGAAAAAATAAAGAATACAAAGCATATTTGTTTGGAGACTTTGAGTTTTTAAATTTAAAATTAAGCTTTGTTGATGAGCCATTTTTGACAGTCGTAGAATTACTACACAAAATCGTAGTTCTACTACAAAATGTGAATTAATACAGTGAAAACTTTTTGTGGATGATCTTTGGCTCTATCTTCGCTATAGATAAAACACCAAATCACAAAATATTAACTGTTTAAAATTTACAAAATCATGGCAGACAATTCAAGAGGAATCTTAAAATTCAACGGAAGCGAAGGACAAAAATTATTAAAACTGAATTACAGCGTATCAAGATCTACAGACGTTTCAGGACGTGTAGCTTCAGATCCTTCCAACGCAATCATTAAGCTGACAATTGAGGCTACAGAGAAATCTGAAATCTTGGAAAGTTTGTTAAATGGTAAATACAAACCAACTTCTGGTGAGATCACTTTCAACAAATCTCATGAAGAAGGAACTTTGATCACATTAAACTGGGAAAACGGTTATGTCATTCAGCACGAAGTAGATTTTGATGCGGTAGATCAAAATTCTATGTTGATCAGCTTTATCGTAAGCGCAGAAAAAATCAATTACGGAAATGCAGCTTACGAAGGTGTTTGGCCGGGAGCTTAATCGCATCAATTAGTTACATTAAAATTATTATAAAATGACTTGCTTTTAAAAATGCAGGTCATTTTTATCTTTAATAACAAATTCACCTAAATTATTTAAATATGAAAAAACTTTTTTTTACATTCATCATTATGGCTGTTTCATTTGTAAATACAATCAATGCACAGACAAATTCTTTTGCAAAAACATCGTGGCAACTTGAAAAATTCAATGATGATGGAAGCGCAGTTTTCAAAAAATCGAAAACAATCAAATTTCCTTCTGAACAGCCTAAAATCAATTTCCTTCAGTTTGAAGAAGACAGAAACTACCGCACCGGAAATAGCTGTTTCCACATGATGGGAAAATACAGTGAATATGAAAATAATCAGGTTGAAATTTCAGAAGGTGTCGCAGATATGGCAGAAAATTGCAAAGAGCCAAAAACATTCAACGGACTTTATACGTTTAAAATTGACAAAGACTGGCTAGAGTTAATTCCGGTAAAAGAATAATTTTTCGGGAGATAATTTATCTTTAAATTTTAAATCTCAACCCCGAAATTCTCAGAAAAAAATAGTCCTATTTTCTTATATTTGTTCATTATTCAAAATATGGACGCAACACAGGACAAAAGGCTTTTTTTGATCGATGCTTATGCAATGATTTTCAGAGGATATCACGCAATGTCAAAAAACCAGAGATATACGAGTTCCGGAATGGAGACAACTGCTATTTTTGGTTTTATGAATTCCCTGATCGAACTTATTAGAAAAGAAAAACCAACTCATTTAGCTGTAATTTTTGATGTCGGTCAGGCAAGTATTCGCACAAACGATTATGCCGATTATAAAGCCAATCGAAGTGAAACACCCGAAGCCATTAAATTTGCCATTCCATATATTCACCGTATTTTGGAAGCTATGCATGTTCCAAGTTTAGGTGTTGAAGGATACGAAGCAGATGACGTTATCGGAACCATTGCCTGTAAAGCAGAAAAGGAGAATTATACAAGTTTTATTGTAAGCGGAGACAAAGATTTTGCCCAATTGGTTACGGATAAAATTAAATTGTATAAACCGGGTTTCAGAGGTGGTGAAATTTCGATTTTAGGAGTAGAAGAAGTAAAAGCTAGATATGGAATCGAAGAACCGAAACAGGTGATTGATTTTCTTGCGATGATGGGTGACTCATCAGACAATATTCCCGGCTTAGAGGGGGTTGGTGAAAAAACAGCCATGAAATTTCTGAAAGAATACGGAAGCATCGAAAATCTTTTAGCAAACACACATCAGTTAAAAGGTAAAATCAAAGAAAAAATAGAAGCTTCGGCAGAACGTGGAATTTTATCTAAAAAATTAGCGACCATTATTTGTGATGCTCCTGTAGAATTTCATCAGGAACAATACGATCTCGAAACTCCGGATTTTGAAAAGGTAAAGGAGATTTTTGACGAAATTGAATTTAGAAGGCTGTACGAAAATTTATATCGAGCTTTTGCTCCAACTGAAACGGTTACTGTAAAAACGACTGTTGTTGAAGCGGATGGTGTAATTCTCAGTGAAACCAAAGTGTCAACTTCTGAAACTCCACAGCAAAAAGTGGCCAGAAATGTTGGTCAGCTTGATCTTTTTGCCAGCTTTGAAGAACTTGATCAGGCAACTTCCACTAAAGAAACGATCGAGCAGAATGATCATCTGTATCAGTTTGTAGATAATCCTAAAGCTCAGAAAATATTGGTTCAGAATCTTTTAAAACAAAAAGCGGTTTGTTTTGATACCGAAACAACCTCTCTGAACGAACTGGAAGCCGAATTGGTCGGAATGAGTTTCTCCTACAAAAAAGGTTTGGCGTATTATGTCCCGCTTTCTGAAGATCAGGGCGAAGTTTTGCAGACACTCGAAATTTTCAGACCATTTTTCGAGAAGGAAGATTTAATTAAAATTGCTCACAATTTAAAATACGATTATAAAGTTCTGAAGCAATATAATATGACCGTAAAAGGTGCCATGTTTGATACCATGATTGCGCATTACCTTCTAAATCCGGACGGAAGACACGGAATGGATTATCTTTCAGAAGTTTATTTAAATTATAAACCGGTTTCCATTGAAACTATTATCGGTAAAAAAGGAAAAAATCAGGGTAATTTCAGAGATGCAGATCTAAGAACGCAGACTGATTATGCAGCAGAAGATGCGGATGTCACTTTCCAGTTGTATGAATTGTTTGCGCCCCAACTGAAGAAGGAAAATCTTGAAGATCTTTTCTATAATGTTGAAATGCCATTGATGGAAGTATTGGCAAAAATGGAATTGGAAGGAATTTCGTTGGATGAAAAATGGCTTGCTCAGGAAAGCATTGATCTTGAAAATGATTTAAGACAATTAGAATCCAAAATATTTGAAATCTCCGGTGAAGAATTTAATATGAATTCGCCAAGACAGTTGGGTGATGTTTTGTTTGATAAAATGCAGCTCGATCCAAAAGCTAAGAAAACAAAAACCGGACAATACGCAACCTCTGAAGATGTTCTTCAGAAATTAGCTTCAAAACATGAGATTATTCAGCATATTTTAGAGTACAGAACGTATCAGAAACTCAAATCTACTTACGTTGATGCGTTGCCGTCCCAGATTGACAAAGATGACAATCGTGTACATACCAATTTTTCACAAACGACGGCTGCAACAGGTCGTTTGGCGAGTGTAAATCCGAATTTACAGAATATTCCGATCCGTACGTTGAGAGGTCAGCAAATCCGTGGAGCGTTTGTTTCCGCTGAAGGAAAGAAAATTATTTCTGCGGATTATTCTCAGATCGAATTGCGTCTGATTGCCGAAATTTCAGGTGAAGATAATATGATTAAAGCATTTCAGGATGGTGAAGATATTCACGCTTCTACGGCTGCAAAATTATTTAATATTTCATTGGAAGAAGTTTCAAAAACTCAGCGTGGACAGGCAAAAACGGTAAACTTCGGAATTCTGTATGGTCAAGGCGCTTTTGCTTTGGCAGAACAGACCGGTTTGTCGAGATCAGAAGCCAAGCAAATGATCGAAGCGTATTACGAAACCTATCCGAAGTTAAAAGCATATATGGCGGAACAAATAAAAATAGCTCGTGAACAAGGTTATGTTGAAACAATTTTAGGGAGAAAACGTCATTTAAAAGACATCAATTCCGGAAATTTTGTGGTGCGGGCTCATGCTGAAAGAAACGCTGTCAATGCTCCCATTCAGGGAAGTGCTGCAGACGTTGTGAAAATGGCGATGATTAAAATTCAGAAAGAATTAGAAAAAGAAAAACTACAGACCAAAATGCTTCTTCAGGTACATGACGAATTGATTTTTGAATCTCCGATCGATGAGGTAGAAGTGGCAACCAATATCATTAAAACTGAAATGGAAAATGCCATTGAAACGCAGGTTCCGTTGTTGGTTGAGGTTGGAGTAGGGAAGAATTGGCTGGAAGCGCATTAGAAGGTATTGGAAAAACTTCCGCTACAATGCGGAAGTTTTTTTTATATCTTTTTGTAGAGAGTCGTTTTTTTATCTCCTGATTTTTCAATTAAACCTTTTTCAACTGCATTTTTTAAATCTCTACTTGCAGTTGCAGAAGAAATTTCTGAGAATTTTTTCATATAATCTTTTCTCGAAAATTCATCAATATTATTCTCTAAAAAAATTAAAATTCTGTCGTGTGTAGTGAGTTTTTGAACTGAATTTCCTAATAATTCAGAAAGTGATTCATCAATAATTCCCAACATATATTCGATGAATTTTGTCGAGTGACCTTCTTTATCAGATTGAGATAGCGCGTGATAATATTTTGTCTGATTGTTCGCTATGAGAGTTTCGAAAGGTAAAAACTCAAATATTGGAAAATCATTCATTAAGATCAATGTCTGCCAAAGTCTGCCCATCCTTCCGTTTCCATCTAAAAAGGGATGTATAAATTCCATCTCATAATGGAAAACACAACTCTTGATTAAACTCAATTCAGAACTTTCTTTTAAATAAGAAAAAAGATCTTTCATCAGATAAGGAACATTTTCTGATGGTAGTGCAATATGTTCTACCTTTGAACCTTTCATGATTCCAACCCCTTTAGTCCTGTATTTTCCGGGATTTTCAATCAATCCTGTCATCAAAATTTTATAAGCTTTCAGATAATCTTTTTCGCTGTAAAATTTCAATTGATTTAATTCCTGATAAATTTTTAACGCATTCAAAACCTCTGTAATATCTTTTTGGGGACCTAAAACTATTTTATTCTCTAAAATTGCTGTAATCTGATCTTCTGTCAGCGTATTACCTTCAATATTTAATGAGGAATGAATGGTTTTGATCTGATTTTGTTTCCTTAATGTCGGATTATTTTTGATTAAATAGGTAGCATTTACTTCTCCGATTTTCTGAGAAATATTTGAAATTAAATTTAAAATTTGTGAAGTTATGTGATAAGGAGGTTTCATTGTGATACTATCATTTGATACTATCAAAGATAACAAAACTTCATTAAGAATTTAGATTTTGTTTAATATTCAAACTCAATTCCACCCATATACACCAAAGAAAATTCATCATTTTCCACAGAAACAGGCTTAGGAATCTGCCCCTGACTTACAAATATGATTGAGTTAATGTCAAATTTCAATTCTGATAAATTGATCTTGTGCACCAATTCAGGAAGCCATTGATCGGCAAATGAATATTCTGAAAAGTTTTCGTAGATATTATTGCTAAGATTCTCAAAACCATATTCTGCCAAATCTCCGTCAAACCAAACTGTGTCTTGCGATTCTGCAAATTTTGAGATGTAATTATCATCATCTTCTTCATTCAGATAATAGTTATCATCTTCTTCCACGAATTGTAAAAACTGCTCTTCCGAATTAAAATTCCCTACCCAAAAATCTAAAATCTGTGTATTCATGCCTATTTTTTTGAAGCGGTAAAGGTAAGATTAATAGTTTTTATATTAAAAAAGTTTGAAAATTTTTTGAGAAGTAACGTCAGTTCGAGTAGATTTTGAAAAAATCGTATCGAGAACTCGTCGGGTGGTAAACAAGGTTCTCGATACATTTTTCTCCATTTTATTCAGAAAAATACTCGAACTGACGAAAGTAATATATTTTGTACCTAAACCTAAACTTTCAAAACTCCACGAAAAGCTCTTGCCGCATAATAAGAATTGGCTCCATTATGATATACGAAAACTGTATCGTAACGTCTGTCGCAGAAAAGTGCGCCACCTAAAGCTCTGATTTCTTTTGGAGTTTTGATCCAGCTTGATGTTTTCAGATCAAATTTTCCTAAAGTCTGTAAAAATCGGTATTGTGTTTCATCAAGAATTTCTACGCCCATTTCTGAAGCTACGGTAACTACATCATTTTGAGGTTTGTTTTCTTTTCTTGAATCTAAAGCTTCACGGTCATAGCAGAAACTTCTTCTGTCTTTCGGGCTTTCTGGCGAACAGTCAAAAAATATATATTCATCAGTTTGTTTATTATAAGCAACAACATCCGGTTCACCTCCGGAAATTTCCATTTCGTTGAGCGACCATAGTTTTGAAGGATTGGCTTTTAATTTTTCTTCAATTTTAGTCCAGTTCAAATCTTGGTGACGAGTTTTATTTTTTTCAAAACGCTGTTGAAGGATATCCAGAAGTTCTATACTTTCACTTTCTGATAATAGTTTTTTTGTTGACATTAATTAGTGTTTTTTTATGTTTAAATTTTAAGGAAAATAAATCAATTTGTCAGTCGGAAGATCATATTCGTAAATCTTATCGCTTTCAGGATCAATGTAAAGCCATTGAAAAGTGTTGATTTTATGCTCAGATTCTGTGTAAAATCCTAAAACATAATATTCTTTATCATCCCTGCTTTGCTTTTCTACGGAATATCCAAGATCTTCTTTATATTTGATCGCCAATTTGATTAAATCTTTCTTCGAATTGGCAACATAATATTCTGCAAGTTGGTAAAGATGATCGCGATAGCTTTCTGACAATTGATCTTCTTTCGACTGAAGATATTTAAGCTGTTTGCCGTATTCTTTTCTGAATTTTGAAACGTTTCCGTCTTTGATTTTTTTTGCAGTGACAATCCACTGCGCATTTTGAGGAGTTTCTCCGTCTCCTGCGATGTAAATAGAATCATTTTTCCATTCTATAGCGATGAGATCGCCTCTCAATAAACTGCGGTCATTGTTTTGATCATTAACGAAAGTGATTTCCTCTTTTCCTTTTTTACCATTCAATTGCGAATAGTCGAAGTCGTCATTGTAAGAAACAAATTCAATTGTATCTTGTTTAATAGGATCTTTTTCAGCAACAATTTTGCGAACGATTTCTTTTTTCGGCTCTTCTGTAGACTGATTTTTTAATTCAGTTTGACTACAAGACGAACAAAAAGCAAGAAATAAAAACACAATAATCGATCTCATATTTTTTGATTTGGAATTTAAAAATAGTGAAATTTGAGGAAATGAAAGCGTAATTATTTAGGTAAACGTTTTGTAAATATGTTCGTAAATGTAGAGAGAATTAGAAATTCGTTTTTGTAATTTAGAGTCTTTACTTTCAAAATAAAAAAAACCATCCTCAAGCTTTATTGCATTCTCATCTATCCATTTGATAAATTTTTCAGTATCTATATTCGTAAATTCTTTAAATTCTTTCCTGTCATTTTTTAAGTCATAGAAGTAATCCTCAATTAAATTAATAAAACTTATAAAGCTATTTTCATCAAATTTGATAATCCAATGATTTATAAGCTGATCAATATCTTGAGTAAGCTTATAAATTTCAACAAATATTTCATGATCAAAATAGTCTTTATATCTTAAGATATTTTCCCACCAAGAAAACAAAAAAATATTTATTGCTTGTTGCTCTTTTTCAGACCATTCTTTCCAATTTGCTAATGAAAGTTTTCTTAGTACAGTAAAAGAATTAACAATAAGGCTATCTGAAGACATCAGTTCGAAAATTCTTGGAAGAAAATGTTTGAAATCAGAAGTATTTCCCCATGTTGTAATCGCTTTAAAAGCATATTTTGATAAATCATCATTGCTAAGTTTTCTTAATTCTTTACTTTGTATTGTACTTTGCATTGAATCTGAGACACAACAAGGGCATCCTTCAATTTTTTCGTGTAAAGGATATATTGAAAATATTGAGTATAAGTTTTCGATTGACAATCTTAATTTTTCTGTCACTTGTTTAATTTAAAGTTTATTGAGAAGTATTAAACTATTCTTTTTTCCTTCTCACTCTCCAAAATAGTTTTTACTAAACGTGAAATCTGCGTTTTATTTTGTTTAGCGCTCATGATCCAATGAATTGTCACTTTTTTGTATGAAGGTGCTTGTTTTTCAAAAAATTCCCAGGCTTTTTTATTGGTTTTAAATTGTTTTTCGTACTCATCTGAAAGTTTAATATTTTCAGTTTCGTGAGAATAGACTCTGGATTTATCTTCCTTTCTGAGTTGAAAAGCTTCCAATCCTGCAGGTTGCATCAAACCGGCTTTAATTAAATCATCAACTTTCTGGATATTGATGGCACTCCAAATGCTCGTTGGTTTTCTTGGCGTAAAACGGTTGCTGTAGCTTTCTTCATCAATTGATCTGCGAACACTGTCTATCCAGCCAAAACACAAAGCCTGATCAACTGCTTCAGACCAAGTTATTGATTTTTTCTTGCTTCCGATTTTGTAAAATCCTACAACGATTTCTGTTTCAGATTTGTAGTTTTTTTCGAGCCAGTCGCGAAAATCTTGTGGAGTTGGGAAGAATGTTGCGGACATTTTAAAATTTAATCAATAATTTTTATTTCTTCTAATATTTTCAAAAATAGAAATTTGTTCTTTATTAAGATTTTTCAGATTTATTTTGCGTTTTCCCATAATAGCATAACGATGATAGTAAATGATTTCAACAGAGTTTGCAGCAACTTTCAGTTCTCTTAAAATCAAAGGTCTTCTCGTGTACTTTTTATCAGAATTTGAATAAATTAAATTGATTAAACGTGTCGGAATAAAATAGAAGTTTCTTGGAAATATGAAAACAGAGTTTTTATTGATAAGAATGTCAAAACTGCACCACTGGAAATTTTTTTTTAGAGGTCCGTTATCTGAAATGATTGTTCCGCTGATATTCTTTAGTTCCACAGAATCAAACTGTTTATAATTGGCAGTCACATTTTTCTTTTGAAGCGCAAAAAAAATTCCAGACAATATAGCAAAGACAACTGCCGCCGGAAAAAAGTATAAAAATAAATTATCAAACATTATTTAAACTTTGTAGGTTATATTTTCAAGCTGTTACGTTATTGAAAAAAAAATATCAGAATATTATCCAATATTACTAATAATTCGTCATTTAATTACTTTTTTATGAAGCTATTTCCCGCTTTCCATTGCAATCTTTTGTGTTGTCTGAGCGAAACCGAAGAAAAAACAAAAGAATTTTTACTGCAATCTGGGATAGGATTTTGTTATAATTATTATCTTCAGTCATGGTAGAAAATTATATTCAACTTATAACTTTTCACCAATCATCATCATAGATTTAATATAAACAAATGTGGTAGGTCTTATTTTTTGATTCCTTACATTTGTAAGGCATTCAAATTGTAAGAAAGAATGATAATGAATTTAGATATGATTGACAGAAGATATAAGGAAACGATTCATACCGACACCAACAACTACGAATATACCACAGTCATCAACGACGAAAATAAAGTCAGAATTTACACTCTCAAAAACGGATTAAAAGTTTTTTTGGCGCAGAATTTTGACGCTCCCAGAATTCAGACTTTCATTCCTGTAAGAACGGGAAGTAACAATGATCCTTCTGATAATACAGGTTTGGCGCATTATCTTGAGCACATGATGTTCAAAGGAACGTCAAAAATCGGAACACAAAACTGGGAGAAAGAAAAAGTTTTGATTGAGCAGATCTCAGATTTATACGAGGAGCATAAAGCAGAGCAAAATCCTGAAAAGAAGAAAGAAATTTATCAGAAAATTGATGAAATTTCTCAGGAAGCGAGTCAGTTTGCGATTGCCAACGAATATGATAAGATCATTTCGTCGCTTGGAGCAAGCGGAACCAATGCTCATACCTGGTTTGATGAAACGGTTTACAAAAATAATATTCCGAATAACGAACTTGAAAAATGGCTGAAAGTTGAGAAAGAACGATTTTCAGAAATGGTTCTTAGACTTTTTCATACAGAATTAGAATCGGTTTACGAGGAATTCAACCGTGCGCAGGATAACGATTCCCGTTTGGTCAATGATTCTTTGATGGAAGCTCTTTTCCCAACACATCCGAATGGTCAGCAAACGACTTTAGGAAAACCCGAACATTTGAAAAATCCTTCCATGAAGGCGATTCATAAATATTTTGATGAATATTATGTTCCCAATAACTACGCAATGGTTTTGGTGGGAGATTTAGATTTTGAAGAAACGGTAAAACTTGTTGATCAATATTTTGGAGCTATTCCGTACAAAGAATTGCCTAAAAAAGTAGCGATTACAGAAGAACCAATCACTGAAATTGTTGAAAGAACGGTTTACAGTCCGACAACTCCAAGAGTTCAGTTGGCTTGGAGAACTGACAGTTATGGCACAAAAGAAGCGATGCTTGCAGATGTTGTTGCCAATATTTTAAGCAACAGAGGAGAAGCAGGTTTGCTGGATTTAAATATTAATCAGACTCAAAAAATGCTTTGGGCACAGGCTTATTCTTTGGGATTGAAAAACTACGGATTCTTTTCAATGGTCGCTGTCCCAAAAGAAAATCAAACCCTGTCTGAAGCAACAGAAATGGTTTTGGAGCAGATAGAATTGGTGAAGAAAGGAGAATTTCCGGATTGGATACTTCCTGCAATTATCAATGACTTCAAGATTCAAAGAATGAAAGGGTTAGAAACTGCGGGAGGTTTGGCTAATAATCTTTATGATACCTACATCAAAGGCAGGACCTGGGAACAGGAACTGAATGAAATGGATGAATACGCCGAAATTACCAGAGAAGAGGTGATAGCATTTGCCAATGATTTCTTCAAAGATAATTATGTCATCATCAAAAAGGAAAAAGGTGTCAATGATAAATTGTTGAGAGTTGACAATCCAGGAATTACGGCAATCAAAATCAACCGTGATGCTCAGTCTGAGTTTTTGAAAGAAATCGTGAATGAAAAAACAGAAGATATTCAACCTGAATTTATTGATTATCAGAAAGAAATCACAACTGAT
>Ga0163161_10000686_pt1 | contig 27033 bp, 24 predicted proteins | sample S45metaG_FD_129847 | JGI IMG/M metagenome (GOLD analysis project Ga0163161, IMG submission 129847) | Switchgrass rhizosphere microbial communities from Kellogg Biological Station, Michigan, USA - S4-5 metaG | ecosystem: Host-associated > Plants > Roots > Rhizosphere > Soil | place: USA... | reverse complement strand
TGAACATCCTTGCTCCGCTACGGTCGGCTACCAGCGCCGGCTGTACAACCCATTTCCGGTTGTTGAGCACATAGCCGGCCACATTAACGCCCAGCAATACGATGCCCAGGGAGGCCGCCAGCAAAGCGGGCACGAGGTTTTTGTCCTGTGCCCTGGCGAGGTACCGCATCTGTACTTCGGTACCCCTCACCGCTGATACCGACATTAGAAAACCCCCTGCTAAGAAATTCAGTACAAGTGATGATCCCCCATAGCTTTGAAAGGGAAGCGATACCCCCGATAGCGGTAATGCCCCGGTAGATCCGCCCGCAATGAGCACAAACTGGACAAAGGTGGATACGCCGATTCCCGCACTTAAATAAAAAAGAAAAGGTGATCCGGACCGCCTGCCGATAACAATTGAGCGGTGCAGGTACAACAGGAAGAGCAGGAAGATACATAACATTCCCGTTAATCCGAATTCTTCCCCGATCGAGGGTAAGATCATATCGGTGTGTGCCTCTGGTATGGTTTTGGCAAAACCCTCACCCACGCCCTGGCCCGTAGCGCCACCTGTGGACATTGCCCACAGACCATTGGCGACCTGGTCGCCGCCATAAACTTCATTGTTCCAGGCATCCTGCCAGATTGCTTTCCGGTCGCCCAGACGTTGCACCGGTCCAGGAAAGACCCGGTCCAGGTAGGGGATCTGGTCGATCGTTAAAAACGCGGACATGATCACCAGCACCATGACAGCGGATTCCCTGAGCTGCCTGCGCTGGTAAAACATCAGCGCGCCCACTAAAAACAATGTTATCCCCGTTGATATCCAAATGTTGTGAAAAATCCATGACACCACCACGTACAATACGATAGCACCTGCCATGAACATGAAATCGCCCCGGGAAAAAGAAAACAGAACAATAAATGTGAAGCATACAACCATCGCCGGGCCAAGATCTCCCAATATAAGAAAGAGCATGAGCGTCAACAATATGGCCAATAAGGCGAATGAGAAAAAAGACCATCTTTTCTTCCAGCTGGTGTATTCACTGATCAGTTTCTCGTTTATGGCAAAAAATCCCGCTAGAAAAAAAAGGGTCAGGTACTTCACCACCTCACTAGGCTGGAAGCCGAACAGATTTACCTTGACACCGCTTCCCTCGGGCCCGGTTCCGAACAAGATCGTGAGAGATAGCAATCCAATGGAAGCTAAGGCCCATGGCCATCCGTTTGCCGCCGATCGGATATTCTTAAATATCAACAGGCGATAAATCCGGGTGTCGGGATTGAAACCCCGCAGTTTGAGGCACAGCATCAACAGGATGCCCCCAAAACCCATGAGCAGGTAAACGAGTGAATCTTTGGCTAGAAAACGGTCGCGCAGGGGATCCTGCAAACTCAGCAGGGTCAGGAAAGAAATGCCGGTAAGCAGCATCACTACCGGCAGTATGATCTGATCGGTAGTGCTGAATTTCCATGAAAGAACAAGGTGTATGAGTAAAAACCCGCCGATAAGGCTTGTGCAGATGATGATAAACCATCTGTTGAATTCTTCGGGTGTCCTGATGATCAGTGATTTTTCCTTTTTGAGGATATTGAAATCCCTGGTTGAAAAAAGCTTTAGGGTATGCGGACGTTGCTCAAAAGAGAAAAAGGCGTTATCATTTAGGCTTTGTAACCCCTTGGAAGCGCCAAACTGAAAACCGGGCTTTAAGGGCAATATTTTAAACGCCCGGTTGTCGGGCAACTTTGCAAAAGTGAATACCCCGGATCCATCAGAGCGGGCATAGGCTGTGAGCTGCTGCAATTTCCGTTTACCGGCCGGGTCCAAAGTGAAAACCTTTGTAATGCCGTCTGCTTTTTCAGTGATGTTTTTGATCTCTTCTGTTTGCTCGTCATTGTAGATACTGTCCTGCGGCAAAATCATTTCCAGACGGACCAGTACACCTGCTACCGGTTTTTCATCTTCTGTAATCTTTCCACTGATATCATGCCCACCAAGGCCGATGTCCGCTACGGCCGGATATGGCCTGGGATTTTTGCTTTCCTGTGCAAATCTGAGCGAATCATCACCCGTATAACCGAGCAATGCCCGGGAAGCCAATACCCGGGCTTTAAATGAGCTGCCCCCTTTAACAAAGGCTTCGTCCGCAAGTAAAAAGTACATGCGTTTGTTCACTTCGCCGATATTGTCGAGCCGCTGGGTATTTGCGGCCGCGTCCGCGACAGTTTTTTCGATGAGATCAATGTCCCGCTGGTCTTCAAAATAATAACCCTTTTTAAGCAGGTTCCGGATATTTTCAGCGGGTTTTCCATCATTCAGGTTTACCATAGTGCCCGCTTTCAGGCGTGGCGCGACGTCGGCAAACCTTGGCTGAATGACCGCATATAATTGGTAGAAGAATAACGCAAGGATGGTTCCTATAGCTAATATGAAGATCCGTTCCCGGGTCCGGCTTATTTTGACAGCCCCTTTATTTTGTTCCATTTTTTAGATCTGTAGTTTTAAGGGTGGTGTTTTTAAATGGACCAAGTTTCTTCAGTTCGGCATTTACCGGCCCTTGATCCGGGAAAGTGATGCTGTTGCTGATAGGAAGTATACAGTTGGTGAAAGTGACGTTTTTGAGCAACAGTGATTGGTCTGAAAGGGCTATAGCGGTGCCGAAGCCTTTAAACTGTATGCTGTCCAGCTTTAAAAGTTTGGATTGGACCAGCATGCTTATGGCAGCACCCTTGTATCCGCTGTCGGCTTGCAGTACAATGCCGTTCGCAAAAACATACAGGGTATCTTTCCGCAGTCGCAGTGTATCGCTGATCAAGACCGGACTTTTAAAAATCGAGTCGGACAGGATCAGGGTGTCACCTGTGGTATGATCAAAGGCATCCTGCAATAACTGCTCCTGGCTATTTCTAACTGCTTTTTTTTGTGATGAAACCATCAGTGGACCAGGGGCTTTCAGGTGCTGGTTTTCAATGTACATGAATATGACCGCGCCAAGAAGGATAAGGCATAAAATAACCAGCGCGGTAAACCGGTAACTTGTTCTGCGCGGTGTAGTGGTTGCCGGTTTTGGGCTTTCAGCTGGCGGTATGGCCATATTTTTTTCTGCTGCCGGCGGTACCTGGGCCTGCTGGGTCAGAACCGGTCTGGTGGGATTTACCTGTTGAGGCTTTTTGTTGTTCTGCAGCAGTACAACAGTTATATTGTCACGGCCGCCGTTTTCATTGGCAAGGGCGACCAGATTGCCCGCTTTGCTGGAAAGTGTATCTCCCTGGAGGAGCAAAGTGGTGATATCCTGGATGTTTACCATATCAGTCAGCCCATCACTGCATAACAGTAACAGGTCGCCCGGCAGGAAAGGAGACTGACCGGTTTCAATATAGCTGTCATCACTGGCGATCTGATCGCTAAAACCGATAGCCTTATTGATTTCATTGCGTTTTGGATGTTGCATGGCGGCAGCCTCATCCAGCCTTCCCGAATCTTCCAGAAAACCTACGAATGAATGGTCTTTTGAGATTTTAATCAATGATCCATCCCGCAACAGGTATAATCTGGTGTCGCCGACATGAGCAAAATAAAATTGATTGTTCTCAATATCCGCAATCACTGTTGTCGCTACGCAGGCCATTTCCGAGAGGTCCTTTTCTGTTTGCTTTTTGGCAACGATCACTTCATTCGCGGTTTTGATGGCCTTGATCATTTGGGAAACCGGGTCGTTGGGACGATCTGAGAATTGTGCCGAGATCTGTTCCTTTACGATATCAGCGGCAACTTCGCCACCATGATAGCCGCCGACGCCGTCTATCACCGCAGCTAAGATCAACTGATCGTCGGTTATGGACCTTGCAATGAAAGTGTCCTCATTGTTGTCTCTGGATCTGCCGGTGTCTGTGAGGCCAAAAAAGTGTTTATCCATTTTTATTCCGGGAATTTTTAATGTCTTTAAAATGAACTATCATCAGCGCAACGACCAGTGATAAAAGCAGAACGGATAGGAGTTGCGACATGTGCTTATGATTTAAACAGGTTAATGCCGATTATGCCGTTGAGCAGCATCCTTGAGTTGAGCGGCAAGGGAACCCAGTGCGGGGAATTGATTTCACTCCGTGGTACCAATTCCTCGTTCAAGGTGGTAATTTCGCCAAAAGAAGCTAAATAAAAGTTGCCGTCCGATTTGTTGTAACGGATATGCAGATGCGGGGAATTGGTCCATTCCGAGGCGATCCTGAAAATATTGGCGTCTTCGCGCACATCATCATTTCCTGATACTATCGTGTCTTCTGTTTTAATGAGGAACTCGATTTTTTTGCCCGAAAACTGCCTGTCAGGAATAATCGCTTCAAGCCTGCCTACCACTGCCCTGTCCACAGGCGCGGCAGCATCACTATCGAGGTATTCCAATTGATCCTGGTAGGGGATTTCCATATAACCTTCACTGTAATAGGTGAAACCCTTTAAAATATCGTTGTTGATATCGAAAGTCTGCGCGATACCGGTTTGGCGGGGAATAAATGTTACACGCAGGTTTTCTGACTTTTGATTATTGTCGGGTAACAGTTTTCCGATGAAACCCTTGTCGCCCCTTGCGTAATCCGGGTGCGATACCAGCCGGAACACCCATTTTGAACCTGATGGCTCTACTGTTTTGCCTGCCTGCCGGTATTCTCTTAAGATCGCGTAGAATTTTTTCACGGTTTCGTGTACGATCAATCCAAAAATCCCCTGCTTATTATTGATGAACTCCCGGTAATCTTCCGCGTTGAAGGTGATGATGAATTCATGATAAAAAACCACCCGGTCGGCAAATGATAAAGCTTTGATGGACTCCTTAAATTTATCCACGATAAAGCTATAGATCATTTCCGGGGTAAGTTGCGGTGCTTTCCGGTTACTGCTCTTGTTCTCATCAGTTAGAAACCAGTCCTGAATACCGATACGCTGCCAGAAATTTGATTTTGTGTCCATAAGTTACAATGCCTGTGCGGCGGGTTAATGGTAATTTTAAGAAAAATTAAAATTGTACAGGTTTATCCGAAGTATCAGGCTTAAGGTCTTCGGTACTATCCGCAGCTTTCGCTCTTGCTCTTTCGATCTCCGCGTTTATTGCGCTATCGACCATACGCTTTGTAGCTGCCGCTTCGGCCGCCCTGCGCTTATTCGCCAATCTCTTCCTGTCGATCGCTGAACTGTCAACAGCAGGGGGGAGGGAATCAGTGGGAAGGACAACCTGTTGAGCTTGTGGCTTGCTGTCCAACTGGGAATATCCCAGAAAAGCAATCAATCCTATAATTGATATTACCATCAGGGCAAAAGCAAAATAAGGCACCAGTATGCCTTTTCTTTCTGGCCCCTGTGGTACATTCTTTAAGTCTGCTACCTGTTGACGCAATGCCCGGTTTTCATTTTCGAGCAGGACGACATCCGCGTTGTCGACCGGTTTTTCCGTGCCTGATAAGCTCCCTATCACCAGCGCCTCATGCAGCTCCGTTCCGTCACTGTATCTGAGCATAGGGTCTTTCTGCAGACATTTTTCAATTAGCTCTAAGAGCCAACCGGGAACCTGCATTTCCCGGGCTTTCTGTTCCCCTGTCCAGCTTGCCGGTAAGTTAGCTTTGCGCAGCTCAACTACATCAGGAACTTCATCTTCCATGTGACTGATCATTACCGAATTGCGTCCGGTATCGCTATTTCCTGACAGGGGAAAGGGGACTTGACCTGCTAACAGTTCGTATAAGATTATGCCATAACTGTAAACATCGGTCTGCAGGAGCATTTTGCCTTCATTCTGTTCGGGTGCCATAAACTCCACAGCACCTGCGTGCCGGATGCTTGTTCTCCGCTGCTCTTCGCTCATAATGGCCAATCCAAAATCGAGCAGCACATAGTTTGAAGTATGCACATTGTATTTAACATTATTGCTTTTAACATCACCATGTTTTACGCCAAGTTTATGACAATGTTCAAGGGCAGATGCGAGGTGCTGTGCAACTTTTATGACCTCGTTTAACGCGAATATCTTTTGGTGCGGGGGCTGAAGCAGCTCACAGAGATCAGGACCTTCTATATATTCCATTTCTATAAATGGAAAGGAGCCGCTTTCTGTTATGCCGAAGCTGAGCATTTTTACAACGTTCGGACTGGGATCCTCATTTACCTTTAGCAGCTTGGATACCTCACTTTCAAAGTTGCGGTAATTCCTGTCGTCCCGGTCCTCTGTATGGATCGGAGTAGGGATTAGTTTAACTGCGGAATAGATTGCTCCTATCCGCTTTCCCTTATATACCGATCCCTGTCCACCCGTTCGCAGCGCTCCTAAATTCTCCAGCCCTTCTGTAATTGTAAATACTTTGCTCATAGTTCTTCTGAATAACAATTATAGTTTTTTTTTGTTGCCAAATATTAAATTTAATAAGCTCAAGGGTGGCATAAGAAGTTATTCCGTTGCTGTAATATAGGCAATTCCGGCCGGTTTAGCCCATCATTCATTAAGCTGGCAATTTCTGCATCAATATGAAAGGCCGCCAGGGACATGATCCCTTGTTTAATTAATGCTCAAGCTCTTGAGATCAGTAAATGTTATTTTCCCGGTTTAATACTTCTTTCTTTGACCGGGAGCAAAGGGTTTGGCGGATTTAGAGGGGGTGCCTTTTTTTGCTTGTCCGGGAGGGACTTTCCCACTGTTTCCGGCAGTCCTGGAAGTATAACATGAACTGGTAAGAAGAATGATTGATATAACAAAAATAAAGTAGGTATTTTTCATATCTGTTAGCGAAGCTATTATTGTGCCATAATTTGCAGGATAATAAGATTGGAAAATCAGAACTGAAATTTTTATTTTTACCAAAGGTGTAGCGGCAGGGAGGGGGCCTGCGTTTACCTATAAATTTAACACCTAAACCACTAATGAAAAAATTACTGCCAATAGTACTACTCTTGTTCTTCATCAGCAGCTGTAAAAAAGATAAACAGGGGGATTATTCAGAGACCATTACCACAGGAGAAAAATGGGGAATTAAAATCGGAAGTTCCCATGCCGAGGTATTCGCCCAGCTTAAGAATGCCGGGCCGACACTTGACTTTCAGAATGTGGCCATAGTCGGCCGCAAGCCTTACAGTTCTCCTGCAAGTCTCGCGCAACTTCTTCCATATTATTACGCACTTACCGTTTACAACGATACCGGAACCTTGGATCGTGTAGTGCTGCTTTTTACAGGAGATAAAGTGCAGCAGATTGCAACTGGTGGCGGACTTACCGTTAATGTGACCAAATGGCCCGAGAGTGCCGCTGATGATACTGCGATCAAAACCGATGATCCTGTTTCAGGCTTGGGCGCAAAGTTGGCAAAGATCCATCAGTTGCCAGCCTATGCCACTTACGGGTTTGTACTATCGGATAAACCTCTAAATAAGCCCTTTGATCCCGACCTGGTTAATTACAATGACTGGCAGTTTGCATTTTCCGATTTTGTGAGCGCAAGCGTGACCGGATCTTCAACGGTAAAATTGCACTTTAATGCCGGTAAACTGGAACGCATAGACCATGACTACCAGGAAGGGCAGATCTTTAATTAGCTTCCAATAGGCTAAAATAAAAAGAGGACGTATCCAGAAAATGAAATGTCGCCTTAAAGTTTTTATCCAACTTTAAAGGCGACACCTCAAAAAACTGTTAGGTACCTACTCCTTAAGTTAATAATTCTCCCATTCCAAATAGCGTTAAACCCTTACCGTATTGCACTGCAATAGCCTGGTTCGTGGCTTCAATAAATTCCCCCGTGATCGGATCTACAACCGTTCTTAACGGTCTTTTGCCTTTTTCTAAACCGATCAGTTTAACGATGGCGTCTGCCACATCCTGCGGGTTGGGATTATGGGCTTGGATCAGCCCACCGATGGCGGCCATCATTTTGCCAGGAACATCAGCAATAGCACTGTAGCCCTCATAAACCGATGCATCTGAAGCTGGATTTGTTTTTTGCGACATTTCAGTAGGGAAGGCGCCTGGCTCAACGATGGCTACATCCACCCCTAAAGGCCTGACTTCGTAATGAAGGCCCTCGCTCAATCCTTCCAGGCCGAATTTGGAAGCGCTGTATACCGAAGCGAATGGGAAAGAGAACCTTCCAAATCCGCTGGTCACATTAATGATCAGCCCTTCTCCCTGTTTTCGCATTGCCGGCAATACCTGCTTAATCAATCTCCAGGGAGCGAAAACGTTCACATCAAATACGGCCTGTACATCAGCCGTGGTAAAACTTTCCGCTACACCGTTCATCGAAAAACCGGCATTATTCACCAGCACATCAATAGTTCCTTCTTTAGCGATTATTGTGTCAACTGCTTGCTTAACGCTTTCATCATCGGTGAGGGTAATATCTAAAACCGTTACATTTGCTATCGCCGACAGCGCTTTTGCTTTTTCAGCGTTCTTACCTTTTGTATCTCTCATGGTCGCGTAAACCTGATGTCCTAAAGCGGCAACGCTATGGGCCGTAAGCCAGCCAAAACCACTGTTTGTTCCTGTTATCAATACGATTTTTTTGCTCATCTTCTTTTTGTTTAATTGAATAGAGCAAATGTTGTCAACAGAAAGATAAAAACATTTACCATTTGGTAAAAAGTGAATTTAACGGATATTTCTCCTTATCCTGCTCAGCGATTGCTGGGTGATGCCCAGATAGGAGGCCACATAGGAAAGGGGAATGCGGTTAACAAGTGTCGGAAAGGTTTCAATGAAAGATAAATAACGACTGGTGGCATCTTCCGAAACCAACGGGCTTCTCCGTTCCATTGCCACCATCAGACATTTCTTAACCACATTGGCTTTGATCATTTCAAAACCGATGATGGTATTGGAGAGATCATCCCAATCCTTTTTCGTAAAAATAAGCACCTTACAGTCGGTAACCGCCTGTACATATTCCGAGGCTTCCAGTTGTAATTCGAATTTCTGGTTATCCACCACAAAATTGCCCTCGTCGATAAAATAATTGGTGATCTCTTCACTTTTATTGTTGTAATAACAAAAGCGGAATACACCCTCCAATACAAACCCGACATGCCTTGGCACTTTGCCCGCTTCTGAAAAATATTCATCCTTTTTAAGTTCAAGAGTCTTGGCCTTGCTCAGAATAAGGTCGATCTGCTGTTTGTTCAGGTCCCCAAACTGCAGAATGAGATCAATTAGCGCTTTCATAAGCGAAATATAGTGTTTACCAGGAGTGCTTCATTTACCAAATGGTAAAAAATGAAATTCCGTAAACTTATGAGGTTAGTGTTTATGCAAAAAAAAAAACTCATATAGGAATAGTGAGCCTATTTTACATATGTATATCAAAAATAGTTATAAATTTTATAATCATAACAGGATGTCACCTGATTGGAAGACACCCTGTTAAATTATTCAAGGGTTATATTTGGGGTGGTTTCACCATTAAAAATCCCGGGATGAATCTTAAAAACCTGTCCCGTGAGGTGCTTACAACTGTCATCTTTCTGAATCTTTTATTTTCAACCAGATAGACTTAAGCACCATAATTAATTACATATTATCCATTAACAGTACATTGAACTTATGGCCGTCAGGATCGGTAAAAGCAAAACCATAATAATTGGCTTCGTCCCGTTTTACATCCTTAATAATATTGCCGCCGGCATTCTTAACCTTATCTGCAAATTCATTGACTTCCTGTTCAGTTTCGGCCGAAATTGTAAAAATAATTTCACTGTTTTCTTTTGACCCCGGCGTCAAAAATTCATCTATCTGCGATCCCTGCTCAAAAAAATGAATAACAAATCCGTCCTCACCAAAAAGAAAACTGGCCAGTTTAGGATCTTTAAATTGTCCGTTTGCAGTAAAGCCCAGTTGTGCATAAAATTGATTGGTGCGCTTTGCGTCTTTTACGCTAAAATTAGCCCATATTTTTTGTTTTGAATTCATTGTGATGTTTTACTTTAGAAATTGTTCTTTCAAATTTATAGCTTGCTCATTATAAATTTAGGGTGCAGGCGCGACATTTGATGGCGTTATTCGTGCCAAAAATCTGATGTTTGTAAAGTCTTTATTTCAGATTAGAATTGAAGGGTAAAGTGTAAATATCTATAAATAAAAGAATTAGAAAGTAGTATGTAAAAAACAGGCTGGTCATTTAATCAATGATCAGCCTGTTTTCAATAAAATATAGGATATTATTTAGCCAATGAAGCAGTTTGTGTCATGGCTTCTGGTGTGTTCATTTCAGTTTTTAATGCTGTAAATTTATCTAAATTTAACTTTTGGGTGTTGCCCATTACCAGACTATGGTTTTTGGTAGCGCCGGATAATTTTAAATCTGAGTGGCCTTCAATTACGGTATATAAACTTTCAGAATTTGATTTGATTTGCGCAACAGCGTTTCCTTTTAAAAATACCTGAAGATAAGCTACATCCAGCTTACCGTCTGTTTTTACCACAGCATCATCTGATGCCTGTAACCTGTAAATATTTTTTACATAAACGGTAATTTTAGCAGGGCTTTGATCTTCAGAGCTGATCTTAAGTGCGTATCCATCCTGGATTACTTTTACCCTTCCGGTATTGTCGTCATTATAGCTTACGCCTTCTCTGCCGTTTTGGATCAATATAACTTCTACATTTCCGCTTACGATCAATTTGTTGAAATTGTTTGGTGCATAGATTTTAACAGGTTGTTTTTCATCTGCCGATACGGTGTTAGCGAAGATTGATGAAGTTAAAACGATTGCTGCGAATAAAGATGTTGCTAGGGTTTTGATTGAGGTTTTCATGATGCTGTTGTTTTATACTTTATAATATTTTGTTTCTGTTTTAATGATAAGACTCCGGTAAGGCAGAAACGTTGCAGCAGTATCAGGGGGTATTATACCAACGCTATAATATTGTCGACGAACAGCTTTTAAAATCGGGCGAACAAAAGATTTGTTTATAGTCTTTAGTTAGCCCTTTAAAGGTATGATAAGAGGTATGCCACAGTAAAAGCTGGTCTCAAGCAGTTTCAAACTATTGTGCACTTGGATTTAAAGGCATTCCAGAAGCCAAACCATCAAGCGCTGAGATTACTAAGGATTTAAAATAGATGAATAGAGAAACTTATAGCTATCCCGGGTATTCGATGGATAGCGTTTAACATAGGAAAGCCTGATCAGGATAGTAAAAACTTTAACATTGTTATATAGTCGAGATATTGATTGTGTGGGATTATTAATGAAATAGTTTCCTTGTAAACACCGAGCATGCAGGTGTTTATCAAAGCGATATCCTGTCACACCTATTAGCCATGTCTGTGACAGAGGGTATTTTTGAACAATCAACGCCGCGGTATATCTGATTTTCAACATATTGCTGACTTCGAAAATGAGCTCTGAGAAGAACGTTTACATCAAGGATCTTGAAGACCGCTATATTGATACCCTCCAGAGGAATAGATCAAACTTTAATTGATCCCGGTTTGTTTAACTAACGTATTAAAAATAAATCTCATGTCTGACAACGAAAAAAACAATAAGCCACAAGGAGACCAATCCGCAGGCAGTACCAATAATGGTATAAATGGTGATAACACGATTAAAAATCCCGATGACTGGACTACCGCTGATGAACCGATGACGGGAGCACAGGGATCCTATTTAAAAACGCTTTCTGATGAAGCCGGTGAGGAGTTTGATGGCTCGCTAACAAAATCCGAAGCTTCAAAGCGTATAGATGAACTCCAGCATAAAACGGGCCGCGGTTTAGATACAGATCGATAGCTGGCAAAAACGGGAATCAAATAAATTTGATTCGGTTTTAATTTTTATACCTTAATTTTCGAGCTGCTTTTTCTAATACAGAAATGTGGTGCTATGCATGCATATTAAAATTATATTTAATAAATTTACTGAAAGGGTGTTAGAGTTAATAAAACCATCATTTTTTTTGAGATTTTTAATTTACTCCAGACTTTACCTCTTAACCTGATACCTTACAGATCTGCCACAAGCAGCTGGCAACAGCCCCAGGTTAATGTTCATTTTTGAGACGATTTTGGATTTCTCCTTATCTTTATTTTATTAGCAGCCAACCCCCTAAAGCTCAAATTGTTCGACCAATTTGAGCTACAGGAATCAAATAGTGATCTCAAAGTATTAACTTTCCGAGCAAATATATACGAGTATAAAACTAGTGTTTAGAACTTTTATGCTCAGGAATGTTTAAATCACTTGGGTCGTATATATCTGTCCCGATTTTAACAGGATACCTTTCAAATTTTTTGCCGTTTGCCCAGCCAAGTAACATTACGAATTTTGTAGTACGTAAACTATTGCAAAAGTGCGGTTTATTTAGTTTTTCTAAAAATTGGTCCAGCGTCATTACGTTTGAAAGCTTTTTAATTTCTTGTATATTCTCAGACGCGGCAATCCATCCCCATTGTTTATCTGAAACGGGATTAGTAACATGCAGAAATATAATTTGTGATTGTTTGTTACCCCAGATTGTCCAATTCTTGGTAAAGAAATATGATATTACTACTTGTTTGGTCCCTTCGCTTACCGCATTAACAGTAAGCCTAAGATCGTCGCGATTGCATAAAAGATAGATTATATTGGAATTATTGGTCTGACCAAAAGCATTAGTAAAGTGCAAAATGCTAAAGAGGCTAAATAATATTATCGATTTTCTCATGGATTGATTAATTATACGGTGAAATATTTGTACTCTTCAGAATCCCTGCCACAGTTGGACATCGTCCTCCACGTTATGTGTGTCAATAACTGCTAACTCCTGTTTCGCTCCTACAGTCTATACATTATAAACTATTATGGCAACTCAAGTACTGCCATTATCACAAGAGCATTTAAGATCACGGATCTGCATTATCTTTGCAAATAATCATAGTTTTTTGAACGTTTATGCTCGGGTATATTTAGCTCATTAAATATTCCACCGTTAATGTTAACACATAGCCCTGTGATTGAAAGTCAGCCCATTGGTTAGGCATCCGTTGGAATTAAGAGGTTCACATTCCTTATCGGCAGAATCACTCGCCTGCATTCTCCATTGCAATACGATAGAAGTTAACACAAAAAGACGTCCTATAATAAAGCCGATTTAGCCAAAATTATTCAATATTTAATATTCTAACTATGTACGGCTCCAGTAAAACAACATTATTCAGCCATCCGTTATTATTTGGAATCATAGATGATATCGAGTTAGAATAGGCATTAGAGACCGTCTCTATATCAATTAATGGTTTACCATCTTGTCTGGTATATTTACTTGTAGCTTTAGCTGAAATGTTATAGATTAAAACTGGAATTATCACGTAAATTTTTTGTTTACCATTTAGCCAATTACTATAATTTAAGCTATAAAGTTTTTTATAAGCAGGGAAAAGTTTGAAACCTAAACTATCGGTAGCTATAATTTTATTCAAAACGCCTTTACCTTTATTATTTTTAATAATTTCTAACTTAAAGTTGATCGCGTAAACGGCAACGCTGTCCTTTAGTGTACTATAACTAAAGGTTTTAACAAAAATAGAGTCTATGTTTTTTTTTAAAACCTTTAAATTGCTAGTTTTTGTTATATTTTGTGCTTTCGTTTGAAAAAGAAAGCCTACAAGGAAAAATGTAATAAATGTTATTGTAACTATTCTGATTTTCATAATACTTTTGTTGGCGTCTATTAACCCAATACCCTATCTGGCTAATACTTTAAAAAAATAACCTAAAAACTAATACTATTTTGGGCATTTTGTTCCTGTTGCTCCTGGAATATTGACATCCCTCTCCTGGTTATTGATATTTGCCTCGGCTGCAGTAAGCTGGATAATGCCACACTCAGCCAATGCAGTTGCTCTATCTGTATTGAAACCAGGATTAAAAGCTTTTATAGCATCTCTTAAACCTGTCACAAATTTTGTATAGCCCATTGGTATATGGTCATCATTTGGTACACCTAACATCCGGCCTCCATTAACTTGCACTCCGGTAAACTGACGATTAAATTCAGCTAAACCCAATACACGTAATTTTTCAGCAAAGTATGCATGTAGCGCTTCGTGATACAGAGTCACAAGTATATATTCCTTAGTTGAATTACTGAGTACGTCGGGATTTATACCGATTGTATATGATGCCGTATTTCCAACAACAGCACTGCCTAACAGTTTACCATCTACCTTGGTGCCTATAAGTTTTGGGTCTGGTGTATATTTAATACTTATTAAATCATTGCTATTGAATGTATTTTTAATAAGTTTACCAATATCACTATTTAGTGATTTTAACTGGTCGACCAGAGCCTTTGCACATGGATAATCCTTTAATTCTGAGCTTATATCATTTGGTTGGCTTCCTCCTCCGGCATAACCTCCGCCGTGTGTAGCTCCGTAGCCATCATATTCACCGACTACTGGGTTATCGGGATCTGCACAGACGTAATAGGCTATATAGGGCGAACACTCCATGTAGCCGTCAACCCCTACGCACGTGCTACCATAGACAGGTGAGTATATAGGACAGGCCAATGGGGGTGGTACCATTACTTTATCCTTATTTAAATTTATATTTGGTGTAGTGGTATTGAAGCCTGGCAGTGACATCAGTTTGATATCCTTATTGAACGCTGGTTCAATACCGCTCATTCTTTGTATTGCAGATCCCTTGCTATATTCCCAGCCGTTTGCGAGGGTGCCGTCCATTTGAAAAAAGACAATCTTACCGCTAAAACTGCCTGCCTGTTTGTAATGGATATTACTTAGGCCATCTTTTACCGGATCATTCCCCACTATGGACATATAACAGCCATAAGCAATCTCTGTGCTGCCGTTTTTCTTAAAGATGAGCAGACGGAAGTTTTTATCACTTGTCATCTGGTTTTTTTCACCACCCTCTATTTTCTGATAGATGTTTTTTGGGTTGGAAAGCTGGAGTTCGTAAACTGTCTTATCACTGTCCTGGCTGTTGACATACATTGTTTCCCATATGGGCTCCATTCCATCAAAACGGCTGTAGCTTACTTTATTCATTTCGAACCATTGCTTCAATTCTGCAGTTACGGGTAATTCGTCCGAATTGAATCTGTTATCCTTTTTACACGAATGTACAATAACTGAGGTTATGATCAATAATATCAGAGCTGATAAATAATGCCCGGACAGAGTGCGTTTTTTTCTCATAAGTTAATTTAGATTGAGAGCTACTAATTATTTTTACAAAGATGTAATAAATATGATTATTCCATAAATTAATTTTAACATTTAATATTATTTTAAATTTTACCTATCTCTAATAGCCTCGGAGCTATAAGTTATGGCAACTACTGTGTCTGATAATATTTATATCTAAAGTATCGCAGCTATATGTATTGGTCTGTAAACAGCTCCCCAGTTTTTCCTATATTTAGAAATTTAAAACTTAAGAATTGAAAAGAATTATTTTAATTATATGTGGGTTAATACCCTTAGTTGCTTCAGCTCAAGATGTAAATGCCAAAGTGTTCAAAGTTGAGGGTGAAATTAATTTGGATGCCGGAAGACTGGATATTGAAATGGCTGAAAACCAGTCATTATATCCTGACGGATTTAAGAATTTTTCAGTTGCGATTAAAAATGGAAAATTTTTAATTACAGGTAAAACCAAGTATCCGATCTGGGTATCGTTTAAGGTTGGAGATAAGTATTCTTCAAACAGTACGGCTATTGCTCCGGGAGAACAGATGATAAGCCTAAATGTAGATTCAAACAACAGTTCCCCTAAAAACACCAATTCGGTAATGGCCGATGAGGGAGAGTATAGCTACTACCTAAAAGATGCTGCACTGAAAACACAGTTATACAGGGAGCATTATGATAGCCTGAGAGTAATTTACCCGGGAAATTTCCCTGGCGAAGTTGAATATGCAAGCAGAAAGGAATTAAAAGATTCATATGCCGCGAATGACATCGGGATGCTGAATTTCATTAAAGCCAATCCCAATTCGTATTATGCTTTGCTTAAGTTATATCATATTGTCGACTTTGGATACAATCAGACACTTGGCCAGGCATACGAAAGTTTTTCTGCAGCGCTAAAAAAATCGCCTTATGGTAAGCTTTTGTTAAAAAAGATAAATGTGGCAAGGCAAATTGCCATGGGATCGCAGCTTCCTGAGTTAAATGTAAAAGACCAAGACGGGGGAAAAATTGATTTTCAAAGATATTCAAGGAAGAAGTACGTATTGATAGATCTATGGTACAGCCACTGTGCCCCATGCATCGCCCAATTCCCTGACTTGAAAGACATCTATAACGAGTTTTCTGGTAAAGGTTTCGAGATTTTGTCTATCTCCACAGATAAGGAAAAATATGTTAACGATTGGAAAGCTGTGATCTTAAAACACAAGTTGCCATGGCCACAGTATTTGGATTTAAATGGCATAGAAGCTCACAGGTTCAATGTGAAAATCTACCCATCAAGCCTTCTTGTGGACCAAAAGGGTAGAATAGTGGCAACAGATATTTCACCGATCGAATTAAAATATTTTTTGGGTGAAAATCTGAAATAATTAAAATATCCCCATAGGTGGCAGCGGTTTAACAAGCGGCCATTTGTATCATATGTTCAGGATTTTGTACATGCGCAAATTATCCGAAATCACCGATATCTACCACTGCTAAAACTTTAGCGTAAAAACTGCCCTATGAAATGTGTATTCCTGTTTACCGCTTTAATATTTTTGCATTATAACAGCTTCGGCCAAAAGAAAAAAGCAAAGGCTGAACCACTGGCGCCTCCAAAGGAAAGTATAATCGAATTTTCGGAAAAACCATTTACACTTCAGCCGTATTCTTCCCCCATATTGTTCGGGTGGGAGATGAATGCAGATACCACGCTTAAGCAGGGTACCGTTTTTAAAAAAGTGATCAAGCTTACCTATGAAAAAATAGAGGTAAACGGTTATTATAGTCAACAGGAAGTTGCCTTAAAAAAGTCTAAAACGGACTTAGGAAATTCAGAACGGGTAATTCCAAGAATGATCAAAAGAATTGATTACTTTGATGTTGAAATTTTAAATGGTGTGGTCATATTTAAAGAGGGCGGCCGCAAGGTAATGGCCCTGAAAATTATTTATGATAAAAACAATCTCGTAAGCCGCTTGCAGGATGAGGCTAATGGAATGGTTTATAAGCGCCTCAAATCTGAAGAACCTCCGGTCACTGCCCCATAGCTTTGCAGTTAATCATGGGGTTTTTGGTTTTCAAATTAGGGCTGAAGTCTGTTATTTTTTTCCGATAGTTGGAGCGTTGTTCGGTAACTGCTAAAAAGCTGTGTCGGTGTTTTTGGCTGTCGCTGCTGTCCACGGCGGGACGAGGCCATTTTGCCGTATCTTTTGTTCTGAAACGATACCGTCTCAGCCTATAAGCTGGGTATCCGACCCTTAATTCCGTGAGGGTAAAAAAAATATGACGTGACCTTTTCGCAGACTGTTTCTTTTTCATATCCGCCAAGGCAGCACTCAAACAGGAATTGGAGGATTCATCATATAATTTGGGATCCATTGCCTTATTTGAACCTTTTGTCAAATATTATCTGGGTCATACCATCATCGAGCACCACTGTCATTAATTAATAGCTCCTGCCGGTTGGGCTTGATCATTGAAATGGTTGTTTGGGAACTAAAATGTATCCCATGAACAACAGGTATTGGTTTTAGACTTTATACCATTCCCAAAACAAAAGGGACATGGATATGGTTGACCATATAACCAATTACCCAGGAAAACATGAACGATAATTCAAAAACAGTAGTAGCATTACTTGCAGGGCTTGCTGCAGGAGCAGCCTTAGGTATTCTTTTCGCTCCCGAAAAAGGTGAGGAAACCGTGGATAAACTTTCACGCGCTTTAAGGGACCTAAAGGGCAGGGTTCTGGATAAAGCCCATGAGGAAATTGGACAGCTTGCCAAGGTCGGCAATGAAATCTCCGATAAGGTGAAGGATAAATTCGCCTCGGTAAAAGCCGGTGCGAAAGAAGAACTCACCGATAAGATTGCAGAGGCTTAAGTGGTTGGCCGATTAACGGAAATAATAAGGGATATACATCAGATATGCAGATAATGCAGAATAAGCGATAACCCCTGAAAGGGAATTGGAGATACTGACCCTCAAAACCTTATGAAGTTGCACCAACCAACTTTTTTATCCGATTTTCATAACAAGCATTCAGGAAAATTGGCCCCAAGGCTGTTGTATGGTTAAATAATATATCCTATGAATTCAAATTTACCTTCGGGTGCCGGATCAAGCTTTCAGGAACCTGTTCACCCTTCTCTGAGGATATCGGTGATTGTTCCGGCAAAAGATGAGGCAGATTTTATTACCTGTACTCTCGATGCGCTGCGTATGCAGGTCGACGGATCGGGGAGAAGGGTTAATTATGATCTCTTCGAGGTGCTCGTACTGGCCAATAATTGCACAGATGATACCTACGGGATCTGCAGATCTTATCAGCTAATGCATCCTGACTTTCACTTATATGTAAGTTGTGTAAAACTTGCCGCAGAAATCGCGCACATCGGAACGGTAAGGCGCTTGCTTATGGATTCCGCCTATCGCCGTGTGATCAGTGTAGCGGGACCAGGAGGAATAATTGTTTCTACCGATGCCGATAGCGAGGTTGATTCGCAATGGATTCACCATATTCTGAAAGAAATGGATAAAGGGGTGGATGTAGTAGGAGGCCGGATCCTGCCGAGGGAAACGCCGGCACTTTCTAAAATCCACCACCTTAGGGACGTCACTTACCGGTTTCTGAAAACCAGGCTCGAATCTGAACTTGATCCATGTCTTTCTAACCCATGGCCAAGACATTTTCAGTGTTATGGTCCAAGTTTGGCAGTGACCTGCGATATTTACGAGCGTGCCGGAAGGCTTCCCGCGATCCCTTACCTTGAAGATGAGGAATTTAGGAAAGCGCTAAAAAGGATCGATGCCCGGATCAGACATGCCCCCAACGTGAGGATCTATACTTCTTCGCGGCTTGAGGGCAGGGTTGGTTTTGGCTTTTCAGTACAGCTAAAGCAATGGGGCGACATGAGTTTAAGGCGGGAACAACAAATGGTTGAATCTCTTGAAAGCCTGAGTTTTCAGCTCGGCCTGAAAAAGGAACTCCGATGTCTTTGGGCCGCGGCTGTGGCAGGCAAAAAAGTATTAATGGATATCAATGCACTTGCTTTGAGGTTAAATTTTGATGGCGAAGAATTGTTATCAATGCTATATCAGAGCGTATACTTTGAATCACTATGGGAGCAGATCGAAAAAAAACTCATCCATACCAATACTGCGATAACCAGGCTACAGCCCATTGCCGATGCGATACGCGACTTCAGGCATCATTTTTCTTTGAGAGCCCGTTTAGATAACCGCATTATCGCAACCGGTCAAAAGCAGATGGAGAACTAAATGGATATTTCAGTACTTACAATAGTTCGGGGGAGAAAAGAAGCTTTGGAGAACCTGATCGCCGGTCTGTCGCTGAGCAAAAAACTTCCCGGCGAGCTTATTATTGTTTTGATGAACGCTGAAGAACGTATACTTCCAGTTGCGCCCTTTCCCATCAGACAGCTGGTATTAAATCATCGTGAACCGCTCCCTTTGGCCGCCGCCAGAAATCTGGCAGCCAAGTGTGCGAGTGGAAACCTGCTCATTTTTCTGGATGTCGACTGTATCCCAGATCCCGGGCTTGTTGGGCACTATGCTGGTAATAACATCCCGGGCCATCTTTTAAACGGAGAAGTACGCTACCTTGAAAATGGGGCTACCGATGAGGATGGCTTTATGTCGCGGCTCTATCTTGATAGCAGTCCTGATCCCATACGATCTGGTTTTAGACCTCTGCCGCATGAACTGTTCTGGTCGCTTAATTTTGCCTGCTCTGCCAAGGATTTTGGAACTATAGGCGGTTTTGATGAAGGATTCGCTGGTTATGGCGCTGAGGATACCGATTTTGCCTTTACGGCCCGGAAATCGGGCATAGGCATGAAATCAGTACCGGCAATGGCCTATCACCAATATCATGAGGGTTTCTCTCCGCCACTTAACCATTTCGCCGATATCGTGTCAAATGCAGAAAAGTTTTTTTTAAAATGGAATAAATGGCCAATGGAGGGCTGGTTGAAGGTATTTGCAGACATGGGTTTGATCAATTGGCAGAACGATACACTTCGCATGGTGCGGAGCCCGACGGCCACCGAACTATTGCGTTCTAAAAAAAGTTAAACACCAAACAGCCTGTTACCCATACAGATAATTTCCCGGGCCATTTTTCCAATTGCCCCTGGATTTATTATCCCTTCCCAATCCGGCACTTCTTCGGATAGTTTATTAAATATTGCCTCCCAGTGCTGTTTTCTAAGTTTGAGAGGGGGTATGATCCTGACGCCTTTTCTTTTTTCAATTGATAATGCTTTCTGAACCTGTTCGGCAAAAGGGCGCTCTTCGGGGATGCCGATAAACCGTTTGTCCAGGGATGCTACCTCCATTACCGTATTGTGCCCGGTATTGCCGATGACGATGCGGCATTTTTCCAGTATTTGCTGGGGATCCTGAACCTGGCCGTGCCAGAAGATATTGAAAGACGCATCACCTGAGGTTTCATTCCCTAAAATATGAAAGGTATATGTGCTGGCCTCTCTGGCGATCTTGTCGATCAGTTCATTATTAATGGAACTTCCACCGGCTCCGATCAGCACGGCAATATTTTTATTGTGTTCTTTTTGCGCATCTGAATTTGAATTGAATCTTGAAAATCCACCGGTAAATACCGTTTTATTGAATACCCAGTTTTTTTCGCCCACGTAAAGGGAGGAGGGGTATGGCGCAAGCAGCAGGGCTGCGCTTTGATAGGCCATCAGGTGCGGCAGATCGTTCCGTATACCATGCTGGAGCATTACAATTGTAGGTACGGAGCATAGCCTGGCCAGCAGGGTTACTTCAACAGAAACGTCAACGATAAGCATTATCGGAAATTCCCTTTTAAATAAATCCGTCATTATTGCCGTACGTTCAGTAACCCCGCTGACCCCCGTCGGCGCATAATGAAAAATGTCGGGTACTCTTTCATGTGGGGCCTGTAAATCCCCGCGGTGAGGGGTATCGGCAGGAAGGTGAATCAATTCAATATGTTCTGGGAGTTTAATGCTGATTTTATCCAGGGCACTTCCCATCAGAAAGATTTTGCGCCCGCCAAGTGCAGAGGCGATCTGAAGCGTTCTCATCAGGTGGCCCGAACCATGGTGATGGACATAAAAAGCAATACTGAAAGGCATAAGTCAGGGTTTTCTATATACGTCAAGGCGGTAATCTTCTTTACGTTGCACATAGATATGCGGCATTCCGGTCCCGTTAAAACAGTCGTGCACCTCGTCCCCACTTAACGGGTAATCGGCTACAAAGTGTGTCCAATGGACCAATATCAGAACACCTCCGGAGGTGAGCGCATTGAAGATCTGTTGCCTTGACGTTAAAAGGTCCTCCATCGATAGATAGTATCCCACTTCGCTCATCACGATTAGATCAAAATTGCCGGGAGGGAAATCCTGGGGAATACCGCCAGCTAAAAATTCTACTGCCGTAGAACCCTCCAGTCGCTTGCGGGCAAGATCCAGTGCGGTTCCGCTGATGTCCATCGCCAGCAGATGTATGCAGCGTTCGGTGAGCATCTGTGTCAAGACACCTATTGAGCAACCGATTTCCAGTGCCCTTTGGTAATTCCCGGCTGGTATCGCGGCGAGCGTGGCCTTGTATTTTTCCTTTTCATATTCACTTTTTTCGAAATTCCAGGGATCGTTATTTTCCCTGTACATGTTTTCGAAATACTTTTGCGGAAGCGTGCCGCTGGGGTTGATTTTTTTTCTTTCCATAAAATATTCCTTTCCCTGAGTAAAATTCGCAATAACTTCCGGGAGCAGGATAAAACCCTCCGGATCATCTCCGATGAGATGGGTGGTCTGCGACTGATGCGCATAGATACATTGTTTTTTTAATTCAAGATATTTGCTGATATCGAGTGATAACAGCTCACCGCTTTCCAGCTCGGGCACGTCTGACAGTTCCGCATGTTCATATAGCCATATTGGATATTCCCAGATCCTGGGGCGGGATATGCCGGCATTTTCCAGTGCCGAAATCAGCAACTGGTGGGTTGCCCTGTGGTCGCAATGTGGGTCCGCTTCATAGGGCACCAGGATCAGGTCGGGGCGGACAGCGGTAAGATCGGCGGAAAGTTTGCTGACCAGCCGTGGGAATCCGTCGCTTCCTTTAGTGGGCATGGATGCATCTGCAGCAGAATAGTAAGTTAGGTTTTCCTCTGCTACGCCCAATAGTCCCAGCGCGCCCTTTAATTCGCTCAACCGGACCCCGGCAAGCCTGGAGGGTGGAAATTCCTTTGATCCCGGGTGTGACTTACTTCCGTCGGTAGTCAGGATGATGTGCACCTGTTTCCCTTGGTTAATCAAGGTTGCAATCAGTCCCGCACAGGCAAGTGATTCATCATCGGGATGCGGTACCATCACCAGGCAGCACTGTACCTGCGCAAGAACATCCGGGTTAAGCTGCACCGCCCCGGCCCAAAAACTATTTTTGTCGAATATATTAGCCATTGAATGCAGATGGTTGGTTGATAAAAAAATCGGCCACCTTCAACCGTGTTAGGTCGGGTGCAGGCTGGCGCAGGTAAAAGCTCAGGTCACGGAAGATGCGTCCGAGGGGATAGGGTTCCATGAGCCCCCTCGCGCCGATGCACCGGTTGCTGTCTTCCATTATCCTCAGGCATATTTCTTCAATATTTACCCGCGTCATGTTCGCGAACGCGATGAGCGCTTCGTCATGTTCGCCTTCATCTGCCCAGTCATCATAATGTTTCCCGGCCTGTTCGAGCCATAGCCGCCCCGAGACGACTGCGGACATCATATTGGAGAGACGGAGTTTTTGAAAAGGATCATCGGTCCGGTTTAATTCTTTGAGGTAGTTAATGGTTTCCTGGCATATAGCTTCTGCGCCGCCCAGCTGGACCGCGGCAAAGCGGATCGCCCCTCCGTTAAAATAGGGCTGGTTGAGGTAAATTCCCGGACGGCCAAGCAGTTCCGGCTCAGTTAACTGATAACCTGAAAAATCTACCCTATAGCTGCCGGAGGCTTTCATGCCCAGGGGCTTCCAGCTTTCCATATCGATCCCGTCCTGCCCGATTTTCTGCATGTCAATAATGGCCATCTGCCAGCCCTCGCGGCCGGCAGTATCTATATTTCCCGTAATCAGTGCCCTGTTAACCAGCCTGGCGCCCGAGCAAAAGGTTTTTGCACCGCTTAGCTCCAGTCCTGTTCCGGCGGGGATAAAACTGATTCCCTGCTGGTCCTGGGTATTCCATATTCCGAACAGGTGCCCTTCATTTTTTACACCCTGGTACCAGGCCTGTTTTTGTTCGCGACTTGCGTAGAGATGGATGAGGTATAGGGTGTTAATATGGCCTTCAAAGATACGCCCCACAGAAAGGTTGGCCTTGCCAATGTCTTTCAACAACCGTAAAAGTTCAGGCGTGTCAGGCCGGTTAAAGTCAAGGGCACCGCCCGGAAGGACGATTTCAAGTGCTCCGCAGGTCTTTAACCAATTAAATTCCCTCACCGGTCCATTGGGGTCGTCTTCTGTGACAGCCGCCCTGTCACGGATCCGGTCGAGTACTTGGTGGAATTGCTGTTGATCAAACAATCTATCAGTAACTGTTGTAACGGTCTGGCTTATCATATTGTGTATTTAAGGTTTTTCCCATAAGCTGTAACTTTTTCTAAAAGCTGCTCATAGGTGCTGACCATCTGGTCAAAACTGAATTTTTCGATTGCATAATCATGGATCCGCTTTCTGTTGAGCTGACTTGCGGTTTGAATCGCGTCGGAAAGAGCGGAGATATCTGCAAAGTCGACCAATTCGCCTGTTTCATCTGTTACGAGTTCGGGAAGGGCACCCATTTTGAAGCCGGCCACGGGCGTTCCGCATGTCATCGCTTCCGCAACCACAAGGCCAAAGGGCTCTTGCCAGCAGGGGGTAACCAGACAGACCCGCGCCAGGCCGATTTCCCTGTTTAGCGTGGTATGGTCCAGGATGCCGAGCATGGTGATGTCCGGTCCAAGGAGCGGGGCGATCTCCTTATCGAAGTAGCGCTGATCGGCAATGCCCCCTGCAACACGCAAAGGGATACCGGCTGCCCTGGCCGCGTTGATTGCATGGTGCAGGCCCTTGTCGGGATGGATCCTTCCGAACCAGACTGCGTAGGCGTCTGCCTGCGGCTGGGGATAAAACTGCCAGTTATCGCACTTAACCCCGTTGAGGATTATCTTGCATTGTGGTATGATATCACTCCAGTTCAGCGCGCTCTGTCTTGAAACGGTTACGTAATCAATACAGGGATTTCGCTGTTCCGCCCTTATCGCCATTTCCAGTTCATAAAAAGGCGGGGTGTGCAGTACGGTAAGCATAGGAGTCGCGACCATGCCCGCCATGGTGATGGGGATATAATGGAGGCTATTGTTGAAGATTACATCCAGTCCGTGATTATCGATTTCCATCATGAGCGAGAAGTAGGCATGATGTTCCGAAATGTACTCTGAGGGAAGATCTTTGGTTTTTTTTCTGATCCCGCTCTTTTTGTCATAATGCCCGTCACAAAGGATCTGATATAAGGGGAGGGTGGGGTCAGAGCTGGAGCTGGCAAACAGGATCACCTCATGGCCCAACGCCTGGAGTGCAACAGTTACCTGATGGGTGAATACTTCCAGTCCTCCGGCAAAAGGTGCGTTTATAGGGTGTTTAAGGTGTGCGATAATGCCTATTTTCATTGTTGGGATATGTTAAGTGGCTAATGTGGCCCGTTTCCGGTCTTGCAAATGGCATCGGCCATTGTAGCTGTCATGCGCACAAAAAATCCGGAACCTGTCCGGACATTTTAAAAGTCCTATAAAATTGGAGTTGAATAGACAACATTGGAAAAGCATGAAAGTTTTGATCTTTCACTTCGCTGGCAGATTACCAGTGTATGAAAATTTTATGGATGCCGCTTTCAGGGTGCTGCGGTATGGCCTCTGCCATCCCGCCGATAATGCGTTAATTTGGGGAATGAGCTGCAGGTTATGCTTGAAGATTGTAAATTCCTGAAAACTCCGACCGGTAGTTTTGGCAGTGGTTTGATATACTTTCCAAACGTTTCGTCATTTAATTCTGGATCTCCGGGAATTCCTCTATAATCTCAGAGGTGAGCGGGAGCCGTTGTGAAGTTAATAGTGAAACAAATCCTGCACCGTTCGGGGGGGTATCTGGAGGGAAAAAATCCCTTCAGATGAATATTATATCTTTTTCAGATGGCAACTTTTTCCGTCAGGATCCACTAAGTCTATAGTATTTACGTTCTGGCGTTTATTTAATTTAACTCGATGGAACCAGAGGTTGTTTGTGCACTGAAGAGGTGCAAGGCAGGCGGCTTTAAAGAAAACGGGAACCATCCGATGGACAGTTCCCGTTTGAACCTAAAATTATTCGACAGTTGGTGATGCGTGTGCAGCGACAACTTTATGCTATGTGTTATTAAATTTCTGTACCGGAATCCTGATTGCGGGGATTTCCTTCTGGAAAATTCTTTTTGTCAAAGTGGTGGTGGCGGTAAAAGTTCGCACGGTCGATCTCTATAATTTCATCTTCCATGCGCAACGCTGCAGGGCTCCCGATCACCGAACGGATCTCGTCCTCAATCTGAGGGGTAACCTCACCTATAATGTACCTGGGCATTGCCCTGAACTGGTCCTGGTGAATATCGGGTAGGATAACTTCTTTTTTGTCTTCTCCTAGATCGGCAAGTCCGATGGGGATCAGTACTGCTTTTTCCTCCAGATCTTCACCCAGATCGGTAAGCTCGACAATAACATACCTGACTGCATTTTGCTCTGGATCAAATAACAGGTCGCGTACCTTGCCTACTGTATCTCCGGCCTCATTTCTAACAGGCCAGCCTTTAATATCCGCTTCACCGTCAGTTAATTGATAAATACTTTTTGAGAGCTCCTCTAAATTACTATATACAATTGTTCCTGAATCCATAACTTGTTTTTTTAAAGGGACGTTACTATTGCGTCCACATTTACAACAAGTTTAGGTAGAGATGGTTTTTGAAAAAATAAGGCAGTTAAAAGATAAGAACAAGTAAAAAAGATGGTGATTTAGTGCGATATCTGTTGTAAATTATTGTTTTATAGTACTTTGTGAACAGGTTGCATCGCCGGCAGATGAACAGGATATCCGCTGAAAATAATTTTTTATGAGATGCCTTTGACGCGGTTTACGTTCTATTTGCAATGCGATTTTCAATACGCTTTACGAAAATTCCGGCTTTGAGACATGATCTAAAGCTGTAGCAATCTCTCTCAAAACTTTGGCACTAAAAGGATGTTTACCGATCAACCATCTTTTGATTTCATCCGGATTAATATCCAGTACATTGGCAAGATCGTGATCTGATAAGCCCTTTTCAGTTAGCGTTTTGCCAGTTTTAGCAGCAAGCTCCTGGTTCATCTCTGTTAATTTCTCAATTGCCGGATTTCCGGTTTCCTGAAGCCAGATGGAAACAAAATCGTTTTCTTCCATTTTGTGGATATATTATTTAAGTATAAGATCTGTTAGAACCGTTTTATGGCCCATTTTAATTGCGGTCGCAAAATTAAACATTAAGCCTGTTTTTACAAATCAGCAGCGAAATGTTTTGATGCAGAAAAATTCTATGATTATTTTGTATAATCGCTTAAATAAAAATCACTGATTCATGAAAAGCATAGCAGAATTTAAATTGTCGTTAGAAAAGGATAGTCCCGATAGTGGGCTATCTGTCCAGTTGCGGGCGTTATGGTATGATGCAAAAGGGGATTGGAATGCCGCCCACAACCAGGTGGATCATTTAAATGACCGCGCCTCGGCCCGGATCCATGCTTACCTGCACCGTAAAGAAGGTGATATCTGGAATGCCGATTACTGGTA
>Ga0163161_10000685_pt1 | contig 27037 bp, 24 predicted proteins | sample S45metaG_FD_129847 | JGI IMG/M metagenome (GOLD analysis project Ga0163161, IMG submission 129847) | Switchgrass rhizosphere microbial communities from Kellogg Biological Station, Michigan, USA - S4-5 metaG | ecosystem: Host-associated > Plants > Roots > Rhizosphere > Soil | place: USA... | reverse complement strand
CGTTCCGCGGCCGACGCGGCGAAAGTGGAATTCCTGCGTGCGCAGATCGACGCGACGAAGAAGCGCTCCGAGCTGCAGAAGGCGTACGACAACGCGGTCATTGACCAGACCGCCGGCCAGCGTGATCTCAAGCGCTATGAAGGTGCCTTCGCGAAGGGTGCCGTGCCGGTCGCCGATGTCGACAAGGCCAAGTCCACGCTCGACAAGGCCGACGTCACGGTGAAGCACGCGCAGTCCGATCTCACCACCGACAACGGTAGCCTGACCTTCGACATCCAGGCGAAGAAGCTGGCGTATGACCGCCAGGTGTTGCTGGTGCAGGACCTCGAGCGCCAGGTCGAAGAGCTCAACGTGAAGTCGCCGGTCGACGGCCAGGTGGGCCAGGCGTTCATCGCCGAGCGCGCCACGGTCGCGAAGGACGCACAGTTGCTCAGCGTCATCGACCTTTCCGCCCTGCAGGTGGAGATGAAGGTGCCCGAGAGCTTCGCGCGGGATCTCGCGATCGGCATGCCGGGCGAGATCAGCGGCAACGGCAAGGTGTGGAACGGCAAGGTCAGTGCGATCTCGCCCGAAGTGGTCAACGGCGAAGTCGCCGCCCGCCTGCGCTTCGACGGCGCTACGCCGAGCCAGCTGCGCCAGAGCCAGCGTCTCTCCGTCCGCGTGCTCCTCGACAAGCGCGACAACGTGCTCACCGTGCAGCGCGGCTCCTTTGTCGACGAAAGCGCTGGACGCTACGCCTACGTCGTCGCCGACGGCATGGCCGATCGCCGTGACATCCGCGTCGGTGCGAGCAGCATCGACAAGGTCGAAATCCTGAGCGGCCTGAAAGAGGGCGACAAGATCGTCATCTCTGGTGCCGACACCTTCGGTGACGCGAAACACGTCGCCATCAGCCGCTGATCCAACGTCATTCCCTTACCCACGAAGGAACCGCCATGCTCAAGATGACCCATCTCGCCAAGGTCTACCGCACGGAAGTCGTCGAGACCTACGCCTTGCGTGACTTCAACATCGACGTGAAAGAAGGCGAGTTCGTCGCCGTCACCGGTCCCTCGGGTTCGGGCAAGACCACCTTCCTGACGATTGCCGGCTTGCTCGAAACCTTCACCGGTGGGCAATACCACCTCGACGGCGTCGAAGTGAGCCAGCTCGACGACAACGCCCGTTCGCGCATCCGCAACGAGAAGATCGGCTTCATCTTCCAGGCCTTCAACCTGATTCCCGACCTCAACGTGTTCGACAACGTGGAAGTCCCGCTCCGCTATCGCGGCATGAAGGCGGCCGAGCGCAAGCAGCGGATCATGGATGCACTGGAACGTGTCGGTCTCGCTTCGCGTGCCAAGCACTATCCGGCGGAACTCTCCGGCGGTCAGCAGCAGCGCGTCGCCATCGCCCGTGCACTCGCCGGTTCGCCGCGCCTGCTTCTGGCCGATGAGCCGACCGGCAACCTCGACACGCAGATGGCCCGCGGCGTGATGGAACTGCTCGAAGAGATCCACCGCGAAGGCGCCACCATCGTCATGGTCACCCACGATCCCGAACTCGCCGCGCGCGCCCAGCGCAACGTGCACGTGATCGATGGCCAGGTCGTGGATCTGTCCGAAGAACCGCGTTTCCACACGCAGCCGCACGCCGCCCTTTCCTGATCCGTCCGCCCAACGCTCCGGGGAACTCCATGTTCAGTTACTACCTCCAGCTCGGACTGCGCAGCCTGCGCCGCAACCCGGTCCTCACCGGGTTGATGGTGATGGCCATCGGTTTTGGTGTCGCCGCCTCGATGACCACGTACTCGGTATTCCGCGCGACGTCGCGGGATCCGATTCCGCAGAAGTCGAGCCAGCTGTTCAACACCCAGCTGGACAACTGGGGTCCCGACAAGATCGAGAAGGGCGAGCCGCCGCAGGCGCTCAGCTACAAGGACGCGACGGCCCTGCTGCGCGCTCACAAGGCGAAGCGCCAGACGATCACCTACCCCATCGGGGTCTCGGTGATTCCCGATAACGCGGGCCGCTTGCCGATACGAGAGGGTGCCTACGCCACCGGTGCGGACTTCTTCCCGATGTTCGACGTGCCGTTCCTGCAGGGCACGGGCTGGACGCTCGAGGACGATGAAAAGCATGCGAGTGTCGTGGTCATCGCCAAGTCGCTCAACGACAAGCTGTTCGACGGCGGCCAGAGCGTCGGCAAGCAGCTGAACCTCGACGGGCACCTGTACCGCATCACCGGCGTCATCGAGGACTGGGCGCCCCAGCCGTTGTTCTTCGACGTGCCCAATACGGGCGGCTTCGACGAAGGCGCCAAGGTATACGTGCCGTTCAATCGTGCCGTCGACCTGAAGTTGCCCAACGCCGGTAACAACAGCTGCGTCGCCGAGCCGGGCGAAGGCTGGGACAACTACCTGCGCTCGGAATGCATCTGGCTGTCGTTGTGGAGCGAGTTGCCCACCAAGGCGGAAGCCGACAGCTACCGCCAGTACATCGAAGGCTATGCCGCCGACCAGCAACGCGCAGGCCGCTTCAGCTGGGCACCGAATATCAAGGTGCGCGACGTGATGACCTGGCTGGACGTCCAGCACGTGGTGCCAAAGGAATCGCAGGTGTCGCTGATCGTCTCATTGGGCTTCCTCGTGATCTGCCTGGTCAACACCATCGGCCTGTTGCTGGCGAAGTTCATGCGTCGCGCCCCTGAGATCGGTGTGCGTCGCGCCCTCGGCGCATCGCGCAAGGACATCTACGCGCAGTTCCTGATCGAAGCGGGGACCATCGGCGTCGCCGGTGGCGTCCTCGGGTTGATTCTGACGGGCGTGGGCATTCTCGGTGTCGGTCTGGTATTCCCCGAGCCCGTCGCCCGTCTGGCGAAGCTCGACCCGGTCCTGATCCTGCTTACCCTGGTCGTTGCGATCGTCGCCTCGCTGATCGCCGCCTTCTACCCCACATGGCGCGCCGCCCAGGTCCAGCCGGCCTGGCAGCTGAAATCCAACTGAGGACATGATCATGCAGATCAAGCCCATTCTTTCCGCGTTGCGCCGGCACAAGTCAGGCACGATCCTCATCGCGCTGCAGATCGCGCTCACACTGGCCATCGTCTGCAATGCGCTATTCATCGTGCACGAGCGCGTCGATAAGGTGAATCGCACGACAGGCCTGGACGAGACGAACCTCATCGCGGTGTCGAACGACTACGTCGGCGCACCGGAGGATTTCACCCCGCTCATGAAGACGGATCTGCAGACCCTGCGCTCGCTTCCGGGTGTCGTGGATGCGTACGTCACCAACTCTTATCCGCTTCGCCAGGGCGGCTGGTCCACGGGTGTGCAGACCGATCCGGACTCGAAGGCGAAGGGTCAGCCCACTGCGCTCTACTTCGGTGACGAGCATGCCCTGAAGACGCTCGGTGTACGCCTGATCGCAGGGCGTAACTTCAATGCCGGTGAAACGGTGATCGTCGGGCGCCAGCAACAGCCGGGCACGGCGCAGGTGATCGTCACCAAAGCCCTGGCGGACAAAGTGTTCCCCGACGGCAACGCACTGGGTAAGGTGATTTACCTGGCTAAAGGAAAGCCCTCGACGATCATCGGCATCGTCGAGAAGCTCACGACGCCGTGGATCCAGAATGACTTTGTCGAAGGCGACTACGTCACCATCATGCCGGTCATGTTCAACAGCAGCTTCCAGCAGTTCCTCGTGCGCACGCAACCGGGTCAGGAAGACGCGGTGTTCAAGGCCATTCCGCCCGCACTCTATGCGACGAACCGCATGCGCGTGCTTCCGGACAAGGTGGGTATCCGCAAGTTCGAGGACGTGCGCCGGCGCGCGTATGACGCCGACCGTGGCATGGCCATCCTGATGAGCGTGGTCTGTGGCGTCCTGCTGGCGATCACGGCCGCCGGTATCGTCGGTTTGTCCAGCTTCTGGGTCGGCCAGCGTCGCAAGCAGATCGGTGTGCGGCGGGCACTCGGCGCACGTCGCAGTGACATCCTGAGCTACTTCATGACCGAAAATTTCCTGATCGCCCTGGTCGGCGTCATCGTCGGCGTGATCCTCGCGGTCGGCCTGAGCCAGTGGATGTTCACGCACTTCGAGATGAAGCGTCTGTCGCTCACCTATGTCGCGATCGGTGTCGTTGCCTTGCTCGCTCTCGGCCAGGCGGCCGTGTTCGCGCCGGCGTTGCGTGCCTCGCGGGTGTCGCCCGTCGAGGCGACGCGCAGCGTCTGACGGCTCATCACGGAGAACGGAATGTTTGGTTATTACATGGAGCTCGCGCTTCGCAGCCTCAAGCGAAGCCGGGCACTGACGGCGCTGATGATCCTGGCGATCGCCCTGGGTATCGGGGCGTGCATGACGACGCTGACCGTGCTGCACGTGTTGTCGGGCGATCCACTGCCGGGCCGCAGTGCATCGATTTTTTATCCGCAGATGGATCCGCGCGACATGAAGGACTATGCGTCGGACCAGGCCTCTCCGAGCCAGGAATACCCACGGCAACTGACCTGGGCCGATGGCATGAGCCTGCTGCATTCGCGCCGCGCCGACCATCAGGCATTGATGGTCGGTGGCACGGTCGCCATGCAGACGACCGATGCCCGCATGGATCCGTTCTTTTCGTCGTCCCGCTATACCACCGCCGACTTCTTTCCGATGTTCGAGACGCCGTTCCGCTACGGCAGACCCTGGACGTCGGTAGAGGACGATAGCCGCGCCCGGGTGGCGGTGATCGGCAGCGACCTCAATGAAAAGCTCTTCCATGGCGAGGACAGCACGGGCCGCACGGTCCGCGCGGACGGTCACGACCTGCGCGTGATCGGTGTGCTCAAGCCCTGGCGCCCGGTGCCGCATTTCTTCGATCTGAACGTGGGAGCGTTTTCGGAACAGGACGACGTTTTCATCCCCTTGTCGACATCGCGCGACTTCCTGCTCAGTCGCGCCGGCGGCATCCAGTGCTGGGGCAAGGGCTCGGGCGACGAGAGCTCGCTGGAAACCTCCGAGTGCGCGTGGCTGCAATTCTGGGTGGAGCTCGACAGTCCGGCCAAGGTGGCCGCTTACCGTGACTTCCTCGCTCATTACGTCGCGGAGCAGAAAGCCATCGGGCGCTTCGAGCGGCCGGCGCATACGCGGATGCTCGACCTGATGGGCTGGCTCGATCACGAAAAGGTCGTACCGAGCGACGTGCGGCTGCAAGTGTGGCTGGCGCTCGCGTTTTTCCTGGTGTGCCTGATCAACACCGTGGGCCTGATGCTCGCGAAGTTCATGCGGCGCTCGGGCGAGGTCGGCGTGCGGCGCGCGCTGGGTGCCTCACGCATCAGCATCTTCAGCCAGTTGTTGACTGAAGCCGGCATGGTCGGCCTCGTGGGTGGTGTTGCTGGCGTGTTGTTGTCCTGGCTCGGTTTGTGGATGGTTCGGTTGCAACCGGTGTCCTACGCGAAGCTGGCTCACCTCGACCTGATGATGCTCGGCGTGACCTTCGCGATGGCGATCGGAGCGACGGTCGCCGCTGGCGTGCTGCCGGCGTGGCGCGCCTGTCGTATCACTCCTGCGCTGCAACTGAAGAGCCAATGACATGCTGAAGGACATCGGTCCCATTCTCTCCGCCTTGCGCAAGCACCGGCTCACGGCCAGTCTGGTGGTCCTCGAAATCGCGCTCACCTGCGCCATCGTCTGTAATGCGGTGTTCCTCATCAGTGACCGTCTTTCGATCCTGGATACCCCCAGCGGCATCGACGAGGCGAACGTGGTGCATATCGTCGCCTCCGACATCGGCAGGCATGGCGACGACCATGCGCGTGCCGAAGCCGACCTCGCTGCGCTACGCGCCATCCCCGGTGTCGCGGCCGCCACGATCACCAACAGCCTGCCGCTTGGCGACACCAGCTGGGGTAGCACCCTCAACCTGGCGCCGAACCAGGCGTCTTCGACCGTGGACGTAAAAAATTTCTACGGCGAGGGCGTTGGCGAAACGCTGGGCACGCGTCTGGTGGCGGGGCGTTACTTTGAGCCGGGCGAGTACGTCTGGCTGGACGATCTGGTCACGGGCAAGGCCAAGTCATCGTCCGTCATCGTGATCACCCAGGGTCTCGCGCACCATCTTTTCGGTAACGCCTCGGCGCTCGGACGGTCCGTCTGGATCGGCAGCAGCAACACCGAGATGCGTGTGATCGGCATCGTGGATCACCTCGCCAGCGCCGGCGGCGTCGATCGCTCCATGGCCGAGTTCTCCACGTGGCAGCCCTGGCGCGAGACGACGGCCACGGACGGCTCCTTCATCATTCGTAGCCAGCCGGGTGAGGCCGATCGGGTACTGGCCCTCGCTGTCGAAAAGCTCAAGCAGATCGACCCGCGTCGCGTGATCGTCAAGAAGGAAAAATTCAGTGCGGTCCGCGACGAACGCTTTGCCGGCGACCGCGCCATGGCCGGCCTGCTGGCGGCCGTGTGCGTCATCCTGCTCGTGGTGACCGCCCTGGGTATCGTCGGCCTGGCGAGTTTCTGGGTGGGGCAGCGACGGCGGCAGATCGGCGTTCGGCGTGCCCTCGGTGCCCGCCGCGTCGACATCCTTCGTTACTTCCAGACGGAAAACTTCCTGCTCGCCAGCATGGGTATCGCTCTCGGCATGGCGCTGGCGTATGGGGTCAACCTGTTCCTGATGAGGGAATACGAACTCCCGCGGCTGCCCCTGTTCTATCTGCCCCTGGGGGCCGTGCTGCTCTGGCTGCTCGGCCAGATCGCCGTATTCGCACCGGCCATGCGCGCGGCTTCCGTTCCCCCCGTCGTGGCCACCCGTGGCTAGAATGGCGGTGGGAACGAAAAGTGCCGAGGGGGTTGCAACCCTTTCGGCGGGGGAAGCATCCATGACTCCATGCGAAGGGAACAGATGCGCTGCGTACTGATTATCGACGACAACCCCGCGGTGGGCGAGGCGCTGTCGCTCGCGCTTTCCCTGCGGGATATCCGCCCCCTCGTGGCGATGACGCCCGAGGATGGTCTCGCCACGCTTGCGACCGAGCGCGTGGACGTCGTCATCCAGGACATGAACTTCACCGCCGATACCACCTCGGGTGAAGAGGGCGTGGCGCTGTTCAAGGCGATCCGCGGTCGCTACACCGACCTGCCGGTGATCCTGCTCACCGCGTGGACGCACCTGGAGGCGGCCGTGGAGCTGGTCAAGGCCGGCGCCGCCGACTACCTGGCCAAGCCCTGGGACGACACCAAGCTGCTCGCCACGGTGGAGAACCTGCTCGAGCTGTTGGAGTCCACGCGCGAAGTGACCCGTGCACGCGTCGAGCGCCGCAAGCGCCGTGAGATCCTGGAAGGCCGTTACGATCTCGATGGCCTGGTGTTCGCCTCCGAGGCCATGAGCCGGACCATCGAACTGGCCTGCCAGGTCGCGCGTTCCGACGTACCGGTCCTGATCACCGGACCCAACGGCTCGGGCAAGGAGCGTATCGCCGCGATCGTGCATGCCAATTCGGGGGTGCGTCGCGGCCCGTTTGTGGCGGTCAACTGCGGTGCGCTACCTGGCGAACTGATCGAGGCCGAACTCTTCGGCGCGGAAGCCGGTGCTTATACAGGTGCCAACAAGGCGCGCGAAGGCCGCTTCGAGATGGCAGACGGCGGCACCCTGTTCCTGGACGAGATCGGCAACCTGCCGTTGCCGGGCCAGATGAAACTGCTGCGCGTGCTGGAGACCGGGCAGTTCGAGCGCCTCGGCTCGGGCCGCACACGACAGGCCAAGGTGCGCGTGCTGAGCGCGACGAACGCCGACCTGAAAGCGATGATCGCCGCGGGCACCTTCCGCGAGGATCTCTATTACCGCCTCAACGTGATCGACGTGAACCTGCCGGCCCTGGCCGATCGTACGGACGATATCCTGCCGCTGGCCGAGTTCTTCCTCGCTGGCCAGGCGGAGCTCAGCGAGGATGCGCGCGAAGCGTTGCTGTCCCATCCTTGGCCGGGCAACGTGCGTGAGCTGAAGAACGCTATCGCTCGTGCGGCGTTGCTCGCCAGCGACGGACGCATCGAGCCGGGTCACTTGAACCTCCCGCCGCCCACGCAGAGCGTGAGTCGCAATCTCGACGAGCCCAGCCGCGAGTCGGTCGAAGCGGCACTGGCTTCGGCGGGCGGGGTGGTCAGTCGCGCCGCGACGAACCTCGGCCTGTCGCGACAGGCGCTGTACCGGCGCATGGAGCGTTACGGACTGGCGGTGTGATCTGCTAGCGTCCCCGCCATGAAAACGCTCTCGCTCGAAGGACGGATGACCCTGGTCGTCGCCAGCTCGGCGATCGTCGGTGCGCTGGTGTTCGCTGGCGTATCGATCTGGCCTTTTCCCCAGCTGGTGGCGTGGATGCGCGAAACACCGCCCAAGCCCGGTGCGCTTCCCGACGTCGTTCCCGTCGAATTCTTCGACGGTGGCACGGCCTTGCTCATCTGCCTGATCGTGCTGGTGCCGTTGTCCGTGTGGGTCGCCCATGCCTTGGTTGAGCCGCTGCGCCGCCTGATACGCGCCCTCGAAAGTGCCGTGGCCAGCTACCGCGACGGCGACTTCAGCATGTCGATCGGCACCACGCGACGTGACGAACTCGGCGACCTGATCCGCATGCACAACGCCTTGGGCCAGACGCTACGCGACCAGCGGCAGCACCTGGCCCAGCGCGAACTGCTGCTGGACACGGTGGTGCAGAATACGCCGGTGGCCTTGGTCCTCACCGACTCGGCGGACAACATCACCTACGCCAACATCGCCGCGCGTCACCTGTTCAACGAAGGCCGCTCGCTGGCCGGACTCGATTTCACCACTGTCCTGGCGAGCATGCCCGAGAGCTTGCGTGAAGCGGCGGCGACCGGTGAGGACGCCTTGTTCTCCGTCGAGATGGAAGGCAGCGAGGAGACGTTCCACCTCTCGCAGCGGGGCTTCCGACTGCAGGGGCGTCCGCATCGCCTGCAGCTGTACCGGCGCATGACACGGGAGCTGTCCCGTCAGGAAGTACATACGTGGAAGCGCGTGATCCGTGTCATCAGCCATGAGCTGAACAACTCGCTGGCGCCCATTTCGTCACTGTCGCATTCGGGGGCCGAGCTCGCCCGGCGCGGCGACCTTGCGCGGCTGCCCGGTGTGTTCGCATCGATCGGCGACCGCGCCAAACACCTGCATACCTTCATTTCGGGCTATGCGAGCTTTGCCAAGTTGCCGACGCCGCAAGCTCGGGCCGTGCCTTGGGGACCCTTCCTCGACGCCCTCGGACTGCATGCGTCGTTTCGCCTGGCGTCGCCGCCGCCCGAGCAGCCCGGCTGGTTCGATACCACACAGGTGGAGCAGGTGTTGATCAATCTGATCAAGAACGCCCACGAGGCGGGTGGGGAAGCGAGCGAAGTCACGGTCGCAGTCCATGCGGTCGGTCGAGACACCTTGATCGAGGTGTCCGATCGGGGCCCGGGGATGAGTGAGACCGTCCTGGCCCAGGCCCTATTGCCGTTCTACTCGACCAAACGCTCGGGTACGGGGCTCGGTCTGGCCCTGGCCCGTGAAATTTCTGAGGCCCACGGCGGCCGTATCGCGCTGTCCAACCGCGAGGGTGGCGGCCTGCGCGTGACCCTGGTACTTCCTGCCGGAACGCCCTGAGCTGCTTCGCCTATACTCCGGGACATATCCGGATGAGGGAGTGCAAGGGCAATGGGAAGCGTCGTCGCGTTAGTCGTCGTCATCGTCGTGGTGATCGTGCTGGCCAAGCTGATCCGCATCGTGCCGCAGGGTTACGAGTGGACGGTCGAGCTGTTCGGCAAGTACACGGGCACCCTGACGCCGGGCCTGCATTTCCTCATTCCGTTCGTCTATGCCATCGGGCGCAAGATGAACATGATGGAGCAGGTGCTCGAAGTCCCTTCGCAGGACGTCATCACCAAGGACAACGCGGTCGTCCGTGTCGACGGCGTCGTCTTCTACCAGATCCTCGATGCCGCCAAGGCCGCTTATGAGGTCGCCAATCTCGAAGGCGCGGCGCTGGCGCTGATCATGACCAATATCCGCACGGTGCTGGGTTCGATGGATCTCGACGAGAGCCTCAGTCAGCGCGATGCGATCAACGCCAAACTGCTCGGCGTGATCGACGAAGCGACCCATCCGTGGGGCGTGAAGGTGACGCGCATCGAGATCAAGGACATCTCGCCGCCACGCGATCTCGTCGATGCCATGGCCCGTCAGATGAAGGCCGAGCGCGAGAAGCGCGCGAACATCCTCGACGCCGAAGGTTACCGCCAGGCCGCCATCCTGAAAGCCGAGGGCGAGAAGCAGTCAGCGATTCTCTCGGCCGAAGGCAAGAAGGAAGCCGCGTTCCGCGAGGCCGAGGCGCGAGAGCGCCTTGCCGAAGCCGAAGCGAAGGCGACCACCATGGTCTCCAACGCGATCGCCGGCGGCAGCGTCAATGCGCTGAACTACTTCGTCGCCAACAACTACGTTGAGGCGCTGAAGGAAATGGCGAAGTCGCCGAACCAGAAGACCCTGCTGCTGCCGATGGAAGCGACCGGCATCCTCGGTTCGCTCGCCGGTATCGCCGAGCTGGCCAAGGATTCCCTCAGTGCCCAGCGCGCGACGGCCGCGCCCGTCGCCGGCACCGATCGTCCACCGTTGCCGCCGCGTTGATGCCATGACCGAACTGGCCCTGCATTACTTCTGGTGGATCGCCGCGCTGGTGCTGATCGGCGGCGAAGTCATCCTGCCCGGCTACTTCATGCTGTGGATCGGTATCGCCGCCGCCGTCATGGGCGGCTTCGTCTTCGTCATGCCCGATATGGGGGCGCTCACCCAGGCCCTCGTGTTCGGTGTGCTCGCCTTCGTCTCCTGCTTCGTCTACTGGAAGTTCGTGCGTCCGCGGCTGGAGCGCATCGTGCCGATCGGTAACGAACGCCTGAACCGTCGCGGCGAGCAGCTCATCGGCCAGCGCTTTGCCCTGTGCGAACCCATCGTCAACGGTCGCGGCAAGGCCCGTGTCGGAGACGGCATGTGGCTGGTCATCGGCCCCGATCTGCCGTTGGGCGCGACGATCGAGGTGGTCGGTATCGATGGCACGACCCTGCGCGTGAAGGCGGTGGACGTTGCCTGAGGCCGTGCCGATGAGCGTGCCGGTGAGTTTCGCCACCACGGCGATCAATACCCGCATCGCCTTCCTCACCGAGCTCGCCCGTCGCCTGCATCAGTACGGAACCACTGCGCCACGCCTCGAGACGGCCATCGCGCGGTCGGCGCAGCGCCTGGGACTGTCCGCCGAAGTCTGGTCGAGTCCCACGGCGATCATCGTGTCGTTTGCGGACCTGGGGCAGGGCGACGACGGGGTCGCCCAGGTGACCCAGGTGATGCGCCTGCCGCCGGGCGACGTGAACCTGGCGCGCTTGTGCGAGGCCGATCGCATTGCGGATTCAGTGATCGATGGCCAGATGGAATTGCGTGAAGGCTTCCATCTGCTGCGCAAGCTGGGTGCTCCCGAGACGTTCCTTTCCCAACTCGGCGTCATTGCAAGCTATGGCCTGTGTGCCGCCAGCGTCGTTGGCCTGCTGCTGCACAGCTCCTGGCCCGACCTCGTCACTGCCTGCGTGATCGGTATCCTGATCGGCCTGATCACGGTCGCCTCGGGCAGCCGACCGCGTCTGGCCGCCGCCAGCGAAGCCATCAGCGCGATGGTGGCGACGATCGTGGCGACGGTGGTCAGCGCTTATGTGGTGCCGCTCGCCCTGAAGTCGGTGATCCTCGGCAGCCTGATCGTGTTGATGCCGGGCATGGCCCTGACCACGGCGGTCCGTGAAATCTCCAGTCAGCACCTGGTGGCGGGCGTGGCCCGCATGGGTGGCGCGATTGCGACCCTGCTCAAACTCACGTTCGGGACCGTGGCCGCCAGCCAGCTCTGCGAAGCCGTTGGCATCATCCCGCGCAATTACGCATTGCCCCCCTTGCCCGGATGGGCGGACTGGCCGACGCTCATCCTTGGCGCGTTTTCGTTTGCCATCCTGTTTCGCGCCGCGAAACGCGACTGGCTGGTCGTCATGGGGTCGGTGGTACTCGGCTATCTCGCCACGCGGTGGGGCGGAAGCATTTCCGGTTCGCTACCGGGGGCGCCTTTCGGCGTGTTCGTCGGCGGGCTCCTGCTCGGCTCGCTGAGCAATGTCTACGCCCGTTACGCACAGCAGCCCGGGGCAGTCGTACGCGAGCCGGGGATCATCCTGCTGGTGCCCGGTTCGGTCAGTTTCCGTAGCGTGTCCTACCTGCTGGACCGCGACGCCTCGCTGAGCATGGACACCGGCCTGCTCGGCGTGACCTTGCTGGTCTCCCTCGTCGCCGGCCTATTGTTCGGCGACCTGATCGTGGCACCCCGCCGCTCCCTTTGATCAGCGGGCTGTTGCAGCCGATGGATCGGTGAACAGGTAAAGGTAGGAGCCGATTCATCGGCGAATCGGTACATGGAGGAGCCGATTCATCGGCGAAAAGCCAACGGAGCGGTGAAGCCGAATAGCATCGCCGATAAAATCGGCTCCTACCAAAAGCCAATTCGCGCAATGCAGCCAATCAGACCAGCATGTCGCTTTCTTTCGTGCCGGCCTTCAGCGCTTCATTGAACCAGCGCGGGCGCTTGCCGCGGCCCGACCAGGTCTGCTCTTCATTGCCGGGATTACGGTATTTGGCAGCGACCGTGGTGCCGGCACGCTTGGATTTCGGGGCGCGAGCGCCAAATACGTCGTCGAAGGTAAACCCCTCGGCCTTGATCAGCGCATTGATCTTCTCGCGCAGCTTGCTGACCTTTTCCTTGCGCAACTCCGTCTGGCGGACTTGTGCCTTGGAAATCAGCTCGTTGAGCTGGTTGTGATTGAGGTTCTTGATATCGACAGCCATTGGGGTCTCCCGTGGAGGATTAATGTGCGCGCCGGGATTTTTAGCTGGTTACGCCACAAAAAGCAAAATGCCGGATGTTTCCATCCGGCATTCACGTGCATTAGCTGGCTTTTACCTACACGCAATAGCGATAAATAACCACGCCACTAATAGCCGTATTACAGGGCACCAAGCAGTGCCAGTAGTTCCTGACGCGTCACGTTCCGGCTTTCGCTATCCGTCCGGGCGCGGTATTCGAACGTACCGGCTTCCAGCCCACGTGCGCTAACCACGACACGGTGCGGAATGCCGATCAGTTCGATGTCGGCAAACATCGATCCCGGACGCAGGCCACGATCGTCGAGCACGGTGTCGACGCCAGCCTGCGAAAGTTCGTGGTAGAGCGACTCACCGGCTTCGGCGACGACGGCATCGGTGTTTTTCGGGTTGATGACGCACACCGCGACACGCCAGGGCGCCATGGCATCCGTCCAGATCATGCCGGCGTCGTCGTTGCGCTGTTCGATCGCGGCAGCGACGATCCGGCTCACGCCGATGCCGTAGCAGCCCATGTACATGGTGGCCTTCTTGCCATTGCTATCGAGCACGTCGGCACCCATGGCCTCGGCATACTTCTGGCCGAGCTGGAAAATATGGCCGACCTCGATGCCGCGTGCGAGGCGGATATGGCCCTTGCCGTCCGGTGACAGGTCACCGTCGACGACCTTGCGGATATCCGCGACGCGATTGACGCGCGCGTCGCGCTGCCAGTTCGCACCCGTGAAGTGGGTGCCGTCCTGGTTGCCGCCGCAGACGAAGTCGGCGAGCAAGGCCGCGCTGCGGTCCACGATCACCGGGATCGACTCGTGCAGGCCCACAGGACCCAGTGAGCCGGGGCGCGCACCGGTAGCGGCGAGGATTTCTTCTTCGCTAGCCAGCTCCGAGTCGTCCGGCAGCTCGGGCAGGTGGGCGGCTTTGACTTCGTTGATCTCGTGGTCGCCACGGACGCACAGCGCCACCAACCCTTCGCGGCCGCGCACCAGGATGGTCTTGACCAACTGGGTTGCCGGCACGCCGAGGAAGGCCGTGACCTCGTCGATCGTGCGCTGCTTCGGCGTGTCGACGCGGGTGAGCTCGGCCGAGGGGGCAGGGCGCTCACCGGCGGGCGCAAGCGCTTCGGCTTTCTCGATGTTGGCCGCGTACGACGAGGCATCGGAGAAGGCGATGGCGTCCTCGCCCGAGTCGGCGAGGACCTGGAATTCGTGGCTGGCGCTGCCGCCGATCGCTCCGGTGTCGGCGTCGACCGCGCGGAATTCCAGCCCGAGGCGGGTGAAGATGCGCGAATAGGCGTCGTACATCACCTTGTACGTCTCGCCGAGCGATTCCGTGGTCAGGTGGAAGGAGTACGCATCCTTCATGAGGAACTCGCGCGCACGCATCACACCGAAACGGGGACGGATCTCGTCGCGGAACTTGGTCTGGATCTGGAAGAAATTGAGCGGCAGCTGCTTGTAGCTCTTCAGCTCGTTGCGCGCGAAGTCGGTGATGACCTCCTCGTGCGTGGGGCCGTAGCAGAACTCCTGCTCCTTGCGGTCCTTGATCTTCAGGAGCTGGCCGCCGAACTTCTCCCAGCGGCCGGTCTCTTCCCACAGCTCGCGCGGCTGCACGGAGGGCATCAGCACTTCGATCGCCCCGGCGCGGAGCATTTCGTCGCGCACCACGTGCTCGACCTTGCGCAGCACGCGCAGGCCCAGCGGCGACCAGGTGTACAGGCCGGAGGCGAGCTTGCGGATCATGCCCGCGCGCAGCATCAGCTTGTGGCTGGCGACTTCCGCGTCGGCGGGGACTTCCTTGACGGTGGCGAGATGGAACTGGCTGAGGCGCATGCGGGATGTCTTTCGGGTGAAAGCGGGGATTATAGGCCGGCAGGCTACCCCGCGAACGGCCCGATCACTTGCAGTAGAGGGTCATCTGCGCCTGGGTGGTCTCGACCTGGCGTGCCCGGCCGGCATCGTCGAGGACCCGGGAGCCGCCCTTGCCATCGTCGACGGACACCACCTTTTCCTTGCTCAGCGTGTCCGCGTTCTTGCGCAGCTGCTCGCACAGCTTGGTGCGGTTGGCCGGCGTATCGGCCACGGGAGCGGGGGCGGCCGGCTTTGCCGCCGCCGTCGAAGCCGGCGCCGGATTGCCTGCCGGCGGGATCACCACGCCGCTGGTCTTGATCTTTTCGACCTTGGTGCCGGCCGGCGGCGGGGAGTCCGAGTAATGCGTGACGCCCTGGGCGTCCTTCCACTTGTACGCCTGGCCGAACGCCAGGGGACAGACAGCCACGAGAAGGGCGAGGACGAGGTAGCGGCGCATGCGGGCCATCCGGCAGGGTGATGAGTGGCGCAAACAACTATCACCGGATGGGGGGACGCGCAAGCGACGGAGTGAGGTTTCGTGCGGCGGCGCGCAAGTCGGCGCCCGACTGACGCTTCACGGTGCCTGGGCTACACTGTCGTCCCACGTCACGGCATTGGCCCATGAGCGATCCGATCCAGGCCCAGGGGCCGCGACATCGCGGCATTTACCTGCTGCCCAACCTGTTCACCACCGGTGCGATGTTCGCGGGTTTCTACGCGATCGTCTCGGCGATCGGTGGGCATTACCAGACGGCAGCGCTGGCGGTATTCGTCGCGGCGATCCTGGATGGCATGGACGGTCGTGTCGCGCGGATGACCAACACGCAGAGCGAATTCGGCGTGCAGTACGACTCGCTTTCCGACCTGGTCAGCTTTGGCCTGGCCCCCTCGCTGGTCATGTACACCTGGTCGCTGTCCTCGCTGGCTCTCTATGGGCCGGTATGGGGCAAGATCGGTTGGGCGGCCGCCTTCATCTACGCGGTGTGCGCGGCCCTGCGTCTTGCCCGCTTCAACACCCAGGTCGGCGTCGCCGACAAGCGCTACTTCCAGGGGCTGGCCAGTCCCGCCGCCGCCGGGCTGTGCATGTCCTTCGTCTGGACGATGGAAAAGTTCGATGTGTCCGGTCCGTCGGTGGCGTTCTTCACGATCCCGCTGGCGGTGATCGCGGGCCTGCTGATGGTCAGCAACGTGCGTTACTACAGCTTCAAAGCCTGGCCCAAGGGTGATCGCGTGCCCTTTATCTGGCTGATCGCGGCGGTGCTGATCGTGGTGCTTCTGCTGGTCGACACCGCGCGTGTCCTGTTCGCGGTGGCGGTGTTCTACACCCTGTCCGGACCGATCCACACGCTGTGGGGCCGTGCCACGCATCGTCGTCGCGTTCGTCGTCACGCCAAGGCTTCGGAGTAAGCGCACCGATGCCAGCCTTCGCCGAACGCCGCGAACGTCTTCTCCGGGTCATGGGTGTCACGCCATGGCGTCTGCGGGTGGGCGAGGTAGCGGCGGGTGACGGCATCGCGTCCGCTGCCAATGAGGTAGTCAGCGGCGATCAGGTGGGCTGCGTCGTGATCCTTCCGGCCGGCAGCAGTGCCCGCGAGCTCGACCTGCTCGGCAAGGCGCTGCGTGCATTCGGCCCGGTCACCGGTCGGGCCGCGCGGCTCGAAGTGGGCGAGGGTGGTCTCGGCCAGGTGCCCGTGGCCGCTGCCTACCTGGTGTTTGGCGACGCACAGGCCCATGCCCTCGGTCGGGACCTGTCGGCCGCCGCATTGAGCGCCGCACAGATCGTGCTGGTCGACCCGCCCTCGACGATCCTCGTCGACGCGGCCGCCAAACGCCGTTTGTGGAACGGCCTGCGCGCGCTTGGACGCGCCTTCGTCACGGGCTGACACCATGGTCGCCGTGACCCGCCCCTCGACGGAAGTACGCGCGATGCGTCGCGAGGACCTCGACGCGGTCGTGGCGATCGAACACGCGTCCTACGAATTCCCTTGGAGCGCGGGCATCTTCCGCGACTGCCTGCAGGCCGGGCATAACTGCTGGGTGCTGGTTCACGAGGGTGACATCGCCGGTTACGGCATCCTCTCGGTGGCCGCCGGCGAAGCGCACGTGCTGAACGTGTGCGTCGGCGACGCGCATCGCGGGCTGGGCTACGGCCGGCGGATGATGCGCCGGTTGATCGACCTCGCGCGCTGGTATGGCGTCGAGCGAATTTTCCTGGAAGTCCGTCCGTCGAATCCGGTGGCCAAGACGCTCTACGACACCCTGGGCTTCACCGAGATCGGTCGCCGCCCCGCGTACTACCCAGCCAAGGGTGGGCGCGAGGAAGCGATCGTCATGTCGCTGGAAATGCGGATTTCCGGCTAGGCCTCAGCCCTCGCGCAGCAGGGCCATCGGGGACGTCCTCAGCACGCGGCGCGTGCCGAACAGGCCGATGGCCATGACGACCAGCGCCGCCAGCACGGCGGCCCCGGCGAGCGGCCAGACGGGCGGGACGAAGTGCTCGATGTGGAAGACGGCGTTGCCCAGCCAGAAGCCCGCGCCGCTCGCGCCGAGCGCGGCGGTCAGGCCGGCGACCAGGCCGAGCAAGGCAAACTCGCAGGCCGCTGCCGCTCGCAGCTGCGCACGCGTCGCGCCGAGGGTGCGCAGCAGGGCCGCTTCCTTGCGCCGCTCCTGCGCGCTTGCCGCCAGGGCGGCGGCGAGCACCAGGGCGCCGGCGAGCAGGCTGAAGCCAAGCACCCAGCGGACGGCACCCCCGACGCGATCGACGATTTCACGCACGCGGTCGAGCAGGGCGTCCACGTCGATCAGGCTCAGGTTGCCGAAGTCGCGCGAGACCTTCGCCAGGTCGTCGGCATGCCCTCGTGGCAGGTAGAAACTGGTCAGCCAGGTATGGGGCAACTCGGTCGCATGGGCCGGATCGATCATCAGGAAGAAGTTGACCCGGAACGAGCCCCAGTCGACCTGGCGCACGCTGGTCAGGCGCGCATCCACCGTGCCCTCGCCCACCTCGAAGCGCAGCGTGTCGCCGAGCTTGAGGTGGAAGCGGTCGCGCCAGGAGGTGTCGACCGATACCTCGGCCTGCGCGGGAGAGGCGCCCGGCCACGTGCCGGCGACGACCTTGTTCGACGGCGGCAGCTCGGCACTCCAGGACAGGCGGAGTTGTCGGTCTGCCGCATCCTTCGCCTGGTCGTCGACGAACGCGATGCGATCGACCGACTGGCCGTTGATCGCGGTGAGCTTGCCCACCGCCAGCGGCATCATGTTCGTCTTGCTGGCACCCATGCGTTGCAGGGCGAGAGAGAAGTCCTCGCGCTGTTCGTCCTGCAGGTTGAGCGCGAACCAGTTCGGCGTATCCGCCGGCAGTTCGCGTCGCCATCCATCGAGCAGCGACGGTGCGATCACCGCCAGCAGGAGCAGGGCGCAGAGGCCGAGGGACAGCGCCGTGGCCTGGACCAGTGAGAGGCCGCGGCGACGGGCGAGCGCAGCCAGTCCCAGGCGCAAGGCGGGATGGGCGCCCGGCGCGACACGCCGGGCGAGGACCAGGAGCAGGCCGGATAGCAGGGCGGCGACCACCGCCACACCGGCGAGGCTGGCGGCCAGGATGCCTGCCAGTTTCGCCGAATCGCTCTGCAACCAGACCAGGGCCACGGCGGTGAGCACGGGCACCAGGTAGAGCGCGTCGAAGCGGCGCACGCGGCGCTGCATGGATTCGCGGAACACCGCGACGGGCGGTACTTCGGCCAGACGCACCAGCGGCGGCAAGGCGAAGCCGGCGAGCACGGCCAGGCCCATGGCCGCGGCGGCGAAAGCGGGACCCAGGGGCAAGGTGGTGGGGATGTTGTCGAACAACTGGCTGGCGAAGTACCAGGCGCCTTGGGCGAGTCCGAGCGCGATCGCCATGCCCAGCGCCGCAGCGGGCAGGGCCAGTGCGGCGAGTGTCGTTACCAGCAGGGCGGCGATACGTCGACGTGGCGTGCCCAGGGCGCGGAGCAGGGCTACCTCGGCGGCCTTGCGGCGCGCATAGCGCGACGAGGCCAGGGCGATCGCGACGCCCGCGAGCAGCGCCGAAAGCAGGGCGGTCAGGCGCAGGAAGGCGCTGGCCCGGTCGAACGCGGAACGCATGCGTTCCTGCATCTTTTCCGGGGTGATCAGCTCACCGCCGTGGGGAAGCGATCCTTGTTCGACACGGGTGCGCCAGGCGGTTACGGCGGCGGGCGATCCTGCCACCAGCAGGCTGTGGCGCGCGCGACTGCCGACCGACAGCAGGCCGGCATCGTTCGCGTCGTCGAGGTTCATCAGTGCGCGAGGCGCCAGGGCGAACAGCTCGCCGCCGTCCGGCTGGCGGATCAGCTCCGCGCCGACGGTGAGGTCGCGGCCGCCGATCTGCAGTGTCTGTCCGGGCGTGATGCCCAGGCCGACGAGGGCGCGGTGGTCGAGGAACACTTCCCCGCGGGCCGGACCATGGCTGGCGTGATGGCTTCCCTTCGTGTCGCGAACCTCCAGGGTGCCGCGCAGCGGGTAGGCCGCGTCGGTCGCCTGCACGTCGAGAAGCTGGCTGTGCTCGCCGACGAAGGCGACGCTGCGGAACGCGGCGCCACGCGTCGTGCGCAAGCCATCGTCGGTTGCCGTGCGCAACAGCGGCTCAGGCAGGGGCGCAGGCGCGGACACCCCCAGGTCGCCGCCGATCAGCTCGGCGGCGCTGGCGAGGATGCCGCGTTCGATGCGCGTGGACAGCGTCGCGACGACACCCAGCGCGATCACGGCAAGGACCAGCGACGCGGCCAGTGTGCGCAGCTCGACGAGATGCCACTCGCGGCGCAGCGTGCGCAGGGCGAGCCGGGTCACGTTCACGCGGGCACTCCGAGACGGCCTTCGTGCAGTTCCGCCGAGCGCGCGCAGCGGGCGGCGAGGCGGGCGTCGTGGGTCACCAGGATCAGCGTCGTGTTGTGCTCGCTGTTCATCGCGAAGAGCAGGTCGCCGATATGTTCGCCGGTGTGTTGGTCGAGATTGCCGGTGGGCTCGTCGGCGAAGAGGATGCGTGGCCGATGCACGAAGGCGCGGGCCAGGGCCACGCGCTGCTGTTCGCCGCCGGACAGCTGGGCCGGGTAGTGGCGACGCCGGGCGCCGAGGCCGACCGACTCGAGCGCCGCATGCGCCCGGTCGCGCGCCGAGTTATCGCCTTCCAGCTCCAGCGGCAGCATCACGTTTTCCTCCGCCGTCAGCGCCGGGAGGAGGTGAAACGACTGGAACACGAAGCCCACCAGCCGCCGGCGAATCGCGGCGCGGGCCTCCTCGTCGATTGCCTCGAGAGCCTGGCCGTCGAGTCGTACGCTGCCCCCGGTGGCCACGTCGAGGCCGGCCAGCAGGCCGAGCAAGGTGGTCTTGCCCGAGCCCGACGCACCCACGATGGCGAAGCTCTCGCCGGCCGCCACGCTGAGGTTCACCCCGGACAGGATGTCCAGCCGTCCCTCCGGGCCGAAAACCGACTTGCTAACATCGGCTACTTCTAGAAGACCTCGGGAAGAATCGCTCATGCGTCGTTGCCTGTTCCTGTTGCTGTTCGTCTGGTGCGCCATCGCCTCCGCGACGGATGCGCCGCGCAAGGTGCTGGTGCTCGGGGACTCGTTGTCGGCGGCGCACAACATCCCGGTGGACGCCGGGTGGGTGCGTTTGCTGGACGCTCGCACCTCGAAGATGGCGACGCCGTGGACGATGGTCAATGCCAGCATCAGCGGGGAGACCTCGCTGAGCGGGCGTAACCGGCTGCCGGGCCTGCTGCAGAAACAGCATCCCTCGGTGGTGGTGATCGAACTGGGTGCGAACGATGGCCTGCAGGGGCTGCCACTGGGTCAGCTCGCGGGCAATCTCGACGGCATGATCGAGGCGGCCAAGGGCGCGGGAGCGAAGGTGCTGTTGCTCGGCATCGAGCTGCCGGTGAACTACGGACCGCAATACCGGGACGGCCTGCGCAAGGTCTATGCGGATGCCGCAAGGAAACACGATGTCGGTCTGGTGCCGTTCCTGCTGGACGGCGTAGCGCTGGATCCATCGCTGATGCAGGACGATGGACTGCATCCCACAGCGCAGGGCGAGCCCCGTGTGGCGGACAATGTATGGAAAGCGCTTACGCCACTGCTGCGTTAAACGACGTAACGTCCACGTTCTCGTCCGCAGAATGAACGCTTGTTTTCGGTCTTCACACGGTTCTCACTGGTCCGGCCGTTAACTCTTCACATTTGTGAATCACAGAGGAGTGATACCCGATGAGCAACCGCGACGAACAAGCCGGCCTGATCCTTCTTGTCGAGGACAATCGCCAGATCGCCGAGATGGTGGGCGAGTTCCTTGAACGTCGGGGCTACTCGGTCGACTACGCCGCCGATGGCGTGAGTGGCCTCCACCTGGCGGTCTCGAACAGCTATGACGTGATCGTGCTCGACCTCATGCTCCCGGGCATGGACGGCTTGGATGTCTGCCGCAAGCTGCGCAAGGACGGCAAGAAGTCCACGCCGGTGCTCATGCTCACCGCACGCGACACCCTGGAAGACAAGCTGGTTGGCCTCGAGGCCGGCGCCGACGACTACCTGGTGAAGCCGTTCGAAGTGCGCGAGCTCGAAGCCCGCCTGCGTGCGTTGATCCGCCGCGACCGTCGTCAGGTGTCGTCGGAAGTGCTCAATGTCGGCGACATGACCCTCGACACGGCGACGCTGCGCCTGACGCGCGGCGGTCAGGAACTGACCGTCTCGCCGATCGGCCTGAAGCTGCTCGCGATCCTGATGCGCGAATCCCCGCGCGTGGTCAGCCGTCGCGACATCGAGCGCGAAATCTGGGGCGACACCCTGCCCGACTCCGATACGCTGCGTTCGCACCTGTACAACCTGCGCCGTGTGATCGACAAGCCGTTCGACCGCCCGCTGCTGCACACGATTCACTCGGCGGGGTATCGGCTTGCCGATCTCGATTCCGAAGTCGCCGCGTCGCAGACGGCATGAAGGCAACGCGGCACCGGATGTAATCGATGGAAGGCAGCAAATCGCAGGGGACGAAGCGTCGGCGCGGCTCATTCCGCGCCCGTATCGCCATCGTCTTCATTCTGCAGACCCTGGTCGTCGTCATCGCTTCGTTGATGGCGGCGAACAATGTCGCGCCGATTGGCGCCGCGATCGCGATCATGCTGTCGTCGGGCGGGCTTGCGTGGCTGGCCGTGTCGCGAGAGTGGGTGCCCATCGCGGCACTCGCGCGCCTGCTCGATGGCTGGGATCCTGACAAGCCCGACATGGCCCAGCTCGATCAGGAAAGCGGGAAGCGGTCCGACGGCGACGTGGGTTCCCTGATACGTGGCTTGCACGGTCTGGCGTCGCGCATCGACGGCTATGGCGAGCGCGAGCGCAACTTCACCCGTGACGCCAGCCATGAACTGCGCAGCCCGCTCACGGTGATCAAGATGTCGTCGGACATGCTGGCGGACGAGTCGGACCTCTCCGACTTCGGGCACCGTTCGCTGGAGCGCATCCGCCGCTCCACGCGCGAACTGGAAGCACTGGTCGAGGCCTTCCTCATCCTCTCGCGGGAATCCGACCAGGGTCTCGCCGAAGAAGACTTCGTGGTGAACAAGGTGCTGCGCCAGGAAGTCGAATATGCGCGCGAGCTGATTGCCGGTCGCCCGGTGCAACTGATTCTCGACGAGCCGGCGAGCTTCGCCTTGCATGCCTCGCCGCGCGTCTTTGCCGTGCTGTGCGGACAGCTGATCCGCCACGCATTGCAGCAGACCGACCAGGGCGTGATCGTCGTGACGGTGATGCCGGGCAGCGTGAGCGTCATCAATCCCGCGGTCGACATGCCCGAAGAGGGCAGCCGCCGGCACGCTTCGGTGGATCGGCACGGCTTCGACCTGGCGATTGCACGGCGACTTTCGGATCGCTTCCAGTGGCCGCTGGAGCTGCGCTCGCTGCCGGGTGCGAATCGCGTCGCAAGTGTCAGGTTCCCGCATCCCCAGCCTGTTGAGGCGTGACCGCCAATCGCCGATGAATCGGCGATCCGGCATGCCTCACTTCACCAGACGGCTAATCCGCTCCGCACTCAACGCCCCACTGAACGCCTTCCGCGTCCCGTCCGCACGAATCACCAGCGTGCGGGGCGTCTCGCCACCCCACTGGGGATCGATCAGGTAATTGATCCGGTCCGGTGTCGCCTCGGCGTAGGCGCGCGACGGCACGCTATCCAGTCCCGCCGCCTTCAATCGCGCACTCAGCGCATCGCGCTGGCCGATCGCGTCGGTCGCGACGAAAACCAGGTCGACATCGGCGTGCTGGCGCTGCCAGGTGGCCAGGGCCGACAGGTTCTCCTCGCAATAGGCGCAATCGAGGGCCCATAGCGCCACGATGCGTACGCCCTTGGCCGGTGGTGCGACGAGCGCCTTGACGTCGGCCGGGGTGAAGGCAGTCGGCGGCGCGGCGATCGCGGGCATCGCGACGGTCAACGCCGCCAGCAGCAGTAACCGCTTCATCACTTCAGCGCCTCCGTCGGTACCAGGCGGAACTCGCCTTCCGGATTCCATGCCACGAAGGCGCGGTGATCCCAGAGGACCAGTTTCGGCCAACCGGATGCGTTCGCGGTATGGGCGATCTGGCGTGGTTCGTCGAAGCTGGCGCCACCATCGCGCGACTCGCGCACCATCAGGTTCAAGCCCTCGGACGACATCTGGTGATACGCGATCCAGACATGCGTGCCGTCGGCAAGGAGGTCGGCGTGGGAGGCGCCCGCCGTGGCAACCGTGCTCAGGTGCGCCGGCGGCGCCCCGGGAACGAGCTGGCCGTACCAGATCGTCGCTTTGCCATCGGCGGCGCTGAACCACACGGCGTGTCGCGTGCCCTTGGCATCGATCGACAACGACGGGCCGTGATGTGGACAGCCTTCGATGTGCCACTGCGTGAACGTCGCGCGCTCCACCTTCGGCGAGGCACCACCCGCAGGTAGGGTGGCAAAGGCATGGTCACGGATGTTGTCGCCATAGATCGCACGAAAGAACGCGTCCACCGAGCCATCGGGCGCGCGTGCCAGCGCGATCCGGCAGCATTCGCAGCTTTCGTCGACGATCTTGCGCTCCGGCGCGAAATGCGCGCCGCGGTCGGTCGACCAGCTGTAATACGTGGCCGCGCCGAGATAGGGCTTGCCTGCGGTCTTCGCGGCTTCAACGTCGCGCTTGTCGATCCAGGCCACGATGACGTTGCCCTTGCCATCCACGGCGAGCGAATCGAAACGATGAGTGATTTCCGCGCGATCCGCGTGCACGGTGGTCGGCGTGTCGAAGTGCGCACCACCATCCAGCGATCGCGAAAAACGCACGAACCCCGTCCATGGCAGTTTGCGCGGCTGCGACCAGGTCACATAGAGCTCGCCTTTCGGGCCCAGGGCGATCTTGGGCCGATTCTCGCCCTCGGCGTAGATCGGCTCACCGGTGGGATTGACGATGGTCGAGACAGTGAAGGAGCGGCTCATGTCGTCGGAGCGGCGCGCGCGCACGTGCTCGCCCACGGTGTCCACGACCCACAGGTGACCAGCGGCATCGATCGCCGCGTCGAAGCCCAACGGGGCCTCATGTCCCATGGCCATGCCGTGCATGTCGTCGGCATGCGCCGAGGGCAGGCCGGCAAGGGCCAGCGAAGCGGAGAAGAGGAGGCGGCGCATGTTCAGCGCTCGTCCGGACGTTCGCGCACCGGATGCTTGCTCAGCTTGCGCTGCAGCGTGCGGCGATGCATGCCCAGACGGCGGGCCGTTTCGGAAATGTTGCCTTCGCACTCGGTCAGGACGCGCTGGATGTGCTCCCACTCCAGGCGGCGCAGCGGTAGCGGCGCATCGGGCGCGTCGACCAGGTCGTCGGGATCGGCGGGACCGGAATCGCCGTCGAGTAGCGCGCGGACCACGGCATCGGCGTCCACGGGCTTGGCGAGGTAGTCGTGCGCGCCGCGCTTGATGGCTTCCACCGCGGTGGCGATCGACGCATAGCCGGTCAGCAGCAGGACCCGGATGTCCGGCACCAGTGACTGCAGTTCGGGAATCAGGCGCAGCCCATTCTCGTCACCCAGCTTCAGGTCGAGCACGCAATAGCGAGGCTGGTGCCGGCGGGTGAGGGCGCGCGCGTCGTCCGCGTTGTCGGCGGTGATGACCTCGAAGCCGCGCGAGGTCATGGCACGTCCCAGCACGCGGGCGAAGGTGGGGTCGTCATCGACGATCAGCAGCGGGCGACCGCCGGGCGGGACGAGTTCATTCATGCCGGATCTCCAATAACCGAAAGAGGCAGGCGCAGGCGCATCTGCGCGCCATGGCCGGTATTGCTGGCGGCAAGTTCGCCCTCGAGCCGCTCGGCGGTCGCTTCGGCCAGCGCAAGGCCGATGCCGAGGCCGGTCGCCTTCTGCGACAGGCCGAGCGTGCCGAGTTCGTCGAACTCGTCGAAACCGGGGCCCTCGTCGCTGACGACGAGTTCCAGCCAGCGGTCATCGCGGCGAATGGCCAGCGAGACCGCGGCGCTATCGTTCATCGCCGAGGCGTCGGCGGCGTTGTTCAGCAGGTTGATCAGCGCATGGCGCAGGCCCGGCGGTGAGCGCAGGCGCAGGCGTGCCGCATCGTCCGCGACGACAAGCGTCACCTCGGCTTCGGGGCGCAGCAACTGGAAGCGCTCCATGCAGCCGTGGACGAACTCATCCAGCGTGAGCCGCTCCGGCACCTGAGACAGCTGCGCCTGACCGAAGGCGACCATTTCGCGAAGGATGGTTCGGCAACGCTCCACCTGGCCCTGGAGCAGGTCGAGGTCGTCACCCAGCGCATTGTCCGCGACGTGCTCACGGCGGATCTCGGGCAGCAAGGTGCGCATGGTCGACAACGGGGTGTTGAGTTCGTGTGCGGCACCGGCGGCCTGCGTTGCGATGGCGAGGATCCCCTCGTCGCGCAGGGCGCGTTCGCGCACGCGTTGCACCTCGCCCTGTTGATGACGGATGGCTTTTGCGAGGTTGCTGATGAACACGCCGAGCAGGATCGCCATGATGACGAAGTTGACGCCCATGCCGGCCACGTAGAGGTCGAGATCCAGGCTGCTGCTGCCCAGCGTCGGCAACGGCAGGTGGTACGGCACGAGCAGGACGTAGGCCACGCCGGTCAGGATCGCCACCAGCGACACGCCGGCGATCGACAGCGCGGCCGCCGACAGCGCGATCGGTACGAGCAGGAGGGTAACAAACGGATTGCTGGCGCCGCCGGTGAAGTAGAGCAGGTAGCCCAGCACCAGCGTATCGGCGGCGATGTGCACGATGGCTTCGCCTTCGCTCACCTTCCACGGCATGCCGAGGCGGAACGACGCGGCCGCCGCGAACACGGCCAGCACGCACACGCCGATCATCAGCGGTAGCAAGGGCACGTCGAGGTTGAGCAGGGTGACGCAGGAGAGGATCGCCACGCTTTGCCCGGCGATGGCGCACAGGCGGAGCCAGGCAAGGGTACGCGCGAGTGCGAAGGGACCGGAGCGGGATGACGGCGAGTGCAGGTTGTCGCTCACGGGGGTCTCTTCAAAAGGGAAGGGCCGCCGGGTGGGCGGCCCTTCGGCGCGTTACAGGTCTTCGTTGTGTACCGGCGGGAACGGCGGCACGTTGGCCAGCGCATGATTGAGCGACAGCTTCTTCATCAACGGCAGCATGCCGACGGCGATACCCGTGCACAGGATGCCCACCATGCCGAGCTTGTTGAACAGGCTCGTGTAGATCGTCAGCGACTGCAGGGGATCGGTGATGTTGTCCGGGATCGCCGCGTAGTTGGCGACCACGCTACCCATGTACTGGGCTACGCCCGAGGCGACGTAGTAGGCACCCATCATGAAGCCGCCCATGCGCGCGGGCACGTAGCGGGCGATCATCGCGAGGCCGAGGCCGCTGACCAGCACTTCGCCCAGCGAGTACAGGCCGTAACCCCAGACCATGTACCAGGACGAGATCTTGCCGGCGATCGCGGTGGTGGCGCCGAGGCCGTACATGAAGAAGCCGGCGGCGACGGCTGCGAAGCCCAGGGCGAACTTGGCGGCGACCGGGAAGTCCTTGCCGTGCTTGCCGAGCGTGTTGTACAGCCAGACCAGGATCGGCGAGAGGATCACGATCCAGATCGCGTTGAGCGACTGGAACTGCTCGGGGATCCACGTGAAGATGTTCCAGCCGAACAGGTTGAACTGCAGGTCGACGTTGCGCTGGGCGAACAGGTTCAGCGAGGTCGACATCTGCTGGTAGAAGATGAAGAAGAAGATCGTCTGCACG
>Ga0163161_10000684_pt1 | contig 27100 bp, 28 predicted proteins | sample S45metaG_FD_129847 | JGI IMG/M metagenome (GOLD analysis project Ga0163161, IMG submission 129847) | Switchgrass rhizosphere microbial communities from Kellogg Biological Station, Michigan, USA - S4-5 metaG | ecosystem: Host-associated > Plants > Roots > Rhizosphere > Soil | place: USA... | reverse complement strand
TTCTCAAAATTTATATATCGCGCTTAGAACTCCAATGGTTGGAGCATCGGGAGCAATTTTCGGAGTTATCGCTGCATTCGCAACTTTATATCCAGAAGCTAAAATTGGAATTATGTTTATCCCGATCCCAGTAAAAGTAAAATATGTTTTACCTGTTGTTGTGATCGGATCAATTTATCTGGGTGTTTCAGGAAATGGAGGCGGGATTGCCCATCTGGCTCACGTTGGAGGTGCAATTGTGGGATTTATTCTTGCACGAATCTGGAGGAAACATTTATATAGATTTAATTAAAAACTATTGTGAAAATCGTACGACTTGTCTTTCTCATCCTTCATTTGGGAATATTATTTTTATTAATTGGTGTTTTACTGAATGCCTATGTTCCGCCAAAAGTTTTTCCTTGGTTTAATTTGTTGTCTTTAGGGTTTCCTATATTAATCATCGGATATGTTCTGCTTACATTTTTCTGGATTTTTTCGTGGAAAAAAAGAGCTTTTGTTTTTATGTTTCTTGGATTGTTTTTTCTGAATCCTGTGAAAAGATGGGTTAATTATTCTGCGGATAAAAAAGAGGAGGCTAATTTAAAGATACTTTCTTTCAATGTAAAAGGCGGAAAATTTGGTACGGAAAAAATTGAAAAATTTATTAATGAACAAAATGCAGATATTGTTTTGATCCAGGAAGATGCAGATTTTGTTTACGAGTTTCATGATTTAAAAAAAGATTATAAAAATCCGATTGTAGGCACTTATTCAAAACACAAAATTACAGGTCACAAAGAGTTGTTTGTAGGAATGTACAGCGATGAATTCAACGCTTCTTGTGAATATACAGATATTGAAATTAAAGGAAAAACGTACCGTATTTTCAATACCTATCTGCAGCCTTTCAAGTTTGAAAAAAGCATGGTCAAGCTTAATGGAAATAGTGAACAAGATGAGCAAAAGATTAGAAATGTAGTTAAAAGATTGATTCCTACTTTCAAAATGCATCAGGATCAAATTGATATGATTCGTAAAAGTATTGACGAATCACCTTATCCTGTGATTTTAGCAGGAGATCTAAATTCTGTTCCCAATTCCTACGAATATTATCATTTAGGAAAAGGTTTAAATGATGCTTTTTTTGAAGTAGGAAAAGGCAGCGGAACCAGCTTTCATGATTATAAATATCCTTTGCGTATTGATTTTGTTTTTGTATCACCATCAATAAAACCTGTAGCTTATAAAGTCGACCGCTCCGTAAAACTTTCTGATCATTTTCCGGTGATTTCAACATTCAAGCTTGAGTGATTTTTTACGTAATTTTATGATGTTGATCGAGTACATGGCAGAATTTTTGTTACGAAAAATGCATATCAGAGTTTATGAAGCGGGCATTTTTAGTTTTTCATGTTATAGTCATTATATTATTGCTTAGCACACTTGCAAACGCCTGGATTACTCCACATTCCTTCAGCGAACTCAATCTGCTTTCTTTAGGTTTCCCCTATCTAATTCTGCTTCATCTTATTTTTATATTGATCTGGATTTTAAAGAAAAAGAAAATTGCCCTCTTTTTTGCTCTATCGACATTCATCTTTTACAATCCGATAAGACGATGGATAAATTTCACTCCACATCAAACACTACAAAATCATCAAAATGACATTAAAGTTCTGACTTACAATGTAAAATACGGAAGTGCCGGTTGGCCCATTTTGAAAAAATACATCAGAGATCAGAACGCCGATATTATTCTCGTCCAGGAAAAAGATACAGCCAGAGAGCTAAGAAAAGATCTGGTAAAATATCCTTCTGTAATTCTGAAAACCAAACATAAAATTCTTAGACAGCGAGATTTATTTGATGATCATTCTAAGGGAAACTCGTTTTTTGCCGATGTCGAAATCAATGGTAAAATTGTAAGGATTATCAATGTTTATCTCGAACCTTTTCGTTTAAATAAAAATATGCTCGGAATGGAAAACGGATATTGTAAAAAAGAGGAAAAACATAAAATTTCAGCCTTATTTTCAAGACTAATTCCAACCTTTAAAACACATGAAGATCAGGTAAGAAAAATAAGGAAAGCCGTTGACAAATCCCCTTATCCTGTCATCTTAGCCGGAGATTTTAATTCGGTTCCGAATTCATGGGAATATTACAATTTGGGCAAAAATCTTGATGATGCTTTTGTAGAAGCGGGAAACGGAAGCTCGACCAGTTTTCATGATTATAAATTTCCATTAAGAATCGATTATATTTTTACATCAAAAAGCATTACACCATTAAGCTATAAGGTTGATTATTCTGTAAAATTGTCAGATCATTATCCTGTAATTGCAGAATTTCTTTTAAATTAGTTCCATGAAAAAAGTATTGGCAGCAGGATGCATCGGTTTCGTTTTTGTGATTGCCTGTTCAAAGCAGGAGCCGGCAAATTCGGACGAAACTCAATTGATACAACCTCAATATGATACCACAGCAATTGACTCTTTTTCGGCGGGTGCAACTACTGTAGACATCGTCCGTCAAATAAGAATGTCATCTCAAAAATATCAGGATTCTGTAAAGGAGGCTATAAAACTGGAGCAGGAAGAAAAACGAATCGAGGCAGAACTCGAAAAAGAAAATAAGAAAAAACTTGACGAGGAGAAGAAACGAAAAGAGAAGGAAAACGCTACTGCTTCTGATCCTGTCAAACAATAATTTAATGTAAAATATTACACAATGAAAAAACAAATTTTGGCAGCATTTGCTATTACGACAATTATCGTAAGCTGCACACAATCCACAACCAAAACGGAAAAAGTAGAAAATCCGGACGGATCGACGACTACTACAACGGTAACAGAAAGCAGTACAGGTTTTGTGGATACTGCGAAAGTCGACAAGGCTAAATCTGATGTAAAAAACACCGTCAGCAAAACAGGGGAAAAAATCAATGAAGCAGGAAACGATATTAAAGCCGAAGCCAACAAAGTAGGCAAAGACATCAAATCCGGAGCTCAGGAAGTTGGTAAAGATATAAAAAACACGGCAGCAACAGGAGCTCAAAAAGTAGAAGACGCTGCAAAAAAGCTAAAAGAAGATCTTAAAAAGTAAGAAAAGAAAACCGCAGAAAATTCTGCGGTTTTTTTATGATTGATTCATTTCTAATAATGGATCGATATATTCTCTGTCATTACTTAAACGCGGGACTTTGTTTTGCCCGCCAAGTTTTCCTTTAGATTCCAGCCAGCAATAGAACAAATTGGGTTTTGCAATGTGGATCACCGGTTTTTTCAGGGTAATATTATTGTATCTTTTGGCTTCATAATCAGAATTGATCGCTTTCAGATGCTGATCAAAAACATCTGTGAACTCATCAAGGTTTTCGGGTTTCTCACTGAATTCAAAAATCCATTCGTGAGCACCACCTTCAGTCTCTTTCATAAAAATCGGAGCTCCTGTAAAATCTGTCACAGCTGATTTTGTGGCTTCACATGCTTTCGTCAATGCAGATTCTACGTTGGTAATCATCAACTCTTCACCAAAAGCATTGATATAATGTTTCGTTCTTCCTGTAATTTTTATTCTGAAAGGATTGGTGGAAGTAAAAATAACGGTGTCACCAATCAAATATCTCCATAAACCACCATTTGTCGTAATGACCATTGCGTAATTTCTTCCGACTTCCACATCTTCCAAACTTACAACTTTCGGATTTGAGCAGTGAAACTGATCCATCGGAATAAATTCGTAGAAAATCCCATAATCGAGCATCAGAAGCATTTCGTCGCTGTTCGGTCTGTCCTGAATTCCAAAAAAACCTTCGGAGGCGTTGTAAATTTCGTAGTAATTGATATTTTTTCCGATGATTTGTTTAAACTGATCTTTGTATGGTTTAAAACTGATTCCGCCATGGAAAAACACTTCAAGATTTGGCCAGAGTTCGGATATACTTTTGACATCAGTTTCCTTTAAAACTCTTTGCAAAAGCACCATCATCCAACTTGGAACTCCTAAAATACTTCCTACATCTTCGTTTTTCACTTCAGAAGTGATCGCTTTTAGCTTACTTTCCCACTCTCCCATCAGAGAAACTTTCTTGCTCGGAGTGGTGGTAATTTCAACCCAAAAAGGAAGATTGTCAATTAAAATTGCTGAAAGATCGCCAAATTTGGTATTAAAGTCTGCATACAATTCTGAACTTCCGCCCAGACGTAAGTTTTTATTCGTGAAGAGCTGATTTTCTGGATGATTATTAGCATAAATGGAAACCATGTCTTTTCCGGCTTTCATGTGGCAATACTCAAGACTTTCTGCTGAAATTGGGATAAATTTGCTTTTAGCATTTGTTGTTCCTGAAGATTTAGCAAAATGCTTGATGTAACCGGGCCAGCTTACATCTTTATGTCCTTGTCTTGCTCTTTCAATATAAGGTTCAAAATCTTCGTAAGTAACTACTGGAACTTTATTTTTAAAATCCTGATAGCTTGAGATGGTATTAAAACCATATCTTTTACCATATTCCGTATCTTCTGCATGAAACAACTGAGAAAACAGAATTCCGTTCTGCGTTTCGATAGGATGATCCATAAAATTCTGTATCTGATCTATCCTTTGACGGATAAACCAATTGACTACCGTATTGAAAAGTGCTTTCGTTGCCATTTCAACAAATATAATCATATTTGAATTTCCTTGGAATGATTTAAACAAAAAACCGTTACAAAATTTGAGAACACTGAAAAATATCCCCTATTCTGATGGGTATGATTTTTTATTAATCTCCATAGTATGCTTCAATACCATTTTGTATTTCTGAACTCATTCTTTTTGGATATTTTTTTTCTAATTTTTTTAGACATTCTACAAATTCTTTGCTTTGAAATTTATATGATGGCTCCTCAAAGTCTGAACTTACCCATAATAAATCTTCAATATCTAATTCTTGCAATACTGCTATAGTATTATTAACGTCAGTAAGCAGTAGTTTTGTTAACAAATCCATTTCATTTGAAATAGTTGGATCATTTATATGTTTCGCTTCAGCTATTTTAATAACTTCTAATATTTTATTTTTTAATTCCATAATATGTATTCTTAATAAGGGCTTAATTCAAAATTTTTACTATTTGGCAAAGGCTGTTTGGCATTGTCTGGGAAAATAGTTGCTGCTCTTCCATTGGTTTTCATTACACCAACTCTTACATTTTTAAAATTATCAAAAACAGGAATGCCATCTTATAAAGCTTATAAATTATTAAATCACATTCAAAAGTTTTAGAAAAGAATCCACCGTTTGGGAAGACCCATTCTGTTTGCTGAACAACCTTAAATCCTGTCTCTGGAAATCCCCGCAATTTAAATCCAAAAATAAGGAAACAAAAATACGGCAACCAAAAGCTGCCGTTATTGTTTAAAAAGAGGAAATTAAATTACCACCTTGATCCCATTCTTTGAAAGTATTATCGATAGTCACATTTTTGTGATTTTTAGATTCTTGATTCAAATTACCATTTTCAAAATAATATCTTATCCAGCCCTCTTGATAACCGTTTTCGTATTCTTCCTCTTTAAAGACAACACCATTATCAAACTTAGAAAAAACAATTCCAGTAAATGGTTTCCCTTTATAATAAAAGATTGGAACTCCTCCACCATCTAATTTAGGAATTGTTAAATCTTTATCCATTTCTTGTATTCGTAACATATTTTAATTATTTAATTGATTAAACGTATTTTAAAATCCAACAAATTTCACTCCTTTTGTAATATAAAAAAACCAACCTGTTAGAAGTTTTTGTAAACTGAAATTTATTTTTGACTATAAGAATAAGTCATTTATAACAATCATTTTATAAAGAATAAATATCTCAATAACAATGAAGAGGTTGCTCAAAAAGGTTGAACAGCCTCTTCATAATTAAAAAATAGCTGTCTAAATTTTAGACAGCCATAATGTGATTTATTTAAAATAAATAATTTATGTTAAAATCGTATAATCAACTACAAATGATTTCAGATTATTTTTTTTCCTAAAATTTGTAGAAATATTCTTCATCCTTTCATCATATTTAAAAGAATCTTCAGGAATCTTATTTTCAATGATACCTAATGCAAAATAAGGCGGCATTTGGTGTTCAATGAAAAAGACTCCATAATCATCCTCCAAATTATTTAATAATTCTACAAAATACTTGTAAAAATCATTTTCTAAAACTTCTTTCTTATAATAATCTGTAATTAGAACACATACAAATTCAAAGTACTTTTCTCTCAGAAAAATTTTTTTTATTCCTTCATCAGTATCTGTAAATACAAACTGACTGTTTTTAATGGGTTTCATTTTAGTATATTTTTTTATTTCTTTAAATATTTAGTTAGAATTTTGGTTCCTTTTTCACTGGTTATTGCAATTTGAAACTCTTTATGGGCTATAGGTGAAGCAATTCCTTCCTTTACATCCCATGGGTTTTTAAGTTTGGGCCCAATTACAATGTCATAATTATGCATTATATTTCCAGTTATAGCTTTGGTTACAAAATCTGCCCAATCTTCATTTGGTACATCAAATACTTTTATGTTTAATTTTAATAATTCTTTTTCAGGTATGTCAAATTGTACAATATCAGAAGGTTCTCCAACTTTTCCAAATTTATACTTGTTGTAACCTACAGTTTCTTTATAAGAAGAACTAGTATAAAACGCTCCCTTTCCTCTTGTGTTAAAATCTAATTCAATTTTATTGGCAGATAACAATACACCATTTTTCTTAATGGAAGATGCTGCAGTAAAAGATGTTCCATGAAAAAGATCCAGTTTTTTTTACTCTTTATTAATAGTTTTACTTCCAAAATACTCTTAACTTTCTCAACATCATAACTCATCTGTTTTAGTTTAAGTAAGGTTTCTTGGTATATTTTATCATACCAGTTTCCTTGCGCTACAATTTCACCTTTGTATACTAAAAGTAAAAAATATTGTATAACTAAAAGAGACTGCCCTTTCTAGACAGTCTCTACAGTAAAATTTATAGATACTTAGACAATTCTTCATCTTTATAATAATAGTTTTTGAAAAAAAATATTATATCATCTATTTTAATGCTGTTCAACATTAATAAATTGCCAATCAAATTACCATCATTAATTTTCTCTATAGTCCATTTTTTAGTTTCTTTTATTAAAACAATATCAAATTCCTTATTATCATAACTTGAACTAAAAACTTTTCTATTTTTATTATCTCTTTGCTCTTTCTTTAAATGAACAAATCCTTTAAAACCAATAAGGTTTAATTTTTCTTCTATAGTCATAATTATTAATTTTTTAAGAATATAACATCTACGGAAATATAAATTCCATCAGAGTTTTTAATTGTAGTATCTTCTATTTTAACATTAGTAAAGCCTAACTCGTTTGCCATTTTACCAGTAAAAGTTCTTTTTGCAGCATTTTCTGGTGTCATTCCTGCTTTAATAAACTCATTGAAAGAATACAAATTATCTCCATTTTTTTTACTTGCCCTCCATGTACCTCTAATCTTGAAAATCTCATCATATTCATTATTAATAAAATTAAATAAATTTTTGAATATTTTCCTTCCGTTTTTTTCTAAAGAAGTGTTTTTTGTAACAATTGAAATATTAAACTCTCCATCACTATCCAGCCAAGCTTTAGCAACATTTTCATTTTCAATTCCCCGAATAACAGCCCAACCATCTTCTTCAATTATCTTATTTACTTTTATTTGTTTTATTAAGTCCTCTAATATTTCTCCCACTTTTTTTACATCATAGCTTGCTCGCCTCAAATCCATCAAAGTCTTTTGATACACTTTGTCATAACGACTACCCTGAGCAACAATTTCCCCTTGATAAATCAAAGCAAATTTTCTACTTGGGCTAATTGCTCCTATTATATCAGGATTTATACCTTTTTCTATTTGTCCCAATGTATTTGCGGCATCCAGCTCCATAAAGAAAGCACCATTTTGTACCAAAGCATCACATTCAATAGCTTTAGAAAAGAATCCACCGCTTGGAATTACCCATTCTGTTTGCTGAAACAACCTTAAATCCTGTCTCTGGAAATCCCCGCTATTTAAAAACCGCTCATTTCTGAACGGTTTTCTATCTACATATTTTTTATTTCTGAAAGCCTAATAACATAATCTCCACTAAAATATTTGTTTAGCGTATAAATTATGTCTTCATAGTAAATTTTAAAAAATCTAAAAAGTTCTTCATTACTATAAGGAGATTCTAACAATTCTTTATAATCATAATTTGGGTTCTCTATTATCCATTCAAAACTCTTTTTTGCATTTAAATGATAATCTATATCTATTTGTGATATATCAATGTCTTCAGTGACGTTTTTATACATATCTTTCAATGTGAAAATATCTTTTATTGGTCTTCTCCAGACCGCAGCATGAGTTTCTTCCCATAATATTTTTCTATCCATAATTTTAAAAATTTGAGTTAAATTTAATATCTTCTTTTTTATTCGTAGAGATAAAATAGTATCTGTTTTCAAGCTCTTTCAAAACATTTTCCTTTACAAAATTTAAACCTGGCATATAATGACCACTATCATTTGTAATTTCTTTAATTAATCCTTGTTCAATAAATATTTCTCCTCCTGCAGAAATTGGCTTGCCTGCTAAAAAAGAACTATGATGAAATTTACCATATCCATAATTCTTAGAAATATAAATTTTACCCTCTTCGGACATTACAAAAATTGCCATATTTGTATTTGTTGGTTTACCACCTTTTGGAATGAATATACTATTTGTTGAATCTACTAGCTTTCCCTCTGCATTTACTATTTTGTCGTATTGTACAAAAACTTCATAGGTTTCCCTTTCTTTTTCAGTAAGGTATTTTACGCCTTTCTCAAATTCCAATCCATCACCAGTAGTATACTTTTTTTCTAAATTTGTCGTAGGATATTTTCCTCCAGAAGCAGGCTCTTTATCTATATATTTCCAAGTATCATCAAAAGCCTCTTCAATAACATTTACCATTTTTTCTTCGTTATAGCTGGCTTGTCTTACTTTCCGCATTAGATCGGCATAGTTTTTTACATACTTGTTACCTTTTGCTACTGGCAATCCTTTGTAAACGAACAAATATTCCTGCTTTGTTGCTTTTCCACTTTCATTAGCTATTTCAATAAAACCTGCGCCAATATTTTCAAGCCAAATTGCAGAAATGTTATCAAAAGATCCACAACTGGGAGCAACCCATTCCGTATTTTGTAAAAATGTTAATTGACTACGCTCAAACCTTCCTGCGTTCAAATCCAAAAATAATGAAATTGCAGAAGCTTTCAAACCCTGCTGTACATTTTTTGCGGCTTTGGGTAACAATACAAAAACACCTTTAAAAAAAGATATAATAAGCTGTGGTGCAGCTACAATAGCTCCTCCAACTCCATAAATAAGATCCCAGTCTTTCAGAAACTGCTCTCCACCGGGAAGTTTTCTTATTTCCTCCCGAAAAGTCTGTATAGTAAGATCAGGTATTGCAAGACTAAGATCAGCTAAAGCAGCCATGATAAGGTATGGATTTCCCGTGGTTGCTAAAGTTCCTACACCCAACACTATGGCAGCAATATCTGCTACAATACGCAATCTGTCGTTTATAATTGCCCAGTTTTCTGCATCTGCTAATGCTTTTACATAAATAGCCGGAACTTTTGAAATCGTAGTAATTCCGTCAAACTCTTCTTCAAGATATACCATTTCTAGTGGTAAAAATTGCCTTCCTTCATCTACCCCTACATACTCTTCTTTAGTTTGATTAGGATCAGCTTCTTTAGCAACAATCTCGGATTTTGTTTCTACAAGTTTTTCCTGTTGCAAAAAGAAAGTTTCCTCATCAGACTGACCAAATAAACCCAAGACTTTTCCTGAAAGCTCAGTAACTTTTGTATTTACTCTATAGCCTGCTTTGGTTTTAAAAATTGGTACATCTGTTTTTATCTTATGATTTTGTGCCAATGACCGCATGATTCCTGCAAAAATAATCCTATTAGACTGTGGTTTTCCATCTTCATAACTAATATTATCCAAGTTATAATAAATCCTGTTGCAGAGTTCAGGATTATCTCTGAACTTATTCATAATATAACCAGGAGAGGAAGCTTTGAAGACATTGACCAAGGCAGAACTTCCATCTTTCCAACCACTAAAAAATCCAGTGTCATCATATTCTGTAATGGTGATAAGATGCTCCATCACTTTTTCATCTTCCAATACCAATCTTTCAAATACAAAATCAGGAGTATTGGTATAAAGAAATATCAACTGCTCCGGAGTACTGGCTTGTTTAAAATAGAACTCATAAATTTTAGAGAAATATCCGAGATAATCAAATGAGGAGTCTTTTTCAAAATCACCATAACCCACATATTGTACAAGGTTTTTGAATTCCCTATATGAAAATGTTTCTAAAACAATTGCTTTTTTTCTACGAAGGCTTTCTGTATTTGCATTTCTATGAAAATAGTATTTCAACCGAAAGTGTAGCCTCTTTTCTGCTAAGTCGATATCAAATTCTATTTCGGTTTGCATCTGAACCAAATCTACCAGTTCTTTGTTTTTATTCAGGTAGGTTTTTAAACGAATTATATTTTCCTCCCGATCAATAACTGATGATTGTTCAGTGTGCCAATCGTAGTTGTCAATATTATATTCTAAAATATATTGATTAGAAAAATAATTTTGTCTTCGAAGTTCATAACATAAGTATTGTTTGTTGATAAAATCATCTGTTCTCCATTCTTCCAAAATCTTTTGAGGAGATTGTAATGTGTCCATAATTTTGTTTTTATTGGAACAAATGTAAATGGACGTTGCGACAAAACTCGACGTATTAAAAAATAAAAAAACCGTCACAAAATTTGTAACGGTTTCTATATAAAGCCTTTAATTACTTACGATTAGCAATATTCGTCATAAGCAGCCTGTAGGTTTGCAGCGATTGCTCCTGCAGGATTACCTTCAATGTGATGTCTTTCTAACATGTGAACCAATTCTCCGTCTTTGAAAAGAGCTACACATGGTGAGCTTGGAGGAAATGGCGCTAAATGTTTTCTAGCTGCGTCAACAGCATCTTTGTCAAAACCTGCAAAAACAGTTGTCAAATGATCCGGCTTTTTCTCTCCGGTTAAAGAATAAACAACTCCCGGTCTTGCTGCTCCTGCCGCACATCCGCAAACAGAGTTGATTACTAAAAGAGTGGTTCCCGACTGCTTCAAAGCATCTTCTACCTGTGAAGGAGTTGCTAAATCCTGAAAACCTTTATCTGTAAGTTCAGCCTTCATTGGCATTACTAAATCTGATGGATACATTTTTTATTATTTTAAATTCTATACAAATTTACAACATTTATAAATTTATCTCCATTAATAAAAACTATTGATGAATTCGCGAAACAAAATGAAAAACAGAACCAAACGTCAGCATATTACATTAAAATTGAATATAATTGAAGCAGATTGGTTAATAATTAACAATTTCTTATTAATTTTGAAATAATTCTAAAAACTAATTTCTGCGAAAAAAAACTTTATTAAGAAAATTTCATGAACACATCATATTGAATATGATATGAAATACAGTTCCCATTATCCTTTTAAAATTACCTATTGCGTATAGTTTTTCGATAATTTAATGGTATTTTTGGAAGGTTTTTGATCAATTGAAGTCCGTGGTGAAATAATCCGGACTTCTTTTGTAAATGAAACCAAAAAATCTGCAGAAGATTATAAAATATATTCCATAAAAAACCTAAACTATCTTTATGAAAAAGATCTACACGATTTTAATGTCCGGATTATTTGCCGGAGCAGGTTTTTCGCAAAACTGTACGACACCTCAGTTAACCATTCCACCAGTTTCTGCATGCGGACAAAGTACCGCAACAATCAATGCTACAACTACAGGAACCGAGGTGAAATGGTATGATACAGCGGCGGCAAGTGTCCCTATTTATCTGGGAAACTCCTTCACAACTCCTGCGATTACAGGTAGTACATCTTATTGGGCAGAAGCTTATAATTACGATTTAGGAGCTCAGGTGACAGGTGGAAAAACCACACCATCAACAGGCTCTAGTGCTGTTGCTGCAATTTCCAGTCCGTGGGGATTGGCTTTCACGGCAACGAGCAGCTTTATGTTAGAATCCGTAGATGTTTTTGCTTCTGCATCCGGAACTTTAGAACTGGAGCTTTTAGATGTAAATTATGTAAAAATTGCTCAGAAAAGCGTTACTATTCCTGCTGGAGGAACATCTGCCACTCCTTTACAGTTTACGGTTCCTGTCAATTTTTCAGTTGCCGGAGGAAATTCCTACAAACTCGTTGCGAGGTCATCACCATCGATGAGAAGAGATACGGGATCGTCAAACTCATTTCCTTACGCTTTAGGAACCTTAGGAAGCATCACCGGAGGAACCATTAACAGTTCTAATACAAACAGTACGACCTATTATTATTTTTATAACTGGAAAGCAAAACCAATCACAGCAACTTGTGCAAGCGGAAAAATACAGACTACCGTAACCGTAAGCACTGCAACACCAGCTCCTACAGCTGTGGCTACTCAAACTGTTCCGCCAACATCTACTTTGGCTGATCTTTCTGTAAGTGGGCAAAATCTTACATGGTATTCTTCAGCAGCTATGACAACAGCACTCCCTTCTAATACCGTAGTCAGCAACGGAACAACCTATTATGTAACCCAAACAGCTAATGGATGCCAAAGCGCAACAACGGCCATTACGGTAACAACAAATCTAAGTACTTCAGATCTAAACCTTGAAAAACAGATTAAAATTTATCCTAATCCTGTTTCAGATATTCTGATTATTGAATCTAAAGATACAATTGGAAGTATAAGTATTTTTGATTCATCCGGAAAATTAATCGAAGTGGTAAACACAGGAGAAAACAAATCTAAAATCAATGTAAATTCATATACAAAAGGAAAATATATTTTGAAAATTGAAACCAAAAATGGAACTCAGGTTTTCCCTTTTATTAAAAAGTAAAATTAAAATATATAAATAAATGAAGCCCGAAACATAAAGTTTCGGGCTTCTTTAATCAAATCGATATGCAAAGGTTGAATATCCGTTGTAAAATAATTGATGCTTTTGGTTGTCTGTTAATTGTATTAATTATCAACTAAAAACTTTTAACAATCAACTATGAAAGTAGTTTCTTAGCCATCTCGGAAATACTTTTTCCATCAGATTTTCCGGCTAAGTTTTTTGAAGCCAATCCCATCACTTTTCCTAAATCTTTAATAGATTCAGCGCCAGTTTCGGAAATAATTTGCTTAATTTCTGCTTCTAATTCCTCAGAAGATAATTGTGCAGGTAAAAATTTCTCAATAACTTTCATCTGAGCATCTTCTACTTCTGCCAAATCATTTCTTCCCTGAGCTGTAAACTGCTCGTAAGAATCTTTTCTCTGCTTGATCATTCTCTGCAAAATTGCAATTTCCTGTTCAGGCGAAACTTCAGCTCCCAAAGCTTCTGTTTTCAATAATAATATTTGAGATTTTACAGCACGCAAAGAATCTAAAGCAACTCTGTCTTTTGCTCTCATCGCTGTTTTTATCGCTTCGCTTATGGTCAATTCTAAACTCATACTTTATGCTTTTGGCAATTGGCTGTTGGCTATCAGCTTTTTTAAAATGTTTCTTATTCCAACAGCAAATCGCAATTTAGTCTACATCTTTATTTAAAAATCTGTTTTCTCTGATCTGCATGTTTCCGTTGTTGTCAGACAAATAGGTATTGATATTTTGGTCTGAAGCATTGGAACCGTCTATCGAGATATTTTTTCTCTTGAACGCAGGTACAGATTCAAATTCATTCACATGATCAAAATTCTGATAACGCGAGTTGAATTCTTTCAGCTTGTTTCTTCTCTCAGTTGCTCTTTCCTGTTCTGCAGGTTTGTTGACGAAAGTAAATTCAGATTCTGTATGTCTTGTAGTTTCTACTTCCACTCTTCTTTCAACAACAGGTTTTTCTTCTATTTTCGGTTGCTCAGGAGTTTGATAAAATGTTTCAACCTTGTGAGTTGTTTCTTCTATCTTCATCTCAATGACTGAAGAAGTTTCAACCTCATTTTTGGGCTGTTCGAAATCATACTTAGGCTCAACAATCGGTTCGTTAACCGTAAAATTAAATTCAACCGCTTTTTCGTCAGAATAATTATTTCTGAAAGAACTTTCTTTGGGCTCTTCTTTTTTATTTTCAAAATCAAAAGAAAAAGACTGAATTTCCAGATCATTCGGATCATCATCGAAAGAAAACAAATTAACATTTTCTTCCTGACCTACATCTTCGTTTCTCCAGCTCTGAATTGGGCTTTCTAATGTATCTTCCTCTCTATCAGAGAATTTTATTTCAGTTTTTACATCTTCATCCTCAATAATCATTTTTTTTTCAGAAGACGACATTTTAAATTTTGGCGTGTCCTGATCTTCATCATCTAATCTGAAAAGATTTTTTCCACCAAAATCATATCCTTGTTCAGGAGCAACTTCTCTTTCGTCTCTTGTTTTAAAGGGTGAAGCTTTCGGAGTTTCCAAAGCGTCATTCAAACCGATTCTGATTTTCTCGGTTGGTCCTGCAAATTTTTGATTATCATTTGAAAAACCAGTAGCAATTACCAAAACGCTTACTGCATCACCTAATTCTTCATCTGCACCAACACCGAAAATAATATCTGCAGTGTGACCAGCTTCTTTCTGGATATAATCCATAATGATTCCGATCTCATCCATTGTAGCTTCTTCTACGCCACTTCTGATCAACAATAATACATTTCTTGCGCCTGTAATTTTGTTATCATTCAATAACGGAGAGTCTAAAGCTTTTCTAACTGCTTCTTCAGCTTTATTTTCACCTGAAGCCATACCTGTAGACATTAAAGCCGTACCTGAGTTCTGAAGTACAGATTTAGCATCTCTAAAGTCAATGTTTACATCAAAGTAACCCGTAATAACTTCTGCCATTCCTTTTGCAGCATTTGTTAAAACTTCATCGGCTTTTGAGAATCCCTGTTTGAAACCTAAATTTCCAAACTGCTGTCTCAATTTATCGTTATTGATTACAATTAATGAATCAACATTATTTCTTAATTTTTCAAGACCCAATTCTGCCTGTTCCAATCTTCTTTTCCCTTCAAAACTAAAAGGAACGGTCACAATACCTACCGTAAGAATTCCCATATCTTTGGCAACTTTAGCGATAACGGGAGCCGCACCGGTTCCTGTTCCACCACCCATTCCTGCAGTGATAAAAACCATTTTGGTGTTTTGTCCCATTGAAGCCTTGATGTCTTCGATACTTTCAATAGCTGCTTTCTCTCCAACTTCTGGATCTGCACCTGCTCCAAGTCCTTCAGTAATGGTAACTCCCAACTGAACTTTGTTTGAAACCGGATTGTTATCTAAAGTCTGCGCATCGGTATTGCAAATCACGAAATCTACCCCGTGAATCCCCTTTTCGTACATGTGCTTCAGTGCGTTGTTTCCACCGCCACCAACACCGATTACTTTGATGATCGAGGAATTTCCCTTTGGTAAATCAAATGAAAATCCTTGTGTACCTATATTTTCCATACTTATATTTTTTTATGTTTGATAAACGACTATGATAGTTGATGAGAAAAATCATTCATCGCTTATCATTCATCACTTCTATTAATTATTCTACTTCTTCAAAGAATTTTTTTACTTTTTCCATCAGAGACTGTCCGAAAGTCAATCTTACTTTTCTCTGCTGTTGCTGAGCCGGAGTTTCATATTCCTGCACAGACTGTTGAGATATCTGAGCTTGAGACTGAGATTCAACGCTAGAAACAATTTGCTGTTCAGTTTGTTCAGCTTTCGTTTCGATCTCAATTTCAACTTCTTCTACGGCAACCGTTTTTTTATCTCTGATCTTCAAACTTTCCATCAGCAAACCGATAGACGTTGCAAATTCCGGTCCTTTAAGATACTGGTTTTTATCGTTTGCAATATATTCATTTGCAAAACCAATTCTACTATCGAATCCTGTAGTATAATTTGCCAACTGACGAAGATGTTTCAGATTTGAACCACCACCTGTCAGAACTATTCCTGCAATCAGTTTTTTCTTTTGTTCAAATGCTCCGTAAGCCTTTAATTCTGTATTGACCATTTCCAAAATTTCCTCCACTCTTGCATTGATAATCTGTGCTAAAGTTTTAAGAGAAATTTCTTTATCCGGTCTTCCGTGTAGTCCAGGAATCGTTACAAAAGTGCTGTCTTTTTCCAACTCAGGAACCGCAGAACCGAACTTTACCTTTAATTGCTCGGCATGCTTTTCTATTATTGAACAGCCTTCTTTGATGTCTTCCGTGATAATTCCGCCTCCATAAGGGATGACGCAAGTATGACGGATGATATTATCTTTAAAAATAGCAATATCCGTAGTTCCACCACCGATGTCTACAATTGCCACTCCTGCTTCTTTTTCTTCTTTAGTTAAAACAGCTTCAGAAGATGCTAAAGGCTCTAAAGTGAGCGCTTCCATCTCCAAACCTGCTTCTCTTACACATCTTGCGATGTTTCTGATGCTTCCCATTTGTCCTACAACAACGTGGAAATTGGCTTCCAAACGTTTTCCGTGCATTCCGACAGGTTCCTGAATTTCTCCTTCAGAATCAACCTTATATTCCTGAGGAAGAACGTGGATAATTTCTTCACCAGGCAACATGACCAGCTTTTTCACCTGATCTTTCAACGCTTCGATGTCATCATCAGTGATGAATCTGTCGGGATTCTCACGCATAATGTAATCTGAATGCTGCAGTGAACGGATGTGTTTCCCCGCAATTCCCACGGTTACCTTATGAATAGGTACACCTGCGCTTGACTGTGCTTCAGCCACAGCTGCTTTGATGGAGTTGATGGTTTGCGAAATATTATTCACAATACCCTTATGAACTCCAAGACTTTTGGCCTTACCAACACCGAGAATTTCTATTTTCCCGTGTGCATTCCTCCTTCCGACAATGGCGACAATCTTGGTTGTCCCGATGTCAAGACCTACTGAATACTCTTGATTTTCCATTGTTATATATCGATTTGATTTAATTATTTTTTTATTTGATAGGATTTTATCCTATCCTTTGTTAAGTTGTCCCTTCGGGACTTTTTTTATTCTATTTTAACCTTTGCTTTTGTCTTAGGCTTTGCAGCCGGTTTCTTGTCAGGAGTTTTCTTTTTCTCCTTTGGTTTGACGACAGCTTTTGGTTTAGTCAATTCTTTTGGTTTTGATGAAACTGAACTCACCTTTTTTACTGTTGGTTTCAAATTGACTTCTGCTTTTTTAACAGGAGCCGCGGCAACCGGAGTTTTAGCCAAATCTTTATGTCCTGCTTTCAAAATACTGTCGTTTTCTTTAAAATAAGGATTCAAAGTCGTGACAATCTGATTCTGATATTTTACAGAAACCATACTGTACTTTTGAGGGTCCTGATAAACCAGATATTTCTCAACAAAAGTTTTAAAACCCTTTACCTTCAATTCAATATTATCTAAATCTCCGATCTCCACTTTATAATTGCCTTCACTTGTCAGGAGATTGTAGCTGTCTTTATATTTTGAAATTCCGATGAAATATTTTTTACTGAAATCATCTTTGTCAATTTTATCAACCAATTCAGCCAGTTTTTCATATTCGTCCTTTTTTACATCCCCCGTTACCAACATACATGGATGAGAATAGGTTCTGGAGATCGGAAATTCTGTTCCCTTTTCATCCACATAAAAATCCTTGTCATTATAGTTTAATCTGAAAACCGGAACTCTCTGTTTGATGTCTAAGTTCAGTTTTCCATTTAAATTTAAATATACATTGGCGCTGTCAACGGCAGGAAGAGCATTGATTTTCTTTTCCAGCTCCGGAATATTTAAGTCCCCGACTTTTCCTGACGGATTCTCTTTGATGACGATTTGTTTGATATCTTTTTCGTCAATAAAGTACACCGGAGTTTTCTCATTCATTTTTACAGAAATTTTCTCATCCGTAATCCTCTGACCACTAAATTTCTTCAAAGAGAAACTCAGCAGGAAACCAAGAATGATCACTGTGATGGCAATTTTTAAAATTCTGTATTTGTTTTTCATTTTCTCTTTAAATTACTTTTTAACGCTATGATCGCAAAGCTTCTTTTAATTAATCACGCTTATTTTTCGTTCGCAAAGGCGTTTCACTCAGCAAATGATAACTGAAAATATTTTTATAATTTATTTACAACTCTTTTTACTCCGTTTTTAAATAATGTAGAATGAAAATTTAAAATCATTCCCAACTTCATATCTGTTATTCTCAAATAGTTTAAAAGCTGGAAAAAATGATATTTATTAATTTCCGGAACTGCTTTTATTTCTATTATTACTTTATTTTCAATTAATAAATCAACTCTGAATGCTTTCTCAATTACTAAACCTTCATAATTGACACTTATATCTTTTTGACTTTCAACTTTAATTCCGCTATTTTTTAATTCGTGAATTAAACATTGTTCATATACATTTTCGTAAAATCCAACTCCAAGTTTTCGATGTATTTTCATACCTGCATCAAAAACCAAATTTGAAATTTCATTTTCTGTCATCATTGTAATGTGTTTATTTTAACGCTATGGTCGCAAAGTTTTCTTTTACTTTCACTCCGTTTATTTTCGGGTCGCTAAGGCGTTTCACTCAGCTAAGGCTTGCTTATCTTATAATTAAAATATTTTCAACTTTCATTTGCTGAGTGAAACGCCCTTGAGAACGATTTCACCCATTCAATTTAAATTTCCTTTGCGCTCGTTGCGTTAAAATTACTTTCTCCACCCAACCATTCACAAATCGGATCATACAGTGTATCAATATTTCCTGCACCAACCGTAAGCAAAATGTCAAATTCTTTTTCTTTTATCTTCTCAAAAGCTTTAGCTAAACCTGAAACTTCTTTTTTATCTAAAGTCACTTTTTCGAGCAACCAATCTGAAGTAATTCCTTCAAAATTCTCCTGAAGTTCTCTCGCCGGATAAATATCGAGCAAAATCAATTCTTCAGATTTACTTAAACTTTCAGCAAATCCATCTGCGAAATCTCTCGTTCTACTGAATAAATGCGGCTGGAAAACCACTAACAATTTTTTATCCGGATAAAAAGTTTTTATCGAACCTACAACCGCATTGATTTCTGTCGGATGATGGGCATAATCATCAATATAAATTTTACCGCTTGGATAAATATGTTTTGTATATCTTCTTTTAATGCCTTTAAAATTGGCAATTGCTTTCTTTAAGGTTTCAAAATCAACTCCTAAATTGTGTAAAATTGCCAATGCAACTGTCGCATTTTCCACATTGTGAATTCCGGGAATATCCCAGACAAACTCTTCGACAAGCTCAGAGTGACGATCATTTGCTGGCGCATGAAAATCAAAATAGATTTTATCATAATCCATTCTGAGATTATCCGAATAATAATCAGCAACTTCATTTACTGCGTACGTTTTATGCGCTCTTCCGATTTCAATTCCTTTTCTTACAAAAAGCTGTTGGTCTTCAGGAACTAAAGCTGCGAACTGTCTGAAACCCTCTTCAATTGTATTTTTATCACCGTAAATATCCAAATGATCTGCATCTGTCGACGTAATTACCGCCCAATCAGGAGAAAGGTTGAGAAAACTTCTGTCATATTCATCGGCTTCTACCACAGAATACTGAGTTCCGTTGTACAGGAAATTTGATTTAAAATTCTCAGAAATTCCACCTAAAAAACATGAAAATGGCAAATTTGCTTCTTTGCACAAATGCGCAACTAAAGTAGACGTCGTTGTCTTTCCATGAGTTCCAGCAACAGCGATGCAATCTGTATTTTCTGTAATTAAACCTAAAACTTTTGCACGTTTTAAAACTTCAAACTGATTTTCATTAAAATAATCTAAAATCCCCAACTTTTTAATGGCCGGAGTATAGATGACCAATGTATTTTCTTTCTGAAGCGACGTGATTTTATCATCAATACCATCTTCAAAAACAATATCAATTCCCTCGCTCATTAAAAGTTGAGTCAGTTTTGTATGGGTTTTATCATATCCCAAAACTTTCTTGCCCGAAGCATGGAAATAACGCGCCAAAGCACTCATTCCGATACCTCCGATTCCAACGAAGTAAAAATTTTGATATGTTTCTAAATTGTTCATTATTAATATCTATTTAAAAATCTTAAAGTAATCCAGAAAACAATTCCAATTATCGAACATATGAAAATGTTTTTGCCTTGTTTTCTGTCTTCTTCTTTATATAAATATGCAGTGCTTCCATTAGATAAGTTTCTCTTGTATGACATTATAGTATACCCTATAATTAATCCTAAAAAACCACCTATAACAGCAAAAAAATATCCAAAATAAATCCACATTTTCGGAAGCTCTTCCTCCTGAGATAATTCTCTAATTCTTTGTTTGTCAAATACATTAAGAAGTACCGGATTTACTTCTTTTCCTCTTTCTTTCAAAATTTTCTGAGCCAATAAATAATCAAACTTGCTCCATTCGTCTTTTTTTAGAATAATTTCAATCAATTCTTCATCTGAATATTCAAATAGAAAATAATCTTCTTCAACATGTTCCACATCATTTTTTACAAGTTTTTCTTCTAAATCTTCAACTGCTTTAAAATCTTCTTTATGAATTTTTAATTCAAATTGTCCAGAATTTAAGTCTGCACCAAAATTTGAGTCTAATCTTGAAGAATTATCTGCCAACTCAAAAGTAATGTGGTTCTCCTCCAAAATTTTCACCAATTCTAAAGCATCATCTTCATAAATGAATTTTCGATAAGTTGAAAGTCCTTTTATCATTACTTAATTATTTTACATATCTCATCCACAATCTCCTTTGCCGCATTGGGTTTAGCGAAATATTTTAGATTGTCTGACATTTCTTTTCTTACACTATCGTTTTCGCAGATCTCTGATAATGTATTCCAGAATTTTTCCTGCATTTCAGAATCTTTTACCATTTTGGCTGCGTTTTTTTCAACCAGAGTCATCGCATTTTTCGTTTGATGATCTTCCGCCGCAAACGGAAATGGCACCAATAAAACAGGTTTCTGCGCCACAGCTAACTCTGAAATAGCGATTGCACCTGCTCTTGAAACTATGACATCCGCTGCTGAATAAGCAGTTTCCATGTCTTTGATGAATTCCTTTATTTGTAGCTGGTTATTTGTTGTTGATTGTTGGTTTGAATTTCCATCAACTGACAATTGACAACTATCAACTATCTCTTTAAAATCCAGTTTTCCGGTTTGCCAGATTAACTGATATCCTTTTTCTTTTAATTGATCTAAATTGTCTTTCCAGCCGTTGTTTAATGTTCTTGATCCTAGAGAACCACCGACTGATAAAATTGTGAGCTTATTTTTATCTAAACCCATTTTCTCTTTTGCTTCAGAAGTTTCCTGCATTCCTGAAATGATAGTCGAACGAATCGGATTTCCCAAGAACTTTATTTTTTCAGCCGGAAAACCTTCCACTTTTGGGTAGGCTGTAAAAACGGCTTTTGCTTTTTTACTTAAAATTTTATTCGTCACTCCTGCATGTGCATTCTGCTCCTGAATAAAAATCGGAATTCCCATTTTACTGGCTTCGTACAAAGCCGGTCCGCTTGCAAAACCTCCCGTTCCGATCGCAAAATCGGGAGCGAAATTTCTAATTATTCTTTTAGATTTAGATAAACTTTTCAAAATTTTGAAAGGCAAACCTAAATTAGATAACATATTTCCTCTGTCGATTCCTGCAATATCAATACCTTCAATTTTGTATCCAGCTTGCGGAACTTTTTCCATTTCCATTTTTCCGTTGGCACCAATGAACAAAAATTCTGCATCAGGAAATCTCTTCCTAATTTCGTCCGCAATAGCGATTGCCGGGAAGATATGTCCTCCTGTTCCGCCACCGCTTAATAATACTTTCAGTTTTTTGTTCATCATATTGATTTTATGCTGTGGGTTGGTTTTCAATCAAATCAATAAATTCCACCTCAACCAAAATTTCTCTCTGATCATCAACATTATTTTCCGAGATGTTTTTCACGGTATACATCGCATCGTTGAGTTCGATAACTTCACCGACTTCCAATCGAAAAGTTTCAAGAAAATTTCCAATATTTTCGCTTGTATCCATAACAACCGGATTCTCAGAATTCTTGTTATCGGTAAATGTAATTTTTCTTATTTCCATTTTGTTTAGTTTTAAGCTATATCATTTATTTCAACGATACTTTGTTTTTTGCCCATTCCTTCTTCATCATATATCTGGATTCTTGAGCTTATATTTAAAATAATTCCTAACTGTAAATACGTTACCAACATTGATGTTCCACCGTAACTTATTAATGGTAACGGTTGTCCAGTTACGGGAATCAGATTAACTGCAACAGCAATATTTACCGCTAACTGCACAAAAATCATCACTCCGAGACTGAGCACAAGTAACGACCCGAAAAATGCGGGCATCTTACTCGCAATCATTACGATTCTGATAATCATGATGAGATACATACTAATCAGGAAAACTGCTCCTATTGCGCCATACTCTTCAACAATTACTGCAAAAATAAAATCTGATGCAGACTGCGGAAGCATTTGTTTTAATGCACTTTTCCCCGGTCCCATTCCGGTAATTCCACCATGAACAATGGCGGCTTTTGCCTGCATGACCTGATAGTTTTTTGCTTTTACGCTTTCGTCATCTACATCCGCAGTTTTTGCCTTGCTTGATGTAAATGTTTCAATACGGCTCATCCATGTGTGAACACGGTTTCCACCAATCAGATTGGTATTTAAAGCAATTAGCAAAAACAAAACAATCGCTACAAATGACGACGAAATAAATCCCGCAATGTACTTCCAGTGAAGCTGTCCGATGATCAAAACGATTACAGAAACCATTAAAATCATCAATGCGGTAGAGCCGTTATCTTTTGCAACTAATACAAAAACCAACAAAATCGGCCCGAAAATAAAGCCAATATTTTCCCCAATTGTACGCTCTCTTGTTATTTTTTTGGTTAAATATCTGCACAGATATATAATCAACATCAGGAAAGCAAACGAGGATGGCTGAAATGAGATCGGCGTTCCCGGAATTTTCAACCATCTAGAAGCACTCGCTCCGTCGATTGTTTGTCCGGTAAACATTGTTACCACCAATAAGAGAATCATTAAACCCAACAAAATACTGCTGAGCTTACCGATGTATTCGTATTTCACTACACCAACAAATCTCATGATCACTAAACCTAAGACCACAAAAAACATATGCTTCATAACGTGCCCCGTTGTGGTTCCGTTATTGACAATGTATTCCAAATTTGAACTTGCAGAATACACCGGGAAAATCGAAAAAATAGAGATCACAATAATGACCATCCAAAGCACTTTATCGCCCTTCAGATATTCAAATTTGTTTTCTTCTGTGTACTGTTCGTTCATATTCTTTGCTTTTAGCTGTTGCTATTAGCTGTTGCTTTTAAAACTTGTTCTTTAAACTGATTGCCGCGGTCTTCATAATTTTTAAATAAATCGAAGCTTGCACAACATGGTGATAATAAAACCGTATCACCGTTTTTGGCTAATGATTGCGATATTTTCACCGCTTCTTCCATGCTTGAAGTATCATAAATAAACTCTTTTTTATCTCTAAAAAAGTCTATAATTTTTTGATTATCAAGCCCTAAACAAATAATTGCTTTTACTTTTCTTTTAACTAAATTCTCAATTTCTGAATAGTCATTTCCTTTATCTTGTCCTCCAACAATCCAAACGGTTGGGGTTTTCATGCTTTCTAAAGCATAATACGTTGCATTCACATTGGTCGCTTTGCTGTCATTAATGAATTTTACTCCGTCAATTTCAGTTACCAATTCGAGTCTGTGCTCAACCGCCTGAAAGGTCATCAATGAATTTCTGATACTTTCATTATTGATTTGCAATATTTTACCGGCAATTGATGCAGCCAGGCTGTTTGCAACATTATGATTTCCCATTAAAGATAACTCGTCGATTTTCATGGAGAATTTATCTTTTAGGTTTACAATTAATTCTTCATCGTCAATAAAACCTCCTTCTTTCAATTTTTCTTTAGTCGAGAAAGGAATCATTTTGGCTTTTATTTCAAACTTTTCAAGAATATTTTTACTCATTTCATCATCTTTATTGTAGATGAAAAAATTGTCATTTTCCTGATTTTCAGCTATCCTGAATTTTGCCATTGCATATTCTTCATAGTTGTAATTGTACTGATCCAAATGATCTTTCGACAGATTCAACAACAAAGAAATATACGGTCTGAAATTTTGAATATCATCCAACTGAAAAGAACTCACTTCCAGAACATAATATTCATGGTTCTCATCAGCAACCTGTTTTGCAAAGCTGTATCCGATGTTTCCGCCTAAACCTACATTCATCCCGTCACTTTTTAGAATGTAATAGATTAGAGAGGTCGTTGTTGTTTTTCCGTTGCTTCCGGTGATGGCGATAATTTTGGCATTGGTAAATTCTGAAGCAAATTCTATTTCCGAAGAAATTCTGATTCCCTTCATGTGAATTTTGTGGATGATATCTGCCTTTTTCGGAATTCCGGGACTCTTTACGATCCAGTCTGCACTCAAGATCCTTGCTTCATCGTGGTTTTCTTCTTCGAATTCAATTTCATTTTCTGTCAGAAACTGCTTGTAGTTATCCTTAATGGCCCCTTTGTCTGAAAGAAATACTTCCAAACCTTTCTTTTTAGCCAAATAAGCAGCACCACAACCACTTTCTCCACCTCCTAAAACAACTATTTTCATATAATTTGCTTTATGCATTGGGCTTTAAGCTTAAAGCTTATCGCTTACTGCTAATTCTATCTCATTTTCAATGTAATAAGACATACAATTGCTAGCATTACACCGATGATAATCATTCTGTTAACGATCTTACTTTCGTGAAAACCATCTTTCTGATAATGATGATGTAATGGGGACATTTTAAACAATCTATTGTTCTGGGCGTATTCTAACCCAAATTTTCTTTTTCTGTATTTAAAAACAACTACCTGAAGCATTACCGAAACATTTTCAATTAAGAAAATTCCGCAAAGCACAGGAATCATTAATTCTTTTCTTAAAATGACCGCCAAAACGGCTATCACACCCCCCAACATCAAACTACCGGTATCACCCATGAAAACCAGTGCCGGATACGTATTGTACCAAAAAAAACCGATCACCGCTCCAACCATAGCGACGACAAAAATCGTAGTCTCCCCCATATTTGGGAGGAACATGATATTGAGATAATCTGCAAAAATGATGTTCCCGGAAACGTAAGTGAAAAAAGCTAATGCCAGTAAAATTACCGTACTTGTTCCGGCTGCAAGACCATCGATTCCATCGGTAATATTTGCCCCGTTTGATACTGCCGTTACGATGAAAATTACAATCGGAATAAAAACAATCCATGCCCATTCGTGAGCATCTTTGTCATTCATCCAAAACAAAATTCCGCTGTAATCAAATTCATTATTTTTAGCAAAAGGAACTGTAGAAACGGTTATTTTTTCTGTAGACATGAAGTTTTGTTCGACATTATTTCTATTGACTACTTTCGCATCTGCATATTTTCTCTTAACTGTAATATCAGGATGGAAATACATTGTTACTCCGATGATTAACCCTAAACCGACTTGTCCTACAATTTTAAACTTCCCGCTTAATCCGTCTTTATTTTTTTTGATTTTTTTTAAATAATCATCTAAAAACCCAATCGCTCCCATCCAAATCACCGTAACAATCAAAAGAACAATATAAATATTGGTAATTCTTGTAAACAACAAAACCGGAATCAGGGTTGCAACAATGATGATCAGACCTCCCATTGTAGGAGTTCCTTCTTTTTGCTTCTGCCCGTCTAATCCAAGATCACGAACCAATTCACCCATTTGTTTTCCTCGCAGGTAATTGATGATGCTTTTTCCGTAAATAAGAGCAATCGTCAGAGATAACAATACCGCCATCCCTGCACGGAAGGAAATGTACCTCAACAGATTCATTCCGGGTATGTGAATGCCGTGGTTTGTTAGATATTCGTACAAGTAGTATAACATTTAGTTCAAATTTTGGTTTAGTGGTTTAAAGCTTAAATTATTATTTACTCATAAGCTTCCAAAGCTCATTAATCACTTCTTTATCGTCAAAATGATGTTTTACACCATTGATTTCCTGATAGTTTTCGTGGCCTTTTCCGGCTACGAGAACAATATCTTTCGGTTCTGAGAACTTTATTGCCATTTTTATGGCTTCTCTTCTGTCGGAAATTGAAGTGTATTTGCTGAAATTTTGAGGTTCAACGCCCGCTTCAATTTCTTTGATAATTTGGTTCGGGTCTTCCGTTCTCGGATTGTCTGAAGTGATGATTGTCAAAGTGGATTTCTTTGATGCAATATTTCCCATTTCAGGTCTTTTAGAGTGATCTCTATCGCCTCCACAACCGAAAACTGTGATCAGTCTTTCGTTTTTTGTTCTGATATCGTTGATGCTGTCTAAAACATTTTCCAACGCATCCGGAGTGTGGGCGTAATCTACGATGAAGAAAATTCCTCCATCGGATTTGAAAGTTTCAAATCTTCCGTTGACTCTTTTTAAAATGCTGATTGCCTGAAGAATTTCATCTTGCTCAAAACCTAATTCAGATGCTATTCCGAAAACCAAAAGCAAAATATATACATTGAATTTTCCTGTTAAGGTCGTCCAGAATTCTTTTCCGTTGAAATTCAGAAGCATTCCGTTGAAATCAACTTCCAGAGTTCTTCCGTGGTAATCTGCCATCGTTTTCAAAGCATAAGACCTTTTTGCAGCCTTTGTGTTCTGAAGCATTACGTTTCCGTTTTTATCATCAACATTGGTGATGGCGATTGCATTTTCATTTAATTCATCAAAAAATCTTTTCTTGATTTTTAAATATTCATCAAACGTTTTATGATAATCTAAATGGTCGTGTGTAAGATTGGTAAACCCAGC
>Ga0163161_10000683_pt1 | contig 27101 bp, 24 predicted proteins | sample S45metaG_FD_129847 | JGI IMG/M metagenome (GOLD analysis project Ga0163161, IMG submission 129847) | Switchgrass rhizosphere microbial communities from Kellogg Biological Station, Michigan, USA - S4-5 metaG | ecosystem: Host-associated > Plants > Roots > Rhizosphere > Soil | place: USA... | reverse complement strand
GATTCGGGTGTACACCTTCATCCACAGGGGTATTCGTCAATATGTGAGCCGGCGCCCCGTCGGGATCTCCGCACGGGTCGATGTCCTTGAGCTCTATTACATCAAAGGCTGCTATCTGTGCATGGCGCCGAAGGATTTCAAGGTCGCCTCACTGCGCCTGGACACCCATTCCTATCAGCGGGAGATCGAAGCCGCTTCGGGTCATTATGGTGTCGACAGGGCGCTGGTCCGCGCGGTGATACATGCCGAATCGGCGTTTCGCCCCAACGCCATTTCCGAAGCAGGCGCCCAGGGGCTGATGCAGTTGATGCCCGCCACTGCCGAGCGCTTCGCCGTGGACGATCCGTTCGACGCACAACAGAACATTCGTGGCGGCGTGCGCTACCTGGCCTGGCTGCTCAAGCGCTTCAACGGCAATCAGGTGCTGGCGTTGGCAGGTTACAACGCCGGCGAAGCGTCCGTGGTCGAGTACAACGGGGTGCCTCCCTATGCCGAGACGCAATCCTACGTCATCCGCGTGCAGTCCTTGACCGAACGCTATCGCAACCATCGCTAGTACCGTAGGGCGCATACCCAGGAATAGGGAATACGCCGGAGCGGTGTACCGGGTGATGAACAGGTCACTGGAGCGATCCGTCCCTGAGCACCCGCGCCGTGCGTGAGTATCTTGAGGCTCTCGATGAAGAGGCTCTGGCCGAAACGCTACCGAAGCACCTATCGCTGACTGCTCCTCAAGCCCGCTGGACCGCAGCTCCAGGTGGCCCTGCGTTCTACGTTTACTCCACGAATTATCTGATCGATACCGAGCACGGCGTGATCATGGATGTGGAACCCACACCGGTTCATCGAACCGCAGAAGTCGAGAGCACCAATGCGAACGATCAGACTTCACTTGGGAAGCGCTGAACAGACATCCGATTCTACCTCGTCGACGTATTCAGCCTGATTTCTACATCCGGGTGGGCGAGCACTGCTATTTCAGGCCGGTTTGAGTCCTGGTTTTGCAGGTTGACGGAGTAGCGCCCGTGTTGCAGGCGGATTGATCCCGTGGCTTCGCACTAGCGACGATAGTAACGGTGTTCGTCCTCGTAGCGGTGCCGCATGGCCCGATCCTGGTGGCGCTCCCAATCACGATGGCGTTCAGCTTCTCGGCGGGCTTGCTCTCTACGCCACTGATTTCTACGCCAGTCGTCTCGGCTCCAATCGTCTCTACGGTCGTGCCAACGGCCGTCGTGCCAGTATCGATCGTCATGGGCAAGCAACGGTCCTGGCTGCTCGCCGGCCATACTAGCCGAGGTCGACCAAGGGTTGCCGGCGTCCTGGACAGGCGCCTGAACGGCTGTGGCTTCAGTTGCGAAAACAGGGGTTGAGGTCTTCATCTGTGTTGCTGATGCCGAGCCCACTGCCGCGAACGCGAACAGGCCGAAGAGCACCATCCGTAGGTCATGGAATTTCATGAGCGAAGACAACCTCTGATTGACAATTGGACATGGGGCCGTCTGGCCGCGGGAAGCCTGCGGGTTCGCGCTTACCCAGCGGATGTGCCTATCCACATAGACCGATAAATAGGGAAAAGTTCTAGGGAGCCGCTGCTTAAATAGCCAACGGCCTCAGTGTTCGGTCCCTTTGAGGCTTGGAATGCCCGGCCCGAGCAGATTGGTAAACTCCGCTGGTGTTTGAGCTACAGGGATCAGCTCTCAGAGGAAATGATTGAGTCGTCACTGGCTTCAGCCGCCAGCTTCAATCGGTCAGCTTTACTGATGTATTTAGACTTGCTGGCCGGTGCCAATTTGGCACTGGCCTTTTTGGCGTGAGCCTTTAATAACTGCTGTATTTTTTTACGACGATTCATGTTTTCTGCTCAGCGTGTAATTTCTTGAATGGTATCAGCTTGAATATTAATCCAGATCCGAGTGCCGCGCTCTTGGCGAGCTGGCAGCCGTCGTTCCGAGGGCGCTGATGCATGCATCGGGAAGGGGCGGGCCACTGTTGTTCAGTCGTGCAGATCTGCCGCTTCATCCAGGTGGTCAATGTGCTTGAAACGCTCAACCAGAAAATCGATCAGGCTGCGCACTCGGGTTGAAAGGTGTAGCTGTTGCGGGTACACCGCATAGACATCGGCGCGTGTCGGTGTCTGGTCTTCCAGTACCAATCGCAAGCGGCCACTGCGCACGTATCGGGCGATGTCCCATTCGGCTCGCAACAGAATACCGTGCCCTTCCAGCGCCCAGTTCAGGGCCACTTCACCGTCATTGCAACCCAATGCTCCACGGACTTTGATGTTTTGTGTACGCCCACCGTTGGTGAAACTCCACACGCCGTAGGGCGTTTCGTTTTGCCGTAGAAAGATGCAGTTGTGTTGCTGCAAGTCGGTCAGGCGTTGCGGCACACCATGCTTTTCCAGGTACAGGGGCGATGCGCATAACAGACGTCGATTGGACGCGATCTTGCGAGCATGGAAAGCGGCGTCTGGCAGCGTGCCGAAGCGTATGCCCAGGTCAAACCCATGCGTCGTCAGATCAAGCGGGTGATCGCTGATTTCCAGTTGTACTTCCACCTCCGGGTACTGTGCGAAGAACGCACCCAGGGCAGGGCCGATGTGACGGCGACCGAACCCAAGCGATGCGTTGACCCGTATCAAGCCTTTAGGCGTCGCCCGACTGCTATGGAGCAACTGCTCGACCTCATCGATCTGGGTCAGGATGCGGGCGGCATGGGAAAAAAGCAGTTCACCTTCAGCGGTCAGGCTCATTGAGCGTGTCGTGCGGTTGACCAGGCGGATGCCCAATCGAGCCTCCAGCGCGGTGAGACGCTTGCTCACTGCCGGTGGAGTGATGCCCAGTTCCCGCGCGGTCGCGGCGAGGCTGCCTTTGTTGGCCAGCAGGTAAAAAAATGACAAATCCAGAGTCTGGCTCATTCGTAACTCAAAGTTATTTATGTAGTGATTCTGAGTAACTCACAGCTATTTGCTCACTACATATACTCCGCTCACACCCTGATTGAACAGCCCGTTCGACAGGCACAACAAGAACGTTAAAAGAGTGGAGTTGACCATGAGCGCATACAAAATTGCAGCGGTTCCAGGTGATGGCATCGGTGTCGAAGTGATTGCCGCTGGCGTAGAGGTGCTGCAAGCCCTGTCGAAAAAGTCCGGCTTCCAACTGGATTTCAAACACTTTGACTGGAACTCGGATAACTACCTGAAAAACGGTTACTACATTCCCGAAGGTGGCCTGGATGAGCTGAAAACCTTCGACGCTATCTTCTTCGGTGCCGTCGGCGCGCTCAACGTACCGGATCATATTTCCCTCTGGGGCTTGCGCCTGCCGATCTGCCAGGGCTTCGATCAATACGCCAACGTGCGTCCCGCCCGGGTACTGCCGGGGGTGAAAAGCCCCCTGCACAACGGCGATCAGATCGATTGGGTGGTGGTGCGGGAAAACTCTGAAGGCGAATATTCCGGCAACGGCGGTCGCGTGCACCGTGGCCTGCCGGAAGAGGTCGCCACCGAAGTCTCGGTATTCACCCGGGCCGGGGTCGAGCGCATTCACCGTTTCGCTTTCGAACTGGCGCAGAGTCGTCCACGCAAACACCTGACCATGGTCACCAAGTCCAACGCGCAGCGGCATGGCATGGTGTTGTGGGATGAAATCTTCTACGAAGTGGCCAAGGATTTCCCGGACGTCAAAATCGACAAGGAACTGGTCGATGCGGTGACCACGCGCATGGTGCTCAAGCCGTCGACACTGGATGTCATCGTCGCCACGAACCTGCACGCCGACATTCTGTCCGACCTGGCCGCCGCGCTGTCCGGCAGCCTGGGCATCGCGCCGACAGCCAACCTCAATCCGTCACGCAAATTCCCTTCGATGTTCGAACCGATCCACGGTTCGGCATTCGACATCACCGGTAAAGGCGTGGCCAACCCGATCGCGACGTTCTGGACCGCTGCAATGATGCTTGAGCATCTCGGGGAATCCGCCGCTGCCAAGCAACTGATGTCCGCCATCGAAGCCGTGACCGAAAGCGGTTTGCATACCCCGGATCTCGGCGGTAATGCCACTACCCGCCAGATCACGGAGGCGGTCATTGCGTTGATCAACCGCTGATTTTTTCCAGCGATTCAAAGTAGTACTGCGGCACAACGCCGAGGGGCAGATCGCTTGATCTGACTCCTTGGCATTTCCTGACAACAATAAAAAATCAGGGCCCTGTCATGAAAAGAATATTTGGCAAACTCTACGTACAAGTACTCATCGCCGTGATCCTCGGCGCCATCGTTGGTGTATTCGTTCCTGAAACCGGCACTGCGCTCAAACCCCTGGGCGATGCCTTCATCAAATTGATCAAGATGCTCCTCGCACCGGTGATCTTCCTGACCGTGGTCACGGGCATTGCGCGCATGGAAAACATGAAGGAACTGGGGCGGGTCGGCTTTCGCGCGCTGCTGTATTTCGAAGTCGTGTCGACGCTGGCGCTGGTGGTCGGCCTGGTGGTGGTCGATGTATTCAAGCCCGGCGCGGGCATGAATATCGATGTTGCCACCCTCGACACCTCCAGCCTGGCCACTTACACCACGGCGGTCAAGCATGCCTCGTTCATGGACTTCGTCATGAACATCATCCCCGACACCATCGTCGATGCCTTCGCCAAGGGCAACGTCCTGCAAATCCTGTTGTTCTCCATTCTGCTCGGCATCGCCCTGGCCCACGTCGGGCCACGGGGCAAACCCTTTGTTGACACCCTGGACAGCCTGATGCAGGGCATGTTCCGCATCGTCAACATGGTGATGCGACTGGCACCGATCGGCGCATTCGGCGCCATTGCCTTCACCATCGGCAAATACGGGTTCGGCTCACTGTTTTCCCTCGGCAAGCTGATGGCCTGTGTGTACCTGACCTGTGCGGTGTTCGTGATCTTTGTGCTCGGCCCGATCTGTCGCTACAGCGGCTTCAGCCTGTGGAAGTTCCTCAAGTTCATCAAGGAAGAACTGTTCACCGTACTCGGCACCAGCTCATCGGAATCAGTGCTGCCGCAGATGATTTCCAAAATGGAAAAGGCCGGAGTGTCCAAACCTGTCGCCGGCATGATCATTCCTTCCGGTCTGACCTTCAACCCGGACGGACAGGCGATCTACTACACCATCGCTGCGATTTTCATTGCTCAGGCGACCAATACGCCGCTGACCCTGACTGATCAACTGATCGTGTTGGCGGTGCTGATGTTCACCTCCAAAGGCTCTGCAGGTGTCACGGGGTCTGGGTTCATCATTTTGGCTGCGACCTTGTCTTCTCTGGGCACCATTCCGGTGGCGGGCATGGTGTTGCTGCTGGGGGTCGACCGGTTCATGTCGGAAGCGCGGGCAATCACCAACACCATCGGCAATGGGGTCGGCACCATGGCCATCGCCAAATGGGTCGGAGCGTTGGACACGGTCAAAATGAACAAGGCGCTCAATGGTGAAGTCGAGGAGGAAAAGACTGCCACGGTTGATGAGGCCAATCGCATTTTTGCGCATTCGGCGGTGGGCGAGGGAAGCGTGCTGCCCAGTCTGAAAGAAGCCTCTCGGGCGTAGGGGGGCGTGGCGTTGAATGCAGTGATGTTTAGCGCCTTTTTTGATTCAACCCAAAGCCGCCGCTCGCACTGTGCGAGAAAGGCGGCTCGACTTACGAATTGAAGGTCAGGATCTCTGGCTAGCCGCGACCCAGTCGGCGGCACGTTCGGCGATCATGATAGAAGCAGCGTTGGTGTTACCGCCAATCAGCGTCGGCATGATCGAGGCGTCCACCACGCGAAGCCCCTCGATGCCGTGCACACGCAATTGGCTGTCCACCACGGCATGTTCGTCGACGCCCATTTTGCAGGTACCAACCGGGTGATAAATAGTGTCGGTGCGCTGGCGCAACAGATCGATCAGCTGTTCGTCACCGTAGATCCCTTCGCTGTACATATCCTTCAGACCGTAGCGTGCCATCGGGGCTTGCCAGATAATCTCCCGGGTCATTCGGTATCCGGTGAGCAAGGTCTCCACATCATCGTCATGCCCCAGAATGTTGGGATCGATACGCGGTGGGGCGCTCGGGTCATTCGATTGCAGACCGACGCTGCCGACGCTCTTGGGGCGCAACACGCAGACGTGGCAACTGAAACCATGGCCCCAATGCAGCTTGCGGTTGTGGTCGTCAATCATCGCGATCACCGAATGCAACTGGATATCCGGGCGAGCAAGGCTGGCATCGGTTTTCAGGAACGCGCCACCTTCGGCGAAGTTGCTGACGAAAGGGCCGCGTCGATGCCGGACATAGTCGATCAACGCCTTGCCCATCTTCGGGCTGCCGCGCAGGGAGACGCCCATCAAGGATGTGTCGTGGCTCTTGTAGCTGAGCACGACATCCGGATGGTCTCGCAGGTTCTGCCCGACACCGGGAAGTTCGTGCTGCACCGGTATGCCCTGTGGCTTGAGTTCCGCTTGCGGGCCGATCCCCGAAAGCATCAACAAGTGCGGGCTGCCAAAGCATCCGGCACTGAGCAGTACTTCCTGGCGGGCCTTGATGGTCTGGCGGTTGCCCTTGATGCGCAGTTCCACGCCGATGGCTTTCTTGCCTTCCAATACGATGCGCTCGGCGGCGACCGAGGTCAGTACGGTGAGATTTTTGCGGGTATGTCGAATCGGTTTGAGGAAAGCCGTCGCCGTGCTCCAGCGCCGACCATCGCGGATGGTCACGTCATACTGACCGATGCCTTCCTGGTCGATGCCGTTGAAGTCGGGGTTATGCCGGTGTCCGACCATCTGCCCCGCCTCGATAAAGGCTTGGGTAGCCGGATGTATCGGGTTCTTGCCGACGTAGAGTTCGCCATCTGCGCCGTGATAGTCGCAGGTTCCGCGGTGGTTCATTTCACTCTTGCGAAAGTACGGCAGCACGTCGGCGAACGACCATCCCTGATTGCCCAGGGCCTGCCAGTCGTCAAAGTCGCTGTGATGACCGCGGATATACACCATGCCGTTGATTGAGCTGCTGCCACCCAACACCTTGCCGCGCGGCTGATAGCCACAACGTCCGTTCAGGCCACGTTGCGGTACTGTCTGGAATGCCCAATTGACATGTCGGCTCGGCAGAATCGCAGCGACGCCCACGGGTGCATGGATCAGCGGCGAGCGGTCTTCCGGACCGGCCTCCAGCAAACACACCGTGACATTGGGATTTGAACTCAGGCGATTAGCCAGGACGCAGCCGGCTGAGCCGGCGCCGATGATTACGTAGTCGAATTCCATCACAGCATGATCCCGATGAGCGAACAGGGGCTGCTTCACAAGGAAGCAACAGTGGATACGTGGGATGGATTGTTGGCTGAAACATATAGAAAACTATTGACCTTTGATGACATTTATTTGATCTTTGACGACATGACTTCTTTGATCAGAACAACATCGTTTACCGGGTTCCGTGAAGTGACGAGCCAGCTAGGCGGACAAGCTGACCTGATGCTTGAACGCTTCCGCATCAATCCGGACTTGCTGAAGGACGAGGACGCGCGCGTGCCGCTGCGTTCGTTGGTAGGGCTGTTGGAGTTTGCCGCGCGGGAGCTGGAGTGCCCCGATTTTGGTCTGCGCATGGCCGAGTATCAGGACTTGCATGTACTCGGGCCGATTGCGGTGATCGCTCGAACGTGTGCAACGGCGGGAGAGGCGTTGGCGCAAGTCATCCGTTTTATCGGTTACCACAGCCCCGGCATCCAGCTTGATCTCGACCTGAGTGAGGCCCGGGCTCCGCGTCTGGTGATCGATATCCGACTCTCCGGACCGAGCCCGCGACGGCAAATGGTGGAGCTGGCAATGGGTGTCGCGCATAACGGTATGAAGTTGCTGTATGGCGATAACTTCGTTGCCCAGTCGGTTCTATTAGCCAGTCATCTCGCTCCTGCGCAGACTTACCGGCGCTATTTCAAAACGACGGTGTACACGGGCCAATCCTGCAACGCACTGGTTTTGCGCGACGAACAACTGAGTCAGCCACTCGAGCAACATGCCCCCTACTTGCATCACGCACTGGAGGAGTATTTCAACCAGTTCGACTTGCAAGCGACATCGAGTGTCGTCAATCAAGTTGAACGCCTGGTCTTGCGCATGATGCCGATACAGCGTTGCCGTTTGCCATTGATTGCCGAGCAACTCGGTATGCACGTGCGCATGTTGCAACGACGGTTGGCGGAGGAGGGGCGAAGTTTCGATGAAGTGGTTGAGGCCCTTCGCCGCGAACGTGCCGACCACTATCTGGCGGAAAGGCACATGCCGATGTCCCAGGTCGCCGGTCTACTTGGCTTTAGCGAACAGAGCGTGTTCAATCGCGCTTGCCGGCGCTGGTTTTCCCTGTCGCCAGGAGCCAGGCGTCGTCAGTTGCTTGGGACTGGCGACCTCTGATGAGGTCGCTCCACTATCCAGAGCAAATCATTTAGTCGCTTGCGCGACATTGCCGCAGAAAATATCGGTGTTGCCATCCTCGGGTGAGGTACGCAGAAGAACGGAGTAATTGCCGGCAAGCAGGTCTTGCATTTTGATCGGCGCGCTTCTGTAAAAGGTCCACCCACCGGTTCCCGCATTGGGTTCAGTATTGACCTTGTCGTTCAATGCATAGGCGACTGGCCCGGGTTGCTGGCAGCTGCCTTTGTTGATGAAGGTGAAGATGCGCGGGGGCATGATGGTTCCGACTGGAACACCTGTGATGTAGAAGTCGAAATTGGTTTGATCGCCCACGCTAGTCAACGACGTAGTAGCTATCTTCCCGGGATTGGCGTGGGTCGCTGTCAGAGGAAGGTTCATCGAGTGGTTTGATGAGCTGGTGCAGCCAAAGAGACTTGCGGTGACCAACAGCGCTGCCAGAGGAGTGTAGAATTTCATTGCCAATCTCCAGTAATGGAAGAAGTGCATGGGGGGACGTATTGGGTATAGCTCATTAATGCGGTGTCGCATTCTTGAACCTCTACTTTTGTAGTCCCCCCAAAAATCCCTGGACGCCCCGGTTTATCAGTCAGACATCGTTAACCCGCAGGCTCACGCGCTTGAGCATCTGCAGGTAGGTGGGTGGCTCCGGCACGATGCCGCGCTGTCGCAAAAGTGCATGCAATTTCGGCAGGCGAAAATACGGTACCGAGGCCATCAGATGATGCTCGATGTGAAAGTTGACCCGAATCGGCGCCACGCAAGCGCGGGCGATCAAGCCGGCGCGTGTGGTGCGGGTATTGCGAAGTACGTCCGGGCTTGACTCCAGACAGGCATGTTCCGCCATGGAGCGAATGCGGATGAACAGCGGGAACGGGGTGATATAGGCCAGTACCCAAACGCCGTATAGCCAGGCATTGCCACTGATCCACAACACGGCAAGGAGCAGGGCGTTGGTGAGGAGCATGCCGCTGGCGTTTTTGAAGAAGGTCCGCGGGTAGTCCCACCAGCGGCGACCCTCCTGGGGCAGGCGACGGATATCGCTGGTCAACGACCATTGCAGCACGCCGGCATCCATCAGCAAGCGTCCCACCAGGAACTTGAGGCCGGTCACGCCTGAAAGATCACGCAGGCACTTGCGCATCAATGAGCGGCGAGTCGTAGGCAACCCCGCCACCAGACAGAGATCGGGGTCGTCGACAGTAGACGTTTTGGCGTGATGGGTCAGATGATATGGACGGTACTTGCGCAGCTCATTCCAGATCGGCCGAGCGCACAACCAATCGACCAGTACGTCATTGCACCATTTGCTCTTGAACAAAGTGCCATGCGCGGCGTCGTGCTGCAAAATCCCGAAGCACAGCTGGCGTCCGGCAATAATAACCACACCCAGGATCAGGGCGAGGCTGAATCCCCACCAGGGCAAAAGGTCGCGAGCCCAGGCCAGACCGATGAAGGTCAGGGCCAGCACCCCCCAGGTAGAACCCACTGCCCACGCGCCCCAGCCATCAGAGCGTTCGCTAAAGGATTTGATTTCGTCGCGGCTGAGAATATCGCTGATTTTGGTTTTGTTATGCATGTCTATCCTCGACATCAAAGGCCTGTAGCCGGCCTGGGTGATGAGTCAGTTGGGGCTTTAGGGCTGTTGCAAAAAAGTGCGCCAGATCTGGTGACCGTGGTCCACAAAACGTTGGGTGCAGGCAAGGAATTCGGTGCGCAGCACCACGTCGACCAGAGGGGTCGGCAGCAGGGGATCGAAGATGATCTGGCGGATGGCTTCGCGACCGAGGATGAAAGACTCGCGTGCGGCTGCCTCCAACTTCAGTTGCTCGGCACGAAGGGTCCAGCTTTCCAGTTGCTCGCAATGGCGGCGATAGCTGTCGTTAAGCAACTCGCCATTCCACAGGCTTTGTATTCGCTGCGCTTGCGCGTCTTCGAAGCCCGTGGCCTGGAAAACCAGGGCGGCCGGCTCCAGGCCGAGCTCGATCAAACGTCGCCGTACAGCGTCGAGATCCGGCTCGACATTGTTGGGGCGCACGTACAGATCCTTGTCCAGTTCCGCGAAGCCCAACATGTGCAGCGCACGTTCACGCTGGCGCAAGACGTTGCGGTCACTGCGACCCAAGGCGTTGCACGCGACCATCAGGTAACTACCGTCCCACGGCCGCAGAGGCTGCTCCACGCTACGCCACCCAAACAGCTGCGCCGAGATGTCCTTGGCTTGCGGACCCAGCTGATAACTACCGCGCCCCGCACCTTCAATCAATGCTTCGATCGTGAGGCGTGCCAGCGTGACCCGGACGTTGTTTTCACTGATTCCGAATAGCCCGCACGCGACGATGGCTTCCTTGACCTGCAAGGGAGCACCGTTTTTAGCGACCAGTAGTTCGAGCACCAGGCTTTTTGCGCAAGGTTTCATTGTTTTCCCACGTCATTACGCTTGCGGCAGGAAATTAGCTTGGCCTGTAACATTACACAATAGGTAATTAAAAAATAAATTATGTAATTATCAGCGCTTGATGCGCAAACGAGGGGCAGCCAGATGTTCTGCTCAATTCACTCCGTCCTCATCGCGGCGAGAAGGCTTTCACGCTGACAAATTTCCTGTTCCACAGCCCTCACTTCCTTCATGTAAACCTCTACCGCGGGTGGCAGTGAGCGTTCTTTGAGGTAGATGAAGCCGTAACGGGTACGCAGTGCGAGGTCATGAATGGGTAATGGTACGATTTCACCCGCCATGATTTCCTGCTCAAAGGTCGACAAATTCCCCAAGGCCAACGCATTACTGGACTCGACGAACCTAACGATTTGCATCGGCACGTCTATCTCTATCGCCGGTACAAAATCACCCGTCACCGCGTCATAAGCGCCAGCACAGCCTGGCGTTGCCGGGAGCAAATGACTGGCCAGCCGCAGCGGAAGGCGCGAGGCCACCCACGGATAATCGAGGGTTTGCGCCAACGTCAATGAACGACGTTTCGCCAGCAGTGGATGGCCGGGGCGGCAAAACAGGCGTCCTACATGCTCACCCACCAGCTCACAGGTGAACTCCTCCCTGCCCATTAACGTGCTGATTTCAGCGATCCCCAGGTCCACCGTTCCTGAGGCGACCTGATGAGCAACCTCACGCCATCCGGCGACATGCGCAGTGACCTTGATGTGCGGATACCTGGCGTGCATTCGCGCGATGCCGGTGTAACCGCTGGTGACGCTTGGATAGGGACCCAAAGCAACTTTCAGTGCGCCGATATCACCTCCCGCCAGCAAGGCGATGTCACGCCGCAGGTCTCCCTCGGCCATCAACAAGCGCTGGCTTTTCTCGCGAAGCAGCTGTCCAAACGCCGTCAACACGACGCCTTCTGTGCGTCGATCGAACAGCGTAACCCCGAGTTCGCTCTCCAGCGCCTGGATGCTTTTGCTCAATGCCGGCTGGGAAACCCCCAGTGCTTTTGCTGCCCGACCGAAGTGTGCGTGTTCAATCAAAGCCAAAAACTGACGTAGGCGGCGTGGCGTCATGTCATAACCTTTATGTTATCGAAAAGCGTGAAAACGGAATTTTTCGTAATCAAATGAATATGCTATTCATGGCCGGACCGGGTCAAGCTGGCGAAGCACATACACAGGTAAACCGTGCGCAAACAACGGCATTGACGCTCTTTGGTAACCCCTTTTCGCGCAGGAAACTTTTCATGCATAACAACAAGACCCTTCATCTGGCGCTGGCATTCACGCTTGGCAGTGGCGTCAGTCCTGCGATTTTTGCGGCCGATGAAAACGGCGCAAGTTTAAATTCGGCCGCAACACAAAATGCGCACTTCGATAGCAAGGGCAAAGCACCGTCTACTTACACGATCGACCTGCAAAAAGGTGTGCGCAAGGCACTTCCATTCGCGGACAAGCGCGACTTTGAAGAAGCGAAAAAAGGTTTCATCGCTGCACCGACCTACACCAAGATCATGGCTGACGCCGGGAACGTGGCCTGGAACATGGGCAGTTATAACTTCCTGACTCAAGGCAAGGACTACGACAGCATCAATCCGTCCCTGCAACGTCAGGCTGAACTGAACATGGCCTTCGGTCTGTATGAGGTGGTTCCGGACAAGATTTACCAGGTTCGCGGGTTTGACCTGGCCAACATCACCTTCGTCAAGGGTGATACGGGCTGGATTGTGTTCGATACCTTGTTGTCGAAGGAAACCGCCAAGGCGGCCCTGGATTTCATCAATGAAAAACTCGGCAAGCGCCCGGTCGTAGCGGTGGTGATTTCTCATTCCCACGCCGACCATTTCGGTGGTATTCGCGGCGTGGTCGATGAAGCCGATGTGCGTAGTGGCAAGGTCCCCTTGATCGCACCGGAAGGTTTCATGGAACATGCCGTGGCGGAAAACGTCTATGCCGGCAATGCCATGAACCGACGTGCGTTCTTCCAATATGGTGTGATGTTGCCGCACAGCCCCTACGGCCATGTCGACATGGCCATCGGAAAAAATGCCTCCCATGGCAACGTAGGGCTGATTGAGCCCAATCGCTATATCTCGAAAGATTTCGAAACCCTGACCATCGACGGTGTGGAAATGGAGTTTCAAAATACACCCGGCACCGAAGCGCCGGCGGAAATGAACACCTGGTTTCCGCAATTCAAGGCCTTCTGGGCAGCTGAAAACATTATCGGCACGATCCATAACATTTACACCCTTCGCGGAGCCCTGGTCCGTGATCCACTGGTTTGGTCGAAGAACATCAACAACGCCTTGTATCGTTACGGACAACAGGCCGACGTCATGTTCGCGTCCCACAGTTGGCCACGCTGGGGCAATGAGCGAATTCAGGACGTCATGCGCGCGCAACGCGATGCCTACGCCAACCTGAACAATGCCGTCCTGCATGCCGCTAACCAGGGCGTCACCATCAACGAGATTCAAAACGTCTACAAGTTGCCCGATAGCCTGAAAAACAACTGGGCGACTCACAGCTACCACGGCTCGGAAGAGCACAATAGCCGTGCCGTGATCAACCGTTACCTGGGCTATTGGGATGGCAACCCGGCGACGCTGATGCCACTGTCTCCTAAAGATTCGGCACCGCTGTATGTAGAAATGATGGGTGGCGCAGACAAGATCATGACCAAGGGCAAATCCCTGTTCGATCAGGGCAAGTACCACGAAGCCTATGAGATTCTCAATAAACTGGTGTACGCCGAACCCAAAAACAGCAAGGCCAACGACCTGCTGGCGGATGTTTATGAGCAAGTCGGCTATCAGAAAGAAAGTGCCGGCGTGCGCAACAGCTTCCTCGCCGCGGCGAATGAATTGCGTCATGGCATGCCCAAGGGCGTGCCGCCCAAAACCACCGGGCCTGACATGATCCGCGCCATGAGCACAGAGTTGTGGCTGGAATACCTCGGCATCGCCCTGGACGGCAGCAAAGTGGCGGATCAACACCTCGTCCTGAACCTCAAGACTCCGGACAATGGTGAGCAGTTTGTGGTTGAGTTGAGCAATTCGACGCTGACCAATATCAAAGGCCAGCAGGCGAAAAATGCCGACCTCACGATCACCATTAACCGCTCTGATCTAGAAGGCGTCATGGCTAGGAAAACCGGCTTCGAACAACTCGTCCAGGCTGGCAAAGCCACCTTCGAGGGCGACCCTAAACCCTTCGCGCAGTTGATGGCGGCCATCACCCCGTTTTCCCCCGCGTTTGAACTGATACCAGGCACCCATCAGTAATCCAGCGCCTGCAATACGGTGAAGCAACCTTGCGCACGTGGAAACCTGTCGTGCGCAAGGTGCACAAAACCCGGGAGTACGTTTTCAGGGTTACTGTCCGAGACGAGAAAGTGTTTCGCGCATCGGTTCGACTGATACCCCGATCCACCCATCGAGCGGCCTGTTCATTTCTTGAATAAGCAGGATCGCCGCGGAGGCCGAAAGCGCACAGGTAAAAAACGCGACAATGACCGTCCCGTTTTTGGGGGCAAACACGCCGAACGCGCCGAAGATAACGGATAGCCATGCGACGAGAATGATCAGAAACGTAACGGGAATCGAGCCTTGGGCTTGTAGCAATGTTAACCAGCGTGCAGCCAGCACTTCATCGGCAATCTGTTGTGCACGAGCCTTGAGCGCTCGCTGCGAATCGTTGTCTGGCTTCAAATCATCAATCTGTTGCCTGATAGCGTCCGAATGGCCGATGGCCTGCGGGTTGTCGAGTTGCGAGATCGTTGCACTGTCGTGCGATGCAACAAGCTCGATCACGGCAGCATAGTTGCGCTTGAGCTGTGCACGGATGTCCTGGGTTTCGGGTCCGTACCGAGCTAACGTCCGGTCGAACTGAAACACCTTGGCCGCGTTGACAGTGAGTTCAGTGTTTGTCGTTTGGAACGTCAGTCTGGCGGACGTGATCAATAGCCCAAGCACCATGGCAGCCATTGTCGCAATCAGTCCGGTCGCCAGTTTTACAACGGCAATGGATTCATCGCTCAGGTGGTGTTCTGGCAATAACGTCCGTATGTAAAGACCCAACAGTGCGCTGCTGAATACACATGCAAAAGAAATCAGTGCGATGAGAAAAGGGCTCAATTCAAATCTCCAGTTATGGCAGCGCAACCGCACGGCTGAAATTAGCTGTTTACTGTATCTGCACGATGCCTGGTGGTGACCAGGTGCCGGAACCCGCTGGAAGTATGGAAGGCGCTAGCGTCTTCGGCCAGTAGAGGCGCATGACGAGGTAGATGTCGCCGTCGGGGGCTGGCAACCAGTTCGCTTCATTCTCTTTGCAGGGAGGTTCCCACTGGATATAGAGGGTAAGTGACCCATCCGCATTCTTGTTCATGCCGGGCAACATAGACGAATTGATGAGGTAGCGGTTGATCGGGTTTTTGATCAGGAACTGACTCTTGGCGTCGTACATCGTGACTGACCAGAAAGCATTTACCGGTGGGAGCTGTCCGGCTGCAAAGGTGAGGGTGTAATGGTGACTGCCGTCGAGTACATTACCGTTTACATCGTTGTGAGCGAGTGGATAAACGGCTTCGACAGCATCATTGCCGTAAATGCCAGCCTTTGCAGCGGCGGCACGCATTAACCAATTATTGTTGTAAAAGGCTTTGTCTCCAAACAGGGAGCCGACTGTCCACCCATTGATTCCCTTCATTCCTTGCGACAGATACTTTGATACTTTCTCGTCGCCGTCCTTCATGGCGAGCGAAATGGCGGCTTTGTGCTCCATAGGAAGATCTTTGAACTCAATGGTTTTTTCCGGCCCGATACCGATGCTGCCGAGCCTGGCGCGGAGCGCTTTATCCGCTGGAGTTTCCGGCACGAATTGAAGTGCGGCCTCCAGATACTGGTAGAAGTTATCTTTGATGCCCGCGGTCGTGGCCGGAAGGAAAACAGTGTCAGGGACGGCGTCCGGGGCAGGTTGTTTCAGGAATGCCGAGAGTGGCTGCGCCTTGTACCCCGCCTGAACCTTCACTACGTTTGGCATGTCCTGCGGGTCGAAGAGCTGGGTGCGAAAAATAGTAAGCGCGAAGGGGGTGGTCGAGTGAAAGACGTTTTCGATTCCGACAGGTAGCGAACCTTTCCAGTCAGGGCCAACGACCAGGTAGGCGCCAGGCTCCGGCCCAGTGGCGCGACTGCCTATGTAGCCGAAGTTATAAGTGTTGCCATCGATGAACTGCACCGAGTAATAACGTTTCTTGTCGACTGCGGGTACGGAAATGACCATAGGTTCCGCACGGAGATCCAGCCAGACCATGGAGTATGGCGTATCACTGTTGGGCGTGACGAAGGCGGTGTCCTGCCAGGTAAAGACGCGCGCTTCATTGAGTAGCTGATTGAACGGAGCTTTATATTGTCCGGAGTTCGTGTTCAGTACGAACTCGTTCATGACGGCATAGTTCATCACAAGGGGCAGGCCGTAGAGGTAGGCTTCTTCCGCTATGGCTTTGGTTTCGGCAATGCTGGGGACAGCAGGGCCAGCCTTGCCTGCACAGCCGGCCAGCAGTACCACTGAAATGACACTGTACAGCGCGCCGACGAACAGCATGCGTGCTCGTTTCATGTGTCTTTTTCCTTAAAGAATGCGATGACCGTCGGCTTACGTTCGACTGCGGATCAAATCGCCTTTTTGAGTGTCCCGATCAGCATAGAGAGAGTAGGTCAGATTGATGGCTCAGGAAGGAATGCAGGATCATTTCAGATCCGCCTGCGTACAGACATTAAAGGGTTACATCATCGAGCTCGCCGCCTCTAGATGACTCACCAACCACTCACTAAAACTCCGCGCATTGTTTTCGCTGTCACGATGGGTCAGTGACGCCCAGTTCGGTCCGCGAATGGTGTGTTCCACCAAGGGTTGCAACAACCCGTTGGTGCACGCCTGCCGACTCAGTAACTGGCTGGCCAGCGCAATACCGAGCCCCGCGCAGGCAGCGTCCAGCAGCAGGCCGGGATCGGAGAAGTTCAGCCCCTGATCTTTCTGGCCAACGTCGATACCGGCTTCTACCGCCCAATGACTCCAATCCATTTCCCGCTCGCCGTGCAGGGTGGTGCGCTGTTCACTCGGTAGCGCCAATTGACTTGGGTGACCCGCCGCAAAGAGGCGGTCGGCGTGCAGCACTTTGAAGCTGCATTCGGCCTGTGAACTGATGTCATCGCGCACCGCAATGTCGATCGTCTGGGTGGTCATGTCCGGGACTTCATCGGTGCTGTAGATCCACAAATCCACCTCCGGATGCTGTCGGCGGAAATCCCCCAAGCGTGGCAACAGCCAGTGACGGGCGAACGCCGGTGTGGTGTTGAGCACCAGTTGATTGGGTTTCTGGTATTGCCCGAGACGGCGAATGCCGACGGCCAGTTGTTGCAGCAGCGCCTGGGTGGTGCTGAACAGGTCGTGGCCGGCATCGGTCAGGCTGACGCTGCGGCCGCTGCGAAAGAACAGGGGTTGTTCAAGGTAGGCCTCCAGGCTGCGAATCTGCTGACTGATGGCCGACTGGGTGAGGTTCAGCTCGTCGGCGGCCTTGTGAAAACTACCCAAACGGGCCGCAGCTTCAAAGCCGCGAAGGGTGCTGAGTGGCGGCCAGTGTTTGAGCATCGATAAGTTCTCCTAATCACTTATGCGCAAAATCCATCGTTTGTTCGCCCGTTTTAGCCGCCGTAGCATGCATGCCAAGACCGCCAAGGCAGTTTTCATTGAACACAATGGCTTAACTAAAAGGGCTTTTTATCATGCAGCAGGTCAAGCAGCAGCAGGAAATTCAAAACACGGGTTGGTGGATGCCGGCGGAGTGGGTTCGCCATGCCGCGACGTGGATGGTATGGCCACACAACCAGACGCTCTGGGAGTCGGGTTGGCGTGTCACGCTGCCTCAGGTGCAAGAGGATTTCGCTGGTGTGGCCAACGCCATTGCCCGTTTCGAACCGGTAAAAATGGTCGTCGATCCGTCTGCTGTGGCCAGTGCCAAAGCCTTGTGCGGCCCCAACATCGAGCTGATCCCGCTGGCGGTGAACGACAGTTGGTGTCGCGACTCCGGCCCCAGTTTCGTTTGCCACCCGCATCTCGGCATGGCCGGTGTCAGCTGGCGCTTCAACGCCTGGGGCGGTAAGTCGGCGCATGACCTGGATGAAGGCCTGGCGCGCCGTGCACTCAATCACCTGGGCTTACCGTGCTTCGGCACTCCGCTGAGCAACGAAGGCGGCGCGATCCATGTCGACGGCGAAGGCACGTTGATCACTACCGAATCGGTGCTGCTCAATTCCAATCGCAACCCGGGCATGAGCAAATCCGAGATGGAAGAGATCTTCACCCGTTTGTTGGGCGTGAAGAAGACCATCTGGCTGCCGGGTGATCCGGACTACGTAACTGGCGACATGACTGACGGCCATGTCGATGGCGTATGTGCGTTTGCGCGTCCTGGTGTGCTGTTGGTCGATGCCACCCACGATCAAGGCTCGGTGTATGCCGAAGTGGTTCGCGAGAACCGTCGCGCCATGGAGCTGGCCACCGATGCCCGCGGGCGCACCTTCGAGATGATCGAGCTGTATGAAGCTACCGATGCTGTCGACACCGACGCCGAAGTGTTCTGCGCCTCCTACACCAATTTCTACATCGCCAACGGCGCGATCATCATGCCGGCCTATGGCATAGAAGTCGACGATGTCGCGGCCGATGTGCTGCGCCAGGCGTTCCCCGGACGCGAAGTGGTGCCGGTGCGGATCAATCATCTGGCCCATGGCGGCGGCGGGGTGCACTGCATCACCCAGCAGCAACCGGCGTGGCCAGTGGAGGGTTGATCTCATGACACTTCTGACGATTGCCACCACGCAAATGCCGTGCACCTGGGACTTGCCACACAACCTCGATCAGGCCGAACAGTTGGTACGTGACGCGGCGGCCAAGGGCGCACAGGTCATCTTGCTGCAGGAGCTGTTTGCCACGCCGTACTTTTGCATCGAGCAAAGCCACAAGCACCTGGCGCTGGCCGAAGAATATCGCGACAGCCATGTACTCAAGCGCTTCGCCGCGCTGGCCAGGGAGTTGGGCGTTGTGTTGCCACTGAGCTGGTTCGAAAGGGCCGGCAACGCGTATTTCAACTCCTTGAGCGTGGCCGATGCCGACGGGCGGCTGTTGGGCGTATATCGCAAGACGCACATTCCCAATGCCATCGGCTATCAGGAAAAGGAATACTTCAGCCCCGGCGATACCGGTTTTCGGGTTTGGGACACCGCGTTCGGGCGCATCGGCGTGGGGATCTGCTGGGATCAGTGGTTCCCCGAAACCGCCCGCTGTCTGGCGTTGATGGGCGCCGAAGTCTTGCTGTTTCCCACGGCCATCGGCTCTGAACCTGGCTGCGCCGCGCTGGATTCTCGGGACCACTGGCAAATGACCATGCGCGGCCATGCGGCCGCCAACATCCTGCCTGTGGTGGCCGCCAACCGTGTCGGCCGCGAAGTGGCGACCACCGATCCCGAACTGCAAATGAGCTTCTACGGTTCTTCCTTTATCTGTAACCACAAAGGCAAATTGCTCGCCGAAGCCGACCGCGACAGCACCGGTGTGTTGGTTCATACCCTGGACCTTGCCGCCATGCGCGAAGAGCGTTTGAGCTGGGGCATTTATCGCGATCGCCGTCCGGACATGTACGGAGCGTTGTTGAGCCAGGATGGCCGTCACCTCAATTCTCGCTGGAATACTCAAGGGGTTTGACATGCACAATGCCAACAAACGCTTGCTCGGCGCCTTGGGCCTGGCCCTGTGCTGCGCGATACCGGCGCTGCACGCCGAGGAAAAAACCCTGCGGCTGTACAACTGGGCCGATTATTTTGCCGAGGACACGCTCAGCCAATTCACTGCCGAAACCGGGATCAAGGTGATCTACGACGTCATGGACGGCAGTGAAACCCTGGAAGCCAAGATGCTCGCCGGCGGCAGCGGTTACGACCTGATCTTCCCCGGTGATACGGTCGCCGAGCGCTTGATGCGCGCCGGCAGCCTGCAACCGCTGGATCAGTCAAAACTCACCGCGATGGATGACGTCGAACCCGGTTTGCAGAAGCTGCGTTCGCATTACGAACATTCGAGCAAGGCCACGGTTCCCTACACCTGGGGCACCATCGGCCTGACCTACAATGCCGAGCAGATCAAACAGCGCATGCCGGACGCGCCGGTCAATAGCCTGGACATGCTGTTCAAGCCGGAACTGGCCGCGCGTTTTGCCGATTGCGGAATCTCGATGATCGATTCGCCGGATGAAGTACTGGCGGTGGTGCTCAATTATCTGGGCAAGGACCCACGCAGCGCCAAACCGGCGGACCTCACCGCCGCCAGTGATTTGTTGATGAAACTGCGGCCGTACATTCGCAAATTCCAGTCGCAACCGGTGACCGATCTGGTCAATGGCAACCTGTGCCTGTCACTCGGCTACAGCGGGGACATGACGCAGGCGCAACGGACGTCGGACACCGCCGGCAAGAAAACCACATTTCAATACCGCGTTCCCCGTGAAGGCACCACGGTTTGGATGGACACCATGGCGATTCCGGTCGACGCCAAACATCCGGAGTGCGCCTATGCGTTCATCAACTTCGTCATGCGCCCGCAGAACATGGCCGCCATCAGCAACTTCACCGGCTACCCCACCTCCAGCGCCAAGGCGCGGCCGAGTGTCGATGCGGCCATGCGCAACAACCCGGACATCTACCTCGATGAAGCCACGTATGAACGGCTGATTCCGGGCAAGGACATTTCCCAATCCGATATGCGGGCGCGCATGCGCACCTGGACCAAGTTCAAGACCGCCACTGCCCAGTGACATACGGCCGGCACTTGGTGCTGGCCTTCACTTTTTTCAGCTACAACAAACAGCAGCACTGTGTGACCAGTCATCAGCCATGGGCTTAATCTGCAGCAGCGCCCGTTGTATCTGAAATAGATTAATGTTAAGTAGCTGTTTTAGAACAAATTTATTTTCTATGGGGGCTTCCCCGACGGCGTGAAAGTTGGTAAATTCCCGCCCACACGTAGCAACTGCTACAGGGGCGTCGCCAAGCGGTAAGGCAGCAGGTTTTGATCCTGCCATGCGTTGGTTCAAATCCAGCCGCCCCTGCCATATTCTGTATAAAAAACGCCAGAACCTAACCGGTCTGGCGTTTTTTTATGCCCGTCACTTTCTCTCCTGTCGACACGCCTCAGCATTCAAGCAAGCGACTTCGCACCCTGAACCTGTTGGTCCGCATGGTAAGACGAGCGCACCAACGGGCCGGAGGCGACGTTCTTGAACCCCATGCGCAAGCCTTCCTCGGCGAACCAGGCAAACACGTCCGGGTGCACGAAGCGCTGGACGGGCAAGTGGCTGCGCGACGGTTGCAGGTACTGGCCAAGCGTGAGCATGTCGACGTCGTGCTCACGCATTCGCTGCATGACCTCGATCACTTCCTCGTCGGTTTCGCCAAGGCCGAGCATCAGGCCGGACTTGGTCGGTACGGACGAGACCAGCAACTTGAACTTCTGCAACAGGTCCAGTGACCACTCAAAATCCGAACCTGGCCGTGCCGCTTTATACAGGCGCGGCACGGTTTCCAAATTGTGGTTGAAGACATCCGGCGGCTCAGTCGCGGTGATCGCCAGCGCAACGTCCATACGCCCCCGGTAATCCGGAACCAGGGTTTCCAGCTGCACGCCTGGCGACAGTTTGCGGATTTCACGCAGGCAATCGACAAAGTGTTGGGCGCCACCGTCGCGCAGATCGTCGCGGTCCACCGACGTGATCACCACGTATTTCAGGCGCAGATCGGCGATGGCCACGGCGAGGTTCATCGGCTCATCGGCGTCCAGCGGTTTCGGCCGACCGTGGCCGACATCGCAGAACGGGCACCGACGGGTGCAGATGTCCCCCATGATCATGAAGGTCGCGGTGCCACCGGAAAAACACTCGCCGAGGTTCGGGCAGGAAGCTTCTTCACAGACGCTGTGCAGCTTGTGTTTGCGCAGCAGTTGCTTGATCCGGTCGACCTCGGGAGAAATCGGCATGCGCACCCGGATCCAGTCGGGTTTGCGCGGGAACTCATCGGTCGGGATGATCTTGACCGGAATCCGCGCGACCTTTTCCGCACCGCGCAGTTTGACGCCGACTTGCATTTTGGCCGGGGTGGGGCCGGTTGATTCCACGATTGAGTTCATGTGTATTTTCTTTTTTCGAGAGGGCAGAGGCGGCTACGACAACCTGTCAGTCAGCACACAATCCAATTGTGGGAGCGAGCCTGCTCGCGAATGCGGAGTGTCAGCCGACATCAATGTTGAATGTCAGTTCGCATTCGCGAGCAGGCTCGCTCCCACAGGGACCAGTGGTGTTTGATCAGTCGCGGTAGACCGGGAAGTCACTGCACACTGCAGCGGCTTTTTTCGCGATTTGCGCCTCGACTTCGGCATCGCCGAGGTGATCAAGCAGGTCGCAGATCCAGCCGGCCAGTTCGATGCTCTGGGCTTCTTTGAAACCGCGGCTGGTGATCGCCGGTGTACCGATGCGCAGGCCCGAGGTCACGAACGGGGATTGTGGGTCATTGGGCACGGCGTTTTTGTTCACCGTGATCCCCGCGCGACCGAGGGCGGCATCAGCGTCTTTGCCGGTCAGGCCCTGACGAATCAGGCTGACCAGGAACAGGTGGTTGTCGGTGCCGCCGGACACGACATCGAACCCACGGTCGATAAACACCTTGGCCATCGCCTGGGCATTGCGGATCACCTGCGCCTGATAGGTTTTGAAACCCGGCTCCAGCGCTTCCTTGAAGCACACCGCTTTGGCGGCGATCACATGCATCAGCGGACCGCCCTGACCGCCGGGGAACACCGCCGCGTTGAGTTTTTTCTCCAATTCCGGATTGGCTTTGGCCAGGATCAAGCCACCACGCGGACCGCGCAGGGTTTTGTGGGTGGTCGTGGTGACGACGTCGGCGAATGGAATTGGATTCGGGTACAGACCGGTCGCCACCAGCCCCGCAACGTGGGCCATGTCGACAAACAGATAAGCGCCAACCTTGTCGGCAATCGCACGGAAACGTGGAAAGTCCAAGGTCTTGGAGTAAGCGGAGAACCCGGCAATGATCATCTTCGGCTGATGTTCGACCGCCATGCGTTCGACTTCATCGTAATCGATCAGGCCGGTCGCGGTGTCGATGCCGTACTGCACGGCGTTGTAGAGTTTTCCGGAAAAACTGACTTTGGCCCCATGGGTCAAGTGACCGCCATGGGCCAGGCTCATGCCCAGCACGGTGTCGCCGGCTTGCAGCAGTGCGAGGAACACCGCGGCGTTGGCCTGGCTGCCAGAGTGCGGTTGCACGTTGGCGTAATCAGCACCGAACAATTGTTTGGCCCGATCAATCGCCAGTTGCTCGACCACGTCTACGTGTTCGCAACCGCCGTAATAGCGCTTGCCCGGATAGCCTTCAGCGTACTTGTTCGTCAGACCGCTGCCTTGCGCTTCCATCACCCGTTGACTGGTGTAGTTCTCCGAAGCGATCAGTTCGATGTGGTGCTCTTGCCGTGCGTCTTCGGCGTTCATCGCTGCCAGCAGTTCGTCGTCGTAGCCTTTGATCTGGTCGTGTTTGCTGAACATGGTGGTGTCCTGTGTGGAGAGCGTAAAGGGGTTGTATGGCTTCAGGCTTCGGCGGATTCCTGGGTCAGGCGCGCGTAGGCGTCATGATCCAGCAGGTGGTGAATGGCCTCGGCATCGGCCGGTTTGAAACGAAAGAACCAGCCTTCGCCCAAGGGATCTTCGTTGACCAATTCGGGAGCGGTTTCCAGTGTCGCGTTGACCTCGACCACTTCGCCGTCCAGCGGCATGCCAATGTTGCTGGCCGCTTTCACCGACTCCAACACCGCCGCTTCATCACCGGCGCCGAATGTCCCCAACTCGGGCACTTGCACGAACACCACATCGCCCAACGCCTGCTGGGCATACGGCGTGATGCCAACGGTGACCAGGCCATCCTGCTCAAGCCGTAGCCATTCGTGATCGACGGTAAAACGCAATTCGCTCATAACAGCTCCTCATTGTTCAGACCCATCCGCTGCTGGTGGCGGATGACGTTTACAGGCTCGTGCGAGGCAGCGAGCGTGGTTGGGAGAGTGATAGCAAGGGTGGTGCCAATGTTGGTTAGTTGTTAAAAATCAATGAGTTGACTTGTTTTTGTGAAAGCCGGGAGGGGTTGTCTGTATTGAAATCAATACGGAGAAGAGGAGGGCGATGAGCAGGGCAGGAAAACACGGGCTCGCGGCAGGCTGTCTTGATATCGATACGATGTAGTGATTTCAAGACAATCCAAATCCCCTGTGGGAGCGGGCTTGCCCGCGATGAGGGAGTGTCAGTCAACATCAATGCTGAATGTCACATCGCTATCGCGGGCAAGCCCGCTCCCACAGGGGATTTGTGTTGTCTGGGGGCCGGGCTTCAGGATTTGGTGGGAATGCCATATTTGCGCAAGCGAATGGCAATGGCGCTGTGGGAGGTTTGCAGGCGCGCCGCGAGCAAGCGGCTGGACGGATAGCTGCGATAGAGCTGCTCCAGCAGGTTCTTTTCGAATCCCTCGACAGCCTCTTCAAGGCTGCCCACTTCACCGTCGTTTTGCCGCTCTACCGCGGTTCTGGCGATGTCCAGATCGTCGATGTCCACCAGCGGGTTTTCGCAAATCGCCGCCGCCCGGAAAATCACGTTTTGCAGCTGACGCACATTGCCCGGCCAGCGGTTGCCGAGCAGGGCGGCAAAGGTGCTCGGCGCCAAGCGGCACACCGGGCGCTGGATCTGTGCGCAGGCCTGTTGCATGAAGTGATTGGCCATCAACAGGATGTCGTGGCCGCGTTCGCGCAGCGGTGGTACTTGCAGGTTGAGCACATTGAGGCGGTAGAACAGGTCTTCGCGAAAGTGGCCTTCGCTGACCATTTTTTCCAGATCACGGTGGGTCGCGCTCAGCACACGAACGTTGACCTTGACCTCGCGATCACCACCGACCCGGCGAAAGCAGCCGTCGCTCAAAAAGCGCAGCAACTTGGCCTGCAGGTAAGGCGACATCTCACCGACTTCATCGAGGAACACTGTGCCCTGGTCGGCCAGTTCCAGCAGGCCGAGTTTGCCGCCACGCTGGGCGCCGGTGAAGGCACCGGCGGCGTAGCCGAACAGTTCACTTTCGGCGAGGCTTTCCGGGAGTGCCGCGCAGTTCAGGGCGAGAAAGGGCGAATCATGCCGTGCACTGATCGCGTGGCAGGCGCGGGCGACCAGCTCTTTGCCGGTGCCGGTTTCACCCTGGATCAACAACGGCGCGTCGAGCGCGGCCACCCGTTGGGCACGGGCCTTGAGCGTGCGAATCGCCGGGGACTCGCCCAGCAGCGCATCGAACCCTTCGGCATGGTCATGGTGCAGCGCCGACAGGCGTTCGCCGATGCGGTTCGGCTGATACAGGGTCAGCAGGGCGCCTGCGCCGGTGATGGGCATGGCGTCCAGCAGCAACGTCTGACCGCCGAGGCTGACCTCGTGCATGGGCAGGCGAAAACCGTGTTCGATCAACGTGTGTTGCAAGGAAGGATCATCAAACAGTGCCGTCAGCGATTCGCCGGCCGGTTCGCGACCACAGAGGGCAATCAGCGCCGGGTTGGCCAGCAGCACAAAACCCCGGTCGTCCACCGCCAACACAGCGTCGGTGCTGGCGGCCAACAAGGCATCGAGCTGCAAGCTTCGCCGTTGTCCCGGAAGGATGTCGACCATCGTCACCGCTTGCACGCCCTGCACGCCGAGAAAGGCCTCGCGCAACTCTTCCAGCACCTCGGCGCCGAGGGTTGGCGCATCGATGTAAACGTTCGGCGGCACCATCTCGACGGCGTCCAGATTGAACCGGCGCCCACCGAGCAGGGCCAGCACTTCCTGGGTGATGCCGACGCGGTCGATGAAGGTGACGTGGATGCGCATAACGGGCCTGCAAGGGTGGTGAGCGGGGTGGCTGCGTCAATCAGTATGCCGGGCGCTGCTCCGGTGTGGCGAGCGGATCTCAGTCTTTGGCGTTTTTACGCGAGCTGGCCGCCAGGTCCTCAAGGAAGGCCTGGAGGATCGGCGGCGGGGCGGTGCCGCGGCGGGTAATCACGTCAAATGGCGACATCAACTGCAGGCTGTTCGGCGCCAGTTGGTGCATCTCTCCAGTCTTGATCCACTGCGCGGCGAAGTGCGCCGGCAGAAAACCCAGGTAGGCACCGGAAATCAACAAAATTGCCAGCGCCTCGATGTTGTCCACGGTCGCGGCGGCTTTGCTGACACCCAAATGTTCGAGGTCGTATTGCTGCATGTAGCCGCGCACGACAATGCGGCTTGCGGCAATTTCTTCCAGCAGTTCTTCACCTTCGGCCTTGCTGCCATACAGCGGATGCCGGCGCCCGCAATACAAGCCAAGGGCTTCTTGGTATAGCGGGGTATGCAGCAGCCCCGGCACATGGATCGGGAAGTGCCCGATGGCCAGGTGCAGTCGGCCGTCGAGCACCCGTTCTTCGAGTTCGGCGGGGGCGCCTACGTAGACGTTGAGGTGCACGTCGTGCCCCCGGGACACGAAGCGTTGAGTGGTGCGTGGCAGCGGCGAATCGGGGTCGGTGATGGTGGTGTCGATGATCCCGAGGTTGAGCTTGCCGCTGATGTGCTGCTTGAGCACGTCGGCGTCCATGCAGAAGTTCTCCACGGCCGACAATAGCCGCTGAGTCGCTTCATGAATCGCCACGCCTTGCTCGGTCAGGCGAAACCCGCTGCGTCCGCGCTGACAAAGTTTGACCCCGAGCCGGGTTTCCAGATGCGTCATCTGTTCGCTGATCGTCGACTGGCCGGCATTCAACGCCGCTTGCGCGGCGCTAAAGCCCCCGCACCTGACAATCGTGGCAAACACCCTGAGCAACTTCAGATCGACATCGTGTAGCTGAATCACCTTGGACCTCCCACGTGTGGATGCATCGGCAATGCCGATATGAGTATCTGATGTTTAGCATTTTTTCCACGAAAACCTGCGCCCATAGTCAATCCAACGGCGGTCGCCTTGCAGTCCGCCCAGCCGATAACAAAAAGTGGAGAGGCTTGAAATGTCGAATAACGGTTATGAATCCGGTCGCCTGAACCTGCCATTCGTAGGTCATTGCACCTTTG
>Ga0163161_10000682_pt1 | contig 27138 bp, 18 predicted proteins | sample S45metaG_FD_129847 | JGI IMG/M metagenome (GOLD analysis project Ga0163161, IMG submission 129847) | Switchgrass rhizosphere microbial communities from Kellogg Biological Station, Michigan, USA - S4-5 metaG | ecosystem: Host-associated > Plants > Roots > Rhizosphere > Soil | place: USA... | reverse complement strand
GTTGAATTATTTGAAGAAGATAAGATTACCTTTGACGAACTCATTTTAAACTATGTTAAGAGCAATAGAAGAAACCGTTGAATATATAAAACGTAAAACAGAGAACTTTAAGCCAGAAATAGGCATTATTTTAGGTACTGGCTTGGGTGGCTTAGTAAAAGAAATCGAAGTTGAGCATCAATTGATGTATTCTAATATCCCCAATTTTCCAATTTCTACTTTAGAATTTCATAGTGGGAAACTGATTTTTGGAACATTGAACGGAAAGAAAATTATTGCCATGCAAGGGCGCCTGCATTATTACGAAGGTTACAGCATGCAACAGATTACCTTCCCGGTTAGGGTAATGAAAGGTTTGGGTATCGAAAACCTAATTGTATCTAATGCTGCGGGCTCGTTAAATCCTGAGTTTAAAAAGGGTGATTTAATGATTATCGACGATCATATTAATTTGCAGCCAGATAACCCATTGCGTGGTTTAATTGAAAGTGAATTAGGACCCCGTTTCCCAGATATGAGCCAGCCCTATAAACGAGATATCATCGCCAAAGCGCTGGAAATAGCTAAAGATGTTGATATTAACTGCCATAAAGGGGTATATGTTGCGGTTTCTGGTCCGAATTTAGAAACCAAAGCCGAGTATAAATATTTACGTTTAATTGGCGCCGATGCTGTTGGCATGAGTACCGTACCTGAGGTGATTGTGGCCAATCACGCTGGTTTACCTGTTTTTGCCATCTCCGTGTTAACAGATGAGGGTTTTCCGGAAGATCTGCAACCTTTTAATTTAGAAGAAATTTTAGCAGCAGCAGCCAAAGCCGAGCCTAAAATGACAGAGATTTTAACCCGCTTAATTTCTGAACTATAAGATGCATAAAGTCGTTAAAATCTGTTTTTTTTTCTTACTGCTGTTAGGCATTAACAAAGCCTTTGCGCAAGATTTAAAAACAAGTGTGGGTACCAACAAAGAATTGGATTCTGTTCGGAAGAAACTAGACTCGGGAAAGGATTCTGTCGTTTTTACCGCAAAATATATCAGGTTTACCAAGCTGTCGTTAACTAAAGACAGTATTGTGCTGCTGCCTTTAGATACTTCAACTACGAATATCCAGAATTACAGCCCGCTATTACAGCCCTTGCACCCAACCGTAAACAATGGCAACATGGGCTTGGCAGCCAGACCTTTATTGTACGAACCCAGCAAAAGGATTGGCTTTGATGCAGGATTTCATTCGCTTGATTATTATGCTTTAACGCCCGAAGATATTATTTACTATCAGGCCAGGACCCCTTTTACCAGCTTGTATTTTATTAGTGCCGGACAAAAAGAGCAGCTTTTCAGAGCTATCCACACACAGAATATAAAAAAAAACTGGAACGTCGGTGTTAATTTTAACCGTGGCGATTCTAGGGGTTTTTACGCCAGACAGCGTGGCGATAATTTGAATGTTGCCGTGTTTTCATGGTACCAATCGCCAAGCAAACGTTATAATATGTGGGCATCTGCAATTTTTAATACCATGCGTGCCTATGAGAATGGTTCTACAGTAGCTACAGGTTTATTCGATCCTGATTATACTAAAATTGCAAGGGAGGCAGAACCGGTAAATTTATCAGACTCGAGAAATTTGTACCGTAAAAACACCGTTTTCTTAAAGCAAACTTATTATGTAGGCAGGATAGATACCTCTGCAAATGTGAACAATGCTGTTTTGCCAACCAATAAGGTTTCGTATACGTTTGAGTATAATAACGACAGTTTCGATTTTTACAAAAATGGAACGGATGTTAATAATGTACTGCCTCCCGGAATTGCGAGTACAATATTTACGAATGATTCGACCCATGTACAACATATCAGAAATGAGTTTACTTATAGTTTCTTTTTAAGGCCCAAAAATAGTTCGGTTATTAAAAATGAATTGAAGGTAGATGCAGGTATAAGGCACGATTATTACAAGCATGAATATTTTGGTATAAAACAAGATGCAACCAATTACGAGCGCAGTAGGTTTGCCTATCAGAACATTACCATTTTAGGTGCAGCGGGCTATCGGTTCTCTAACAATATCGATTTCAATTTAGATGTACAGCAAATTTTGCAAGGTGAAAATGCAGGCGATTATTTTTACGAGGCAAAAAGTAAAATCCTTTTAGGTAAAACCATAGGAAGGATCGAGTTGGGGGCCTATGTGCAAAACCAATCGCCAGCGGCTATTTTTAATTACTATCATGGGAACCATTACCAATGGACAAATACTGATTTCAAGAACACTAAAATTGCTAATTTATCATTTAACTATATTAATGATAAGTATGGTTTTACTGCCGGAGCCAAATATTTCTTAACCAGTAATTACGTTTATTTTGCTGCCGACCATACCAATGGTACAAATGCTATTTTACCAAAACAGGCTACTGCTGATATTAGCTTAATCAGGTTGGATGTATCAAAGAAATCGAGGTTTGGTAAGTTTGTGATGGAAAATTATATCGCTTATCAAAAAACAGATAAAAATGCAGTTCTAAGAACACCAGAACTTTATACTTATAACAGTATTTATTTTGATAATACCTTTTTCAAGGTATTAAAAGCCAATGTGGGGTTTGATGTGAGGTACAATACTGAATATGCAAACTACTTATATTCACCCGCAACGGCACAGTTTTATATTGATGAGCGCAATCCAACAAACCTGGCGTCAAAACCAGTAATTGATATCTTTTTTAAAGCAAATTTAAAAAGGGCCAATATTTTTGTTAAATACGATTTTGTAAATCAGGGATTATTCCAACCAGGTTATTATACCGTAAATAGATACCCAATGCAAGATGCCCTCTTAAAATTTGGCGTAAGCTGGAATTTTTACGACTAAATAATAGCGCATAAAAAAGCCTCCCGGATTATTAAATCGGGAGGCTTTTGCTTTTAAGGCCTTTCGCTTAGAACGAGTAACCAACTGAGAAACCTAATACGCGGTTAGCTAATTTACCGTCTCCAGATCTAGAATCTTTAGGTACCAGGTTTGATAAACCTAAACCATAATTAGCGCCCACTAAAAATCCAGAGTTGGTGCGATATGCTAAACCGAAGTTTGCACCAAAATCTGTAGAGGAATAGTTTTTATCGGTAGTCGAACCAAATTTTAAATCATTTTCATCAGATACTGTTCCTGCTGAAGAGCCACCAGTTGTAACTGTTTCGAATTTGTTTTTTCCTGAAATGTTAAATCCAACATAAGGACCTGCTGAAATTTGTACAGCACCTGCATCACCTGTAGGGATTCTAAATACAGCATTTATTGGAACTTCGATGGCCATCAAATTTACTTTGTTTGTGGTTGTATTCCTAATGCCACCAACTGTTCTCACATCCTCAAATTTGGCACCTTTATTTTGCAAGGATACTCCTGGCTGGATGAAGAAATTGTTTCCTACACCGAAATCAGCAAATGCGGTAACATTAAAACCAACATTATCTTTTGCGCTGTCGTTGAATGCTGCACTGCCATCAGTACCGCTGGCGTGAAATCTTGCCAAGTTTACTCCGGCCTTTATGCCAAATCTGGCATCATTTCCCGTCATGGTGTTTTGTGCGAAAGCACCCGTGGCTAATAAAATAACTGATGCACTTAATAATAACTTTTTCATAATATTTTTCTTTTAGAAGAATCTTGTTTAAAATTTCAGGCTTAAACCTGTTGTTAATTACAAGCCTCAATTCCAAAAGCTGTGCCAAAGTATCAAGTGTGTTACAATTGGATTGCTAATGCATTGGTTTTCAGTATGCTTTTTGTAGCAATTAAGTGTGTACGCGATTTCGTTGAGTAATGGTATCAGGTCCGATTTACTGTATACATAACAGGAATATAGCCTAGGGGTAACAATTTTTTAGCCCGGAAAGAAATAATGCCAAAAGCTAAATCTTTTACAAATTATGTTTTTTGAGGTTTCTTTTTTGCTGCAGGAAAAAGAACATTATTAAGGATCAGGCGGTATCCTGGCGAATTCGGGTGTAGATTTAAATCTGTTGGCGGATCACCTACAGCATGCTGATAATCTTCCGGATCGTGCCCACCATAAAAAGTAAACTGACCTTTGCCAATTTCTCCATGTAAATACCTTACCTCTGCAGCACCTTTATTTTCGCCCAAAACAGTTACACTTGTTTTAACTAAACTCTTTCTGAAAGCTGTGGTTTGCCCCATAAAGCCTTTAATCACCTTATCATGATCTTGGGTAAGCATGGTTGGAACAAGATCCCATTTGGCCGAAAAATCGAATAAAGTAAAGTAATCGTTTGTTTGGTTCAGGGTACGGGTTTGAGTAGCGTCGATATCCGAAAATTCATAGTTCATTGGGTTGTTATCTAACTTGAAATTCTGGAAGGCTAAGGTTTTATTAAAATCCAGTTTACTTTGTGCATTTGGATCTGCGGCATCACCATCAAACATTTGGGCACAAATATCTACCCCATCAGCAGCAAGGGCAATGTCGAAACTATCAGTGCCCGAGCACATTGCAAACAAAAAGCCTCCACCGGCACAATATTCTTTAATGTGTTTGGCAACGGCTAATTTCATTTCCGAAACCTTTTTATAACCCATGCGCTTAGCTAAGGTTTCCTGGTTTTTAACATCTTCCTGGTACCAGGTTGCGTACCTGAAATTAGCCCAGAAACGTCCGTACTGCCCGGTGAAATCTTCATGGTGCAGGTGTAGCCAGTCGTATTTGCTCAATTTATCCTGCAAAATATCATCATCATAAATTACATCGTATGGGATTTCAGCGTAGGTTAAAACGAGTGTAACGGCATCATCCCATGGTAATTTGCTTTTTGGAGAGTAAACCGCAATTTTTGGTGTTTTCTCCAGCTTAACCATCTCCATATTCACCGCAGGATCGCTGATTTCGTTTAAAAGATTAGTTACCTTTCCATCGGCCATTACTTCGTAAGAGACGCCACGGATTTTAAGTTCATCTTCAACTGTTTTATTGTATTTTATTAAAAAGCTTCCGCCGCGATAGTTTAAGAGCCAGTCAACCTCCAGTTGTTTGCTGATTGTCCAATAAGCAATACCATATGCTTTAAGGTGGTTTTTTTGGTCTTCATCCATGTAAATCAACAAAGAAGAGGCCCTTAGCCCCAGGGAGCAAAGCAGGCAAATGAGGAGGATATAATATTTCTTTATCAAATCGGAATGCTTAAAACACTAAAATACCGCATTTAAACTGTATAGAAAAATTTAATGATGTTATAAGTTAGACAATTTTGTTATTTTTGCCCTCTACTAAAAAAATACGATTGTTTTTTGGTGAATAAAATTTAAAATTAGTACCGATATTGATATGAGTAAAGCAATAATAAAAACAGAAAAAGGCGATATGACCGTAGAGTTCTACGAAAATGATGCGCCGAAAGCCGTTGCAAACTTTAAAAAACTAGCTAAAGAAGGCTTTTATGATGGTGTAACTTTTCACCGTGTAATTCCTAACTTTATGGTGCAGGGCGGATGTCCAAATTCAAAAGATCCGGCTAAAGCACATTTAGCAGGTACTGGTGGTCCAGGTTATAAAATTGATTGCGAATTAGACGGAGAAAATCAATATCACGATCGTGGTGTTTTATCTATGGCGCATGCTGGCCGTAATACCGGTGGTTCACAGTTTTTTATCTGCCACAGCAGAACAAATACCGCTCATTTAGACCGCAACCATACTTGTTTTGGTAAAGTGGTTGAGAATGTAGACCTTGTAGATGATATCCGTCAAGGTGATAAAATTTTAAACATAGAAGTTTTAGAAGATTAGTGCGCAATGCGTTTGGCTATAAGCGTTTAGAGCGCTAATACCAATTGCTCAGTATTGAGGTTTTAAAACATTAGAAAACGCGATGCGTTAGGTGGCAGCGTGTTATAACGCTAAACGCCAAACACTAACCGCTAAACACACATAATATGAATTTAAGAGGAATTGTTGCCGTATCTGGCAGACCAGGGTTATTTAAACTGGTTGGACAAAATAAAGTAGGTTACATTTTAGAGGGCTTAGATGCTCAAAAAACTAAAGTCGTAGCCAACATCACCAACACAAAATTAGCTTCGTTAGAAGATATTACTGTGTATGGCGAAGATGAGGAAATTAAATTGGCAGATATTTTTGCTAAAATTTCAGCAAAAGGATCTACTCCAGATTTGAAAGGAGATTTACGGGCCTACTTTCTTGAAGTAGCACCAGGTCACGATCAAGAGAAAGTTTATGCTTCTGATATGAAGAAGATTATCACTTGGTATAATTTATTAAAAGATCTGCCATTGTTTACTGAAGAAACTCCAGAAACACCGGGTACACCAGCAGAAGTTAAGTTATCAGAAGAAAAAGCGGCTTCAGATAAAAAACAAAAAGCTACAGGCGCTAAGGCATCGGCAAGTGCTAAAGCAACTACCAAAACTTCAGCTCCCGCTAAAAAAGCAAGTATGACCAGTAAAAAAGGCGTTTAAGCTTTATTTACGTTATGATAGAACACCAGGCAATTCGTCTGGTGTTTTTTTGTGGGTTTAATCGAAGAAATAATAAAGCAAAACTATAATAACCAATGATGCTATGATGCTGATCCATAGGTGTTTATTGTTTCCGTTCTGATTGCTTTTATACCTGTATTCCCGTTTATATTTATCTAATAGCATAATTTCTTTTATTTAATGATGATTTTTATTCGCCTTTTCCATAGCTTATTCACATTTTCCATCTCTAAGCGTGATGATAAGGTTCTCCTTTTAAAATGCTAAATCCCCGGTAAAGCTGCTCTACAAAAAACAATCTGATCATTTGATGAGAAAAGGTCATGTCAGAAAGCGAAATTAACCCGTTTGCTCTTTTGTAAATGGTTTCATCAAATCCATAGGGGCCGCCAATAATAAAAATTAAATGTTGCACACTACCAACCATCTGTTTATTTAAATAATTGGAAAACGCTACTGATGAATATTTTTTCCCTTTTTCATCCAATAAAATAACAACATCGCCATTGTTAATTTGTTTATGCAGCAATTCTGCTTCTTTTGCCTTTTGCTGGGCTTCGCTAAGGTTTTTAACATTCTTTACATCTGGCAAAGCCACAAAACTAAAGTTAATATAGTGTTTTAAACGGTTGATGTATTTATCAATTCCTTCAATTAGATATTTATCTTCTGTTTTGCCAATGGCGATCAGTGTAATCTTCATTTAATATTTTGCCTATCTTTAGAATTTCGAGATTCAAACTTAGAGAAATTGTAACAAAAAAGACAATCTATCGATCTTATACCTTCGAAAATATATACACCGAAGCGATATCATGTTAAAACAACAAGCAGAAATAATAGCCGATTACGACCAAAAAATTAAGCAGGTTACTGCTGATATAGCACAGACCAAAAAAATAATCGATCAACTTTCTCTCGTCAGGATTGGTCTGTTCCTGACTGAAATTTTATTTTTTGTTCTACTGTTGCAGTCTGCAGATGATGATTTACGTACATTAATTCAACTTGGATTATTGGCGCCAATAATCGCCTTTGCCTTTGTTGTCAGGAGACAAAGTAAGTTAGACCGCGAAATCGATTATAAAAAACAACTTTTATGGATCTATCAGAATGAATGGAATGTTTTAAACGGAACAGCGAATGGCTATGATCATGGTAAGGCTTTCGAATCAGAACTGCATCCCTATACTTCCGATCTTGATATTTTTGGAAGCGCATCTCTGTTTGCACTGATCAACCGTTGTAGTACCAAAAGCGGAAATAACCTTTTGGCTAAAAATTTCGCAGAAAAATCGACCAGGGATAAGATATTACTCCGCCAGGAAGCCATAAAAGAAATAACAGATAAGATAGCAGAAACCTATAGTTTCAGGGCTAATCTGCATGGTTACGACCCCGATAAAATAGAGCACATTAAAATACAGCTTAAACACCAACTGGGTGCACAATTGGAATTTGTAAAGAGCAGTTTTTTGAGGTTTTACGTCAAGCTGGTGCCTTATATTTCTGTTGGTTTAATTTTAGCTGCACTTCTTATCAGCGCTGCTTTCTGGAAAATATTGGCACTTCTATTTATAATCCACACGGGGTGGAACGTTTTATTAGGCTCAAAAATTAACAAGGTTTTTTACACCTTTGGTGGAAGTTCGAATCTGTTAAATGGTTATGCCAGTGCTATTTTATGGACGGAGAATCAAAACTGGAAAAGTTCATACACCTTAAGTTTATTAGATTCAAAAATCCCTGTGAGCAAAGAAATTACGGGCTTATCTAAAATTATCCAGAATTTTGATGCCAGACTGAATATCCTGGTTGGCGGTATATTGAACGCACTTTTGCTTTGGGATTTAAAGTGCTGCATTAGTTTAGACATTTGGTATAAATCATCATCAAAGGATGTGATTTCGGCCCTTGATCATTTAGGCGATTTTGAAGAGCTGATATCATTGGCCACAACAGCCTATAATCAGCCAGATTGGGTTTTTCCGGTGGTAGCCGATCAATTTGCATTAGCCACCACTCATATCGGCCATCCGCTTATTAACGAGCAAGTTCGGGTGGATAATGATTTTCATTTAGAAGCAAAACCAACTGTAGATATTGTAACAGGCTCTAACATGGCCGGCAAAAGCACGTTTCTACGTACTTTGGGTATTAATATGATATTGGCTTATACTGGTGCGCCAGTTTGTGCCAAAACCATGCAATTATCGGTTTTTTCGATCAATACTTATATGCGGATTAAAGATTCGTTGAACGAAAGTACCTCTACTTTTAAGGCAGAGCTCAACCGTCTGAAAATGATTTTAGATAATGTGGTAAAAGACAAAGATACTTTTGTATTGATTGACGAAATGCTCCGGGGCACAAACAGTCGTGATAAATATTTGGGCTCAAAGGTTTTTATACAAAAGCTGATTACGGAAAAAACTCCTGCACTTTTTGCTACACACGATTTACAGCTGGCAGATTTGATCATCGATCACCCTGAAACCGTCCGTAATTTCCATTTCGATATACAGATTACCGAAGGTGAAATGAAATTTGATTATTTACTAAAACAAGGGCCATGTAAAACCTTTAATGCAGCTATTTTGCTGAAGGAAATTGGCTTAACCTTGGATTAATGAACAGATGTGGACTTTTTATCTGTGGTGTCAGATGTTACAATCTGGCACTGATTGGAAGTTTAAGGCTGTAAATCGTATATATTTACTGCCAATTAGATGGTAATATCTGACTGCAAGGTAACATTTAACAAAATGCTAAAAACTATTCTAAATTACGATTTCTCATGAAACAGGCCCTCATTTATATCTTAAAAGTAACATTAACTACCCTGTTGCTTAGTCTTCCGGTAACCTTTGGAATTATGATGGCATACCTTAAAATATTGCCAGTTATTACTTCAAATTATAGCGTTAATGTTTATTTGGATCTAAAAGACGCCGCCGTATTTATCGCTTTAACTTTCTTTGCGCTTTTATTTAATATGCGTAAAATTAATGGCATAGCACAATCAGTTTATAATAAAAAGAGGATTATAAATAATGCGCTTATGGTTTCAATAGCATTTTTTATGCTTTACTTATTGGTATTTGGAAAGTTAATGTCGCTCAGTGTTGATGAATTTGTAGTTACTTACGGACCTTCGTTTTTGACCATGTTTATTTGTTTAAAGGTTTTCCCACTTCGGAAAGAGGAAGAAAGTGTATACACTGATTCCAAAAGCATTATTGTTGAACCTTTTGGACGATTAACCTACAACAGAAAAGATAAAAACTGGTTTGGGGTAGTGCCAAATCTTCATCCTTATCATAATATTGAATTATCAATTGGTACAGAAAACCAAGATCAGCAAATAGATGATAAAGTCGAACTTGTTAAAAAACTAGCCTCTGATTATGATGCTATAATTTCCAAGTTGCAATATTTAATTTTTAAAAGATTCGAGAATACCAACTTTGAAAAATCATTGGATGAGATAAAAGAGATGTATTGTTTAGTTGGCGTGGATCTAAAATCCGATAGTAAAACGTGGTGGCTGGTTATGGAGCCAGATTTTAAGGTGGCATCAATATATAATCACTATCAACGTTTCACCATGGTGGATCGGGAAATTATTTGGGCAAATTTTGATATTGATCATTATATTTCTGAAAGAATGGTTTGAAATATTAAATCCTCTTAGATAATTACGTCTGACTGCAATCCCAAAATGTCTTAATTAAACCTGTTATCGCGGTATTGTTTCGGCGAAGTGCCCATGATGCTTGAAAAGAGCCGGCTAAAATAGTAAGGATCATTAATACCGACTTTTTGTGCAATTTCGTTAATCCGCAGGTTGGTGAACAGCAAATATTGTGTTGTTTTCTGAATTTTGAGCTGGTTAAAATAATCGATAGGTGAGGTTCCGGTTTTCTTTTTAAAAATGGCCGATAAATAGGAAGGTGAAAGGTAAACAGCCAGTGCCATTTCCTTTAAACTAAGCATCTTTTCAATGTTTTTCCGCATAAAATCTATAACCTCTTCAACTTTATCAGGTTCCGTAATTTTATCATTAACGAGATGTTTGTCGGTATAAATAACCTCAGCAATGTATTGGTGGAAACATAAATTGGCGTAAATTATATTTTCTCTACTGAAACCTCTTTCTAATCGGTTGTAAATCGTATCGAACAACATGTTCCGTTCTTCACTGAAACCTGCATAAGCCTTATAATTCTGTAACGAAGCAACCAATTGATCAGCACCCGTTCCTGAAAAATGGAACCAATAAATAGTCCATGGTAATGTTGGGTCAGCTTGGTAAGTATGTGCTGTCGCTTTTGGAATAATAATGAAATTTCCTGCTTCAATATGATAATTGGTATCGCGAAATTCTACGTTTCCCTTTCCTTCTACGCAATAAATTAAAATATGCTGTTCCGAACCATTATTCCTTTTTATATAGTGATTCAATGCCTTACGGTAATAACCAATGTCGGTAATAAATAAATTGTTTATGATTTCATTTTTAGTGCACTGTTTTATTAATACATTCCTGGGAATGATAAAGGCTTTTTGAAAATCAAAACTATTTTTCTGTCCTACCTGGCGTTTCTCCATTGCTAATTCTTAATAAAAAGTAAGATAATCCATTTTTTGAGCAAGTTAATACATTTTTGTGTTTTATTTTTTTCTTGATCTTTGATTTAAAGGAAGCGAAATCTTAGCGATTTAGTCTAATGGTCGCCTCTGCTGTAATTTTTGATAAATGTTTAGTTTAATTTAACTTTGTATACAAATTAAGGGGTTTAAAAATTAGCTTAAATTTATTCTAACCAAAATGTTATTGAACAAGAAAATATTATTTGCATCAGGCTTTGTGCTGGTTGTGATTACCTTAATAGCCTTTTCGCTTTTTTCGTCGGAGAAACGGATCGATTTTAATACGCAGGTTAAGCCAATTTTAAATAAAAAATGTATCTCCTGTCACGGTGGGGTTAAACAACAAGGTGGTTTTAGTGTGTTGTTTAGGGAAGAGGCTTTGGCTAAAACCAAAAGCGGTAAACCGGCAATTATTCCAGGCAATCCGGAGGATAGTGAATTTATCAAACGTTTAAAATCAAACGATCCTGAAGAAAGGATGCCATATAAACACCCTGCTTTAAATAATGATGAAATTGATATTCTGAGTGGTTGGATAAAACAAGGTGCAAAATGGGGCAACCATTGGGCCTATGTTAGTGTAAAACCAACTGAATTGCCAGATGTGGATAATGATTGGGTACGCAACGATCTGGATAAATTTATTTTTGCAAAGCTTGAAGAAAATAAACTTGAGCCATCTAAAACTGCTGATAAGGCCACCCTATTGAGGAGGGTAAGTTTAGACCTGATCGGTACTTACCCGTCAGATAAACTGGCTAAATTCTATTTGAACAGTAAAGACGAACAGGCAGCCTACAATGTACTGGTTGATAGTCTGCTGGCTTCGCCTAAATTTGGTGAGCGCTGGGCATCGATGTGGCTGGATATAGCACGTTATGCCGATACTAAAGGTTACGAGAGTGATCCTAACCGAAACATCTGGAGTTATCGCGACTGGGTGATCAAGGCCTTTAACCATGATATGCCATATGATCGATTTATTACCGATCAGATTGCCGGAGATTTATTTCCAAATCCAACTGATGCCCAATATATTGCTACAGCTTTTAGCAGAAATACCCCAACCAACGATGAGGGGGGGACCAATAATGAAGAATTTAGAACAGCGGCAGTTTTAGATCGTGTAAATGCCACTTGGGAAGGATTAATGAGTACAACTTTTTCTTGTGTACAATGCCATAGCCATCCATACGATCCCTTTAAACATGATGAATATTATAAATTCATGTCGTATTTTAATAATACAAGGGATGAAGACGTTTCTGCAGAATACCCATTACTTAAAGATTTTAATGATAGCCTTAAAAATGAACTCAATCATTTAAACGGTTGGGTTAAAACTGTTGCGGGCAAAGAAAGAGCTGCCGAAGTTGATTTATTTTTAAAAACGGGGCAACCAGCAATAAACTCTACAACTGCCGATGAATTGGTTAATTCGGTAATTGGCAACAATAACATTGCACTTTATTTTAAAAATAGCTCATCTGCAAGGTTAAAATCTGTAAACCTTGAGAATGTTGACCAATTGATTTTGCGCTACAACTGCAGCAAACCCGGTGGTACAATGAGTTTACACTTAGGCTCACCAAACGGTCCTGTTGTAAAATCGTGGAAACTTGCCCAAACTAAAGGTTATGAAAATGTAGAAATAGATTTTGCAAAGCAAAGTGGGGTAAAGGATGTGTATTTAAAGTATAGCAATCCTTCAGTAAAAAATCCTGACGAATTTATGGTGTACTTCGACTGGTTTTATTTTACCAAACAGTTTCCTGGAAAGGGTAAACCCGAGTATTTGGCCAATAAAAAAAGATTTACTGATTTAATGAATGCAAAGGTGCCAACCACACCGATTATGGTCGAAAATCCATTGAGCATGCAACGTAAAAACTATGTGTTTGAGCGTGGTGCCTGGACTTCGAAAGGCAAAGAGGTTAAAGTTGGTGTGCCTAATTCTTTGGCCTTTGCTATGCCTAAAAATGCACCTGATAACAGGATGGGTTTAGCCATGTGGCTTACCGATAAAAGAAATCCTCTTGTATCGCGAACAATGGTAAATAGGCTATGGGAGCAGTTATACGGAGCGGGTTTGGTTGAAACTTTAGAAGATATGGGAACCCAGGGAATGGCTCCTACCCATCAGGAACTTTTAGATTTTATGGCTTATCAGTTTATGTACAAATACAACTGGAGCGTTAAAAAAATGTTGAAAGAACTGGTAATGATGGCTACGTACAGGCAAGATAGTAAGGTAACAGAAGAACTGAAAGAAAAAGATCTGTTTAATAAGTTTTATGCCAGGGGTTCGAGGATTAGGTTAAGTGCTGAGCAAATAAGAGATCAGAGTCTTGCTGTTTGTGGGGTATTAAGTAATAAAATGTACGGACCACCGGTGATGCCCTGGCAGCCTGAAGGAATTTGGTTCTCGCCTTATAGTGGTGCTAAATGGGTACTAAGCGGTGGAGAAGAACAATATCGCAGGGGAATTTATACTTATTGGAAAAGAACAGCGCCATATCCATCGGCTATTGCCTTCGATGGTGCATCGAGAGTGGTTTGCAGTCCGCGCCGTATCCGGACCAATACCCCTTTACAGGCCCTGGTAACCTTAAATGATAGTGTTTATATCGATTTGGCAAGAAAACTTGCTGTACGTATGGAAAAAGTGGGTGGAAGCACCAGCAAATCAAAAATTGCAAAGGGTTATGAGTTGATCTTATATAAAACGATTCCTCACAATAGATTAAAAGTATTCGAAGAACTGTATGCCAAAGCTTTTGACGAGTTTAGAAAAAATTCGGCAAGTGTATCGGCATTTATGGGCGATAAACAAAAGAAGTTTAAGCCAGAAGAAGCAGCAATGGTACTAGTAGCCAACGCAATGCTTAATCTGGATGAAGTGGTTACCAAAAATTGATTTGACCGGTTATGACAAGAGACGAATTAAACGCACATAGGTTAATTAAAGAAGCACATGAAGCAAATGCACGCCTGAACTCGCGACGCCATTTTTTAAAAGAAAGTGCGATGGGTTTGGGCGCTTTGGCAATGGGTTCGTTATTCGGTGGCTGTGGTAATCTTTTTTCGAGTCCGCAAACAAAGATAGCTTACGATCCCGCACATCCGTTATTGCCAAAATCGCCACCACTCGTGGGCAAGGCACGAAGTGTAATTTACTTGCACATGGCAGGTGCTCCATCTCAATTAGAATTGTTTGATTTTAAACCAGAGTTAATGAAAATGGACGGCCAGGATTGCCCTCCATCATTACTTGCCGGTAAGAAATTTGCTTTTATAACCGGGGTACCTAAAATGTTGGGTCCACAGGCCAATTTTGCTAAATATGGCCAATCAGGCGCCTTGGTTAGTGATAATTTACCACACTTTTCTACCATGGTAGATGAGGTAAGCTTTTTGAAAGCTGTAAAAACAGATCAGTTTAACCATGCTCCGGCGCAGCTGTTGGTACATACAGGGTCGCCGCGATTGGGCAGGCCAAGTATGGGAAGCTGGGTAACCTACGGTTTGGGATCAGAAAACCAAAATTTACCGGGATATGTAGTATTGACCAGTGGAGGTAGTTTCCCTGATGCCGGAAAAAGTGTTTGGGGAAGCGGCTTCTTACCCTCTGTTTATCAAGGAGTACAATGTAGAAGTGAAGGAGACCCGGTACTGTTTATAAAAGATCCGGATGGAATGAACCGGGATTTGAGAAAAGCGTCTATCGAAGCCATTAATAAAGCCAACGAGCAACAATATCAAGAATATAACGATCCTGAAATTTTATCGCGGATAGCACAGTATGAAATGGCTTACCGCATGCAGATATCAGCACCAGAGGTGATGAATATCAATGATGAACCAGCCTACATCCACGAAATGTATGGTACACAACCGGGTAAAGCATGTTTTGCCAATAATGTGTTGCTTGCCCGTAAACTGGTAGAAAAGGGGGTGCGTTATGTGCAGTTATTCGATTGGGGATGGGATGCGCATGGCGATAATCCAAACAACTCGCTTAACATCGGACTGAAGAATAAATGTCGAACCATTGACAGGCCAATTACCGCCTTATTGCTCGATTTAAAACAACGCGGCTTATTGGAAGAAACCCTTGTAGTTTGGGGTGGTGAATTCGGGCGTACGCCAATGATGGAAAACAGAAATGGCATTCAAAATCCATTTAAAGGTAGAGATCACCATACAGAAGCATTTACCATATGGATGGCAGGTGGAGGTGTGAAAAAAGGATTTACACACGGCGAAACAGATGAAATTGGCTACAGTGCCGTAAGCGGAAAAGTTGATGCTTTCGATATTCAAGCCACTATTTTAAACCAGTTGGGCTTCGATCATGAACAATTTACTTATCCTTTTCAGGGAAGACCATTTAGGTTAACTGATGTGGCAGGTAAGGTGATCTCAGAGATTGTTGCTTAAGTCAGGAGTCGGAAGTCCGGAGTCTGCAGTGACCAATTTTCAATTGGCAGTTACCAATAAACTAATGACCAATCTACAAATGAACCAATAAACAAGTGAACCAATGAACCAAACCAGGAGGAAATTCTTACAAAATACAGCTGTTGTAACGGCAGCATCAATTTTAGCCCCTATCCAAAACATGAGCGCCAACGAACTTAGAAATGTAAAAGCAAAAGCTGGCTATGAATTATTGTTTATGCAGACCGATTGGGGTTTTGGCGGCACAAGAGATGAGTTTTGCGCAGCAGCCAAAAAAGAAGGGTATGATGGCATTGAAGTATGGTGGCCTGGTGAAGATAAAGCAATAAAAGAAATTTTTGATGCGGTTAAGAAACATAAACTGGAAATAGGATTTTTATGCGCCGGATCGCAGTCGAACATAACTGAACACTTCGCTTCTTTCAAAAAAAGTTTAGATGCCATTTGTGCCAATACTTATCAAAAACCAGTTTATATCAATTGCCATTCGGGAAAAGATTATTTCACTTACGAAGAGAATAAACAGATTATCGATTACGCAACGGCTAAAAGTAAATCGTCTGGCATACCGGTTTATCATGAAACGCATCGTAGCCGTATGATGTTTGCTGCGCATGTTGCCAAAAATTTTGCGGAGAAAAATCCAGAATTAAGATTTACTTTAGACATTTCGCATTGGTGCAATGTACACGAAAGTTTATTGTCTGATCAGAAACAGACCATCGATTTTATCTTAGAAAAGGCAGAACATATTCACTCGCGGGTTGGGCACCCAGAGGGGCCACAGGTAAACGATCCACGGGCACCAGAATGGGCAAAAGTGGTAGAAGCACACTTGGCCTGGTGGGATAAAATTATAGTACGAAAAAAGAAAAACGGCGAGCGTATGACTATTCTTACCGAATTTGGCCCCGCAGATTATATGCCTACCCTGCCATATACACGCCAACCTGTTGCCGATCAATGGGCAATAAATGTTTACATGATGAATTTATTAAGAAAGAGATATCAATAAGATGTTAGAATTTTTTGGCCGCTTTCACCCGGTTTTTGTCCACCTTCCTATCGGAATTTTGTTACTTGGCTGTATTTGTATTCTCTTATCATTTGCGGCAAAGTTTATCAACCTAAAGCCAGCCATCCCTATTATGCTGCTTCTAGGTGCATTAAGTGCTGTAGTATCTTGTATTACTGGTTATTTATTGGCCAATGGTGGCGATTATGATGGGAAACTCGTGAGTAATCATCAATGGATGGGAATCAGTGTTGCTGTTTTATCTTTTATATTGTGGATTATTTACCAAAAGATCAAATCTAACGCCATATTAGGTACAATAGCTGTGGTTCTCATAGCACTCATTTCAATTACAGGGCATTTAGGAGGTTCTTTAACCCATGGTTCTGATTATTTAACCGCGCCGTTAAAATCGGGCAACACAAAAGGTGGTGCAGCCATACCATCAATTCCCAATGTTCAGGAAGCCTTTATTTACCAAAATGCTATTCAACCACTCTTTCAAAATAGGTGTTATAGTTGCCATGGCAGCGAAAAACAAAAAGGCAAGCTAAGGTTAGACCAGGAAGAATATATTTTAAAAGGTGGAGAAGATGGACATACCATCGTAAAGGGCAAAGCCGACGATAGTGAGCTGATGAAGCGGATTTTATTACCATTGAATGATGAAGACCATATGGCGCCTAAAGAAAAACCTCAGCTCACTAACAATGAGATTACCTTATTAAAATGGTGGATTGATAATGGCGCTGATTTTAAAAAGAAATTTAAAGATCTTCCTCAACCAGAAAATATAAAAACAATTTTAGCCAGTCTGCAAAAAGGTGAAAGTACGACTGAGCAAATCAAAGCCAGTGATATTCCAACTGAAGAGGTTTCGGCATTTGATAATAAAGTATTGAAAAAGTTAACCGATGCAGGTATTACCGTATTTCCGGTTGCTCAAAATACCAATTACCTTTCGGCTAATTTTATCAATGCACAATCGATGGGCAAAGATGTTTTGGACCTGATAAAATCAATCGAAAAACAACTCCTTTGGCTTAAGTTAGAAAACAATAAAGTAAACGATCAAACCTTAACTGCAATAAAGGATTGTAAAAACCTAACGAGGTTAAACCTAAATAATACCAGGGTCACAGATGCAGGTTTAGCATCGCTGAAAGATTTAGAGCAGTTACAATCGTTGAGTTTGGTCGGGACAAAAATTACTGCAAAAGGGATTAATCAATTAAAGAAACTGAAAAATTTAAAATTTCTGTATGTGTATCAAACCGGTATAGCTAAGGCAGATATAGCCGGTATAAAAAAACTATTACCTAAAGTTAGTTTAGATACCGGAAATTATACCGTACCCAAGGTTGCTCAAGATACTACAGTATTTAAAGCACCTTAAAGTTTATAACACGATGCATTACGAAACTATCTGAGAAGGGTTATTGAACCTGAATATTTGACATTGTTATTTGATAAGTTAGTGCCCAATATTACGTAATAATATACGCCAACAGGGAGTTCGTTGCCTTTAAAAGTACCGTTCCAGTTTTCAAATATGTTATTGGTAAAGAAAACCTGGGTACCCAATCGGTTATAAATCTGGATACTATATTTCCCAAGGTTTGTTACACCAACAACCAATTCATCATTAATCCCATCGCCATTTGGTGAGAATGCATTTGGAACAAATGTAGAAGCATTTTTTTTGATAATGAGGTCGCCTTGGGTAATTGAATTTGCACAGCCGTTTTTAGAAAATGCAGTTAAAGTAATTCTGAACAATCCATCCGTTTGATAAATATGGGTGGGGTTTTGTTCTGAAGAGGTAATTCCATCGCCAAAATTCCATTCATAAAAATCTCCGTAAAGCGAAGTATTGGTAAATACTATAGGTACTGGAGCGGAAAACTTAACATTAAACAAGGGTTCTGTAAAAAAATTAGCAACAGGAATTCTGGCAATTGCCGGAATAACGATGGTTGCGGGTTCGGAATTACAGGTGCCCGATGTTAATACAACCTGATACTGTCCTGCCAGATTAAGATCTGTTACCGGAATTTCAATAGCATTTGTGGTTGCGCTATAATTATTTGGCCCGCTCCAGCTGTAAATGACACCTTCTTGTGCCGGTACAGATAATTTTATCACGTCTTTTAAACAAAACAAAGCCTGATTGCTACTGATTTCTGGTTTTTCGGGCTTCAATTCTACCAAAATATCTTTTTTAAAAGTAGAAGTGCAGCCATTATCGGTTTCAACAGTTAGTGTGATTGTTTTTGGCCCGGGATCAGTAAAGGTTAATACTTTGCTATCGTTGTCGATGTCAACCTGGCTTTTTATACCCGGGCCAAAATCCCAGACGACTTTCGTGTAATTTTTAGAAGTATTAATAAACGAAAAAGACTGGTTTGTTTCGCATTTATTGTTAACCTCGATCGAAAAAAATGCCTCAGGTTTTAAATCGACTGATAAAATGTCGATTGAATTTATCTCACTCACACAATCTCCAACTTGAATATAAAGTTTGTACGTTCCAACTATTTCTGGTCCGCTTACCTGGATTTCGGGATTTTGTTGTGTAGAACTAAAGCCATTTGGCCCTGACCAGTGGTAGTTTGCTAAATTTAAAAAGGGGGTTGATAATTTTAATACATCTCCCTGGCATAAATTAAGATCCGAAGCCGTTATTGCAGGTTTTTCGGGGGTGTTTGCTACAATAAAAGTTTGGGTAGTAACCACATTGCACCCGTTTGTACCCGTGGCTTCTAAAACCACAACTTTCTCTCCAGGGGTGTTGTAAGTTACCGTAAATGGCCCTGCTGTTGTGGCTGAAGCCAGGCTTGCCCCTTCGCCAAAAGACCATTTTAAAGCGGCGAAATTCGATGCTCGGCTTTCGAAAATATATGCCTGGCTGTTGGTACATGGATTTAGTTTCTGAACATCAATTTCAGCTGTTGGACCTGCAAAATCAGCCGTGCCGCCGAATTCTAAAGTAAAGCCGTTATTCCCTCCAGAAAAATTATCGATTAATATAGCATAAACATGATCCTGTTGCAGGTCTACATATTTTACAAAGCCATTTTGGCCAGCCGGGCAACCCAGCGCTTCAGTCAAATCAGTTTCAGTCATACTGAGGCCGGTTTTATAATAAGCGGGGCTACAGGTTACGCCGCTGCCCGATGCGCATCGGATTGCATTTGAAGCATTTACCATACTACAATCCCCGTTCACGCCTAAATCGTAAAAAATCCAATCAATGTCGTTTGTGGTTACAGTAGGTGTGATTACAAAAGTAAAGTCGCCGGGTGCAGAGGCCTTAAACATATACCAGGCAGAGTTAGATTCTATACCCAGGCAGGTTCCAACCGATTCATGATTATTTGCTCCCGCGCCAGTTACGTTTAACTGGGTAAATGTTTCTTTTGTACACAGCACTGAAAATGTCCCGCAATCTTGTCCTGGCCGTATTGGTGGGAAATAATTATCGATACAAAGCTTAAAGGTACCAGTAACGTCATTCGCTGCGCTAACCCTAACATAGTAAATCTGTCCTACCGTTAAAGCGCCTTTGTATAAAGAATTAACATTGTTTGATGTGGCTAGCGTGCCAGACAACTCGCTTATAGAACCAGTTGCCGCATCAAATGCATATAAGGCAACCAACGGATTAATTAAGGTATTTGTACTATTGGCGTTAATTTTTCCACTAACTGAAACGTTTACATCAAATTTAGATGCCGTAAACTTAAACCAAACATCTTTTCCAACAGCTGGCCAGTTTAAACCCTTATTATAATTGCTCGGGGTAGCTTCTAAATTGTTAAATTCGGCGTCGCCACTGCAATATGCACTGGTATTGGTAATATTTATGGCATTTATCAGTTCATCATTAACAGGAGGGGTAAATTTTCCAAAGGCAGAGAGGCTTAATAATACCAATAGAAAAAAAAATAGTGAGGAGTAGCGCATAGCGTAAAAATATTAAAAAATGTTTTCATTTCTAATCATTTCAATTGTTAATGATTTATTAATATTAAACTCGCAACTTATGGCAATTAATTGATAACGAATGATTAATGCAAGTGATTTTGGCCAAAATTTTTTGTGGGGTGTGGCTACTGCCGCAGCTCAAATAGAAGGTACAGCCACCCAATATGGCAAAGGCCCTTCCATTTGGGATACCTTTACAGCAAAAAATGGAAAAATAAAAAAGAACCATAAATTAGATCCTGCTTGCGATTTTTATCACCGATATACTGAAGATATAGCTTTAGTTAAACTGCTGGGCTTTAAAGTGTTTAGGTTTTCTATAGCCTGGTCGCGCATTTTGCCTGCAGGCAGGGGGGAGATTAACCAAGAAGGCATCCGTTTTTATCACAATCTTATTGATGAATGTTTAACCCATGGAATAACACCTTACATAACGCTTTACCATTGGGATTTACCACAGGCTTTAGAAGATGAGGGCGGCTGGACAAGCTTTAGCATCAATGCTGCTTTTAACGCTTTTGTTAGCATCTGCGCTTTAGAATATGGCGATAAGGTAAAAAACTGGATTGTATTGAATGAGCCTTTTGGTTATACTTCTTTGGGGTATATGCTTGGTGTTCATGCCCCAGGGAAAACTGGATTAGGTAATTTCTTTTCAGCGGTATTACATACTGCACTGGCCCAGGCAGATGGGGGCAAGATTTTACGTGCAGAAATTAGCAGGGCTAATATCGGAACAACTTTCTCTTGTTCGGAAGTAATCCCAAGTACCCAGAGTGATAGTGATATCCTTGCTGCAAAGCGGGTAGATTGCTTAATGAACCGTCTTTTTGTAGAACCTACACAGGGCATGGGTTTTCCTACTGCCAATTGGGATGTGTTAGAGAAATTTCAGATCGAATATGGTACCTGGCGTCTTCACGAACGGATGAAGTTTGATTTTGACTTTATCGGTCTTCAAAATTATTTCCCTTTGGTGGTTAAGTATAATGCCTTTATCCCGGTTGTTCAGGCTTGGGAAGTAAAAGCCAAAAGCAGGAAAAGGCCTCATACCGCAATGGGCTGGGAGGTAAATGCTGATAGTTTTTATAATATTGTGAAGCAGTTCGCTGCATACCCAAATATCAAAAATATCCTGATCACAGAGAATGGCGCTGCTTATCATGATAAATTGATCGATGGTAGGGTAGAAGACCCTGAACGGATCGAATATTTTAAACTTTATTTAAATGCTCTGTTAAAACTCAAAAAGGAAGGCATAAATATAACCGGTTACATGGCCTGGACATTAATGGATAATTTTGAATGGGCTGAAGGATTTACGGCCCGCTTTGGATTGATTTATAACGATTTTAAAACACAGGAACGCATCATTAAAGCTTCGGGCTATTGGTGGCAAAACTTCCTGAAAAGTTAGTTTATATGCCGCTTTTTCTCCTTCAATATTAAACAAATTCTTAAGTTTGGTTGATGAATGATAGAACAGTAGTTTACAGCACCTATTACAATCCGATGGAAGCCAATATCATTAAAGCTAAATTGGAAGATAGCGGGTTTGCCTGTTTCCTTGCGGATGAAAATGTTGCTACCTTAAATCCACTTTACAATCAGGCCATTGGCGGTGTAAAACTCATTGTTTTTGAAAGAGATGTAGCGGCCATTAATGCTTTACTAGCTGAAGACAATAGTTTGGCTTTTGAATCATCAGATGAAATGGTTGGTGAAGAAGAATCAGCGGAAGATAAAACCGTTTGTGAAAAATGTGGATCTACCAATGTGGGTTATGGAATGGCTACCGATAAAAAATATGGTATTTGGGCAACTATACTTGCCTTTCTAACCCTAACTACACCTATTAAGACCAATAAATGTCACCATTGTTACGACTGTGGTTATGAGTTTGAATAATACAAAGCTCGTCATTGCGAGCGAGGTAGGGGCTTTTGTGATGGTATGAAGCAATCTAATTATAAAAGCCTTTTCTTGAAGCGCAGAGCTAGGAGCTACTATTAAAGTTTGTTCCTGTTCTCCGCTGTATCCTTGCGCTGCGTTTCAGGGATGCTGCTGCGCCCGGGGCTAGAAAGTTCATTTCCTGCAAGGAAGGTAAAATCTTCCCTCATGGTGTTCCAGGCAAAGTACTTTCTAGGATGAAAAGTGTTCCTGTCTCTGCCATCTAAACCCGATATATGCGAATGCTGTTTTTTTCAACCAGCAGCAGCATTAGCGGGACTAACCCCATCCTAGAGCTACTGCAACTGCTTTCCGGAAAAATAAAGAATTACAGATTTCATCTTTTGAAGCGCAAGGCTGGTGGCAGCTATTGAGGTTTGTTCCCATGCTTCGCTATATCCTTACGCTGCGCTTCAGGGATGCCGCTGCGCCTGGGGCTAGAAAGTCCATTTCCTGCAAGGAAAACAAAGTCTTCCCTCATAGTGTTTAAGCAGTCGCCTATTGGTAAGTACTTTTAAGGTGAAAAGCACCTCTGTCTCTGCCATCTAAACCCGATATACGCGAATGCTGGTTTTTTCAACCAGCAGCAGCATTAGCGGGGCCAACCCAACCTAAGAGCTACTGCAACTGCTTTCCGAAAAAAGAAAGAAATCTTAAAACTATCTGAAAATAAAAAATCCCGTTCTGATTTAACATAACGGGATTGATAAGATGTTCATCCAAACCTCGGACTTCCGACTCTGGATTTCGGACTGCTAAAGCGCTGCCTTAGCCGCTGCTTCAGCACGAATTATATTTAGTGCACCACCAGCTTTAAACCACTCAATCTGTTGAGCGTTATAACTGTGGTTAACCGGGAATTGTTCCTGGGTGCCATCAGCATGGTGTAATACTAATGTTAATGGTTTATCTGGAGCAAATTCTGTTAAGCCTAAGATGTCGATGCTATCATCTTCCAAAATTTTATCGTAATCATCTTTATCCGCGAAGGTTAAAGCTAACATACCTTGTTTTTTTAGGTTAGTTTCGTGGATACGGGCAAAAGATTTTACCAGTACAGCACGAACACCTAAATGGCGGGGTTCCATAGCAGCATGTTCGCGTGATGAACCTTCGCCATAGTTTTCGTCACCAACAACAATAGAGCCTAAGCCAGCAGCTTTATAATCGCGTTGTGTTGCAGGAACCGGGCCATATTCACCAGTTAATTCATTTTTAACGTTATCTGTTTTATCGTTGAAATAGTTAACTGCACCAATAAGCATGTTATTAGAAATGTTATCCAAGTGACCGCGGAATTTTAACCATGGACCAGCCATTGATATATGATCTGTTGTACATTTACCTTTGGCTTTGATTAAAAGTTTTAAACCTTTTAAGTCAGTACCCTCCCAAGGGGTAAATGGATCTAACAATTGTAAACGGTGTGAAGTTGGAGAAACCAAAACCTGAACGGATGAACCATCAGCTGCAGGTGCCTGATAACCTGCATCTTCTACAGCGAAACCTTTTGTTGGCAATTCAAAACCGGTAGGTGGATCTAATTTAACCTGTTCGCCTTTATCGTTTGTTAAAGTATCAGTTAATGGATTAAAGCCTAAATTACCTGAAATCGCAATTGCAGCAACCATTTCTGGTGAAGCCACGAAAGCGAAAGTATTAGGGTTACCATCTGCACGTTTAGCAAAGTTTCTGTTAAACGAGTGTACAATTGTATTTTTCTCTGCTTTCTCTGCACCTGTACGGTCCCACATCCCAATACATGGTCCGCAGGCATTGGTAAAAATTGTTGCATCTAAATCTTCGAAAGTTTTTAAGAAACCATCACGGTTTGCGGTATAACGTACCTGCTCAGAACCTGGATTGATACCGAAAGCCGATTTGGTTACCAAACCTTTTGCAATAGCCTGGTTTGCGATAGAAGCTGCTCTTGATAAATCCTCGTAAGAAGAGTTGGTACAAGAACCGATCAATCCCCATTCTACTTTTAAAGGCCAGCCGTTTTTCTCTGCTTCCACCTTCATCTGCGAAACCGGAGTAGCTAAATCTGGTGTAAAAGGGCCATTAAGGTAAGGCTCTAAAGTATCCAAATCGATCTCAATAACCTGATCGAAATAGTTTTCCGGGTCAGCATAAACTTCAGCATCACCTGTTAAATATTCTTTTATTTTATTTGCTTCATCAGCAACTTCATTTCTACCGGTAGCACGTAGATAACGTTCCATACTTTCGTCATAACCAAAAGTAGAAGTGGTTGCACCAATTTCGGCACCCATGTTACAAATGGTGCCTTTACCTGTACAGCTCATTGAAGTGGCGCCATCGCCAAAATATTCTACAATTGCTCCTGTACCGCCTTTTACGGTAAGGATGCCCGCAACTTTAAGAATTACATCTTTAGCGGCAGTCCAGCCGTTTAATTTTCCTGTTAACTTAACGCCGATTAACTTAGGGAATTTAAGTTCCCAGGGTAAACCCGCCATTACATCGCAGGCGTCAGCACCACCAACTCCAATAGCAACCATACCCAAGCCACCCGCATTTACGGTGTGCGAGTCGGTTCCGATCATCATTCCACCTGGGAAAGCATAATTCTCTAAAACTACCTGGTGAATAATACCAGCACCTGGTTTCCAGAAGCCAATACCGTATTTGTTCGATACAGAAGATAAAAAATCAAAAACTTCGGCACTTTCGGTTTTAGCATGCGGTAAATCTATTGCAGCACCTTCTTTAGCCGTAATTAAGTGATCGCAGTGAACCGTAGAAGGCACAGCCACTTGGGGGCGGCCAGCCTGCATAAATTGCAATAATGCCATTTGAGCTGTTGCATCCTGCATCGCAACGCGATCCGGTGCAAAGTCTACGTAGTCAGAGCCACGTTTAAACGCCGTTTTAGGATCTCCATCCCAAAGGTGTGTATACAATATTTTTTCAGATAATGTTAAAGGTCTGCCAACCACTTTACGCGCAGCCTCAACGCGGCTGCCAAAGTTTGCATAAACCTTTTTAATCATGTCTATATCAAAAGCCATACTTTATTTTTTTTTAAAATTATTGTCAATAACAACACTAACTAAATTAAACAATTTTTAATATACTTATTTTTAAGATTTGTCAAATTATGTTATTTAAAACCATTCTATTCAATTGTTGGTGTAAATAAAAAGGCTATCCGATTATCGAACAGCCTTTGTGCTTTATTAACAAAAAATATGTTTATTTGTTTCCTATTGTTTTGTAGAAATAGGCGTAAACTTGGTTAAGTTGATACCTTCTACGGCTACTTTATATTCCTCAATGCTTGGAATACGACCTAAAATAGCAGAAAGAACCACTACCGGTGTTGATGCCAGTAAAGACTCCCCTTTTTTGCCATCTTTATCTTCCACCACGCGGCCCTGGAATAAACGGGTTGACGTAGCCATTACAGTATCGCCTTTAGCCGCTTTCTCCTGGTTACCCATACAAAGGTTACAGCCCGGACGTTCTAAGTACATGATGTTCTCATATTCGGTACGCGCTGCAGCTTTAGGTAAAGCATCGCTGAACTCAAATCCAGAGTATTTTTGTAAGTATTCCCAATCGCCTTCTGCTTTCAGTTCGTCGATGATATTGTAAGTAGGGGACGCAACCACTAATGGAGCTTTGAACTCTACTTTACCAGTTAGTGTCTCTACGTTTTTCAACATCTGAGAAACGATTTTCAAGTCGTCTTTATGTACCATGCAAGAACCTACGAAACCAAGGTCTACTTTTTTATCGCCACCATAAAAAGTTAAGTCTCTGATGGTATCATGCGTATAACGTTTAGAAACGTCTGCGTTGTTTACATCCGGATCGGCAATCATTGGCTCGTTGATGATATCCAGGTCAATAACTACTTCTGCATAGTATTTGGCATTATCATCTGGCATTAAAGCTGGCTTGATACCGGTTTTAATTTCTTCAATACGTTTGTTTGCTTTATTGATCAATCCTTGTAAAACCTGGTTATGGTTGTCCATACCCTTGTCTATCATGATTTGAATGCGGTTTTTAGCAATTTCTAACGATTGGATTAAAGTATCATCCTGCGAAATACAGATAGATGCTTTTGCTTTCATCTCTGCTGTCCAGTCTGTAAAAGTAAAAGCTTGGTCAGCTAATAAAGTACCAATGTGTACCTCGATAATACGGCCCTGGAATACATTTTCGCCATCAAACTGTTGCAACATTTGCAACTGCGTCGCATGAACTACATCACGGAAATCCATGTGTTCTTTCATTTGACCTTTGAATGTTACTTTTACCGATTCAGGAATTGGCATAGAAGCCTCACCAGTTGCCAATGCTAATGCTACCGTACCAGAATCTGCACCGAAAGCCACACCTTTAGACATACGCGTGTGCGAATCACCACCGATGATAATTGCCCACTCATCAATAGTAATGTCATTTAATACCTTGTGAATAACATCGGTCATTGAATGATATTCGCCTTTAGGGTCGCGGGCAGTAATTACGCCGAAGTCATTCATAAACTTCATCAATTTCGGGATGTTTGCCTGT
>Ga0163161_10000680_pt1 | contig 27157 bp, 29 predicted proteins | sample S45metaG_FD_129847 | JGI IMG/M metagenome (GOLD analysis project Ga0163161, IMG submission 129847) | Switchgrass rhizosphere microbial communities from Kellogg Biological Station, Michigan, USA - S4-5 metaG | ecosystem: Host-associated > Plants > Roots > Rhizosphere > Soil | place: USA... | reverse complement strand
TTCAACGCCGCGCTCAAGGCGGACGTGCTCAAGCGCTGGCCCGGCGGGCTGATCGAGTTCTACGGCATGACCGAAGGCGGCGGCACCTGCATCCTCGAGGCGCACCTGCATCCGACCAAGCTGTACACGGTGGGCCAGCCGGCGCCGGGCTGCGACATCCGGCTGATCGACGAGGAAGGCAACGAACTCCCCCAGGGCAACACCGAGGTGGCCGGCGAAGTGGTGGGCCACTCGGCCGGCATGATGACCGGCTACCACCGCCAGCCCGCGAAGACGCGCGAGGCCGAATGGTTCGATGCCACCGGCAAGCGCTTCATCCGCACGGGTGACGTGGGCCGCTTCGACGCGGACGGCTTTCTCACGCTGTTCGATCGCAAGAAGGACATGATCATCAGCGGCGGCTTCAACATCTACCCGAGCGACCTCGAGGCCGTGCTGCGCGGCCATGCGGCGGTGGCCGATGTGGCGGTGGTGGGCATGCCTTCGGAGCAATGGGGCGAGACGCCGGTGGCCTTCGTGGTGCGCCGCGAGAACGACGCCACCACCGAAGACGCACTGCTGCAATGGACCAACGACCAGCTCGGCAAGACGCAGCGCCTGGCGCGCCTGCACTTCATCGAGGAGCTGCCGCGCAGCGCGATCGGCAAGGTGCTCAAGCGCGAACTTCGGGAAATGCGGTAACGCCTGGACGCGCCCCCGGCTGACGCGCCGCGGCCCGCAGACGGGGCAAGATCGCGGCACCAATGAAATCCCTTCGCGGCCAGCTCGTCTTCTTCTGGGTGCTGCTGTTCAGCGTGTGCGCCGCGCTGGCCGTGGTGATGCTCACGCTGTACCGCAGCAGTGCGGGCGCGCAGGTGGCGGCGGGCCAGGCGGCCACCGAGCAATCTTGCCGCGCGATCGCCGCGCGCTACGCCAAGTCGGTGAGCGAACCGTCGCCCCCGCAACCACAGGTCGACCTGCTGCAGGTGCTGCTGCAACTGGTGCTGATCGAGGCGCCGCATGTCGAAGGCGGCGTGTGGCAAGGCGCTGGCGGGCTGCTGGCCTATGCCTACCCGACCTATGAAGGCAGCGGCGTCAAGCGGGACGTGCCCGCCGCCGAGCAGCCGCTGATCGTCGAACTCTCGCAACTCGCGGCGCGCACCCAGCAGCCGCAGACCGACGTGGTGCGCGGCAGCCGCGAGGCGCTGATCGTGTCGGCCTGCCCGCTCTCCGCGCCGGGCAAGGACCTCGCGGCCTGGACCATGACGCGCACCCATGCCGGCGCGCTGGCCGCGCAGGACAGCCTGCGCACCGGGCTGGCTGTGCTGCTGCTGGTCGTGCTGGCCTCGGGGCTGTGGCTCGGCTTCATCCTGCTGCGCGGGCTGCGCCATGTGCAGCGCCTCGAAACCCGGTTGGCAGAGGCCGATGCAAGCGGCGACGCGATGCCCGAGCTGCCGCGCACCGGCGTGCGGGAGCTTGACCGCATCGTCGACGGCTTCAACCGCTACCGCCTGCGTTTCGAGGAAGCGCGTGCGAACCTGCGCGCGGCCGCACAACAGCGCAGCCGCGACCAGCGGCTGGCGGCGCTCGGCCGCATGACGGGCGGCGTCGCGCACGAGATCCGCAACCCGATCGCGACGATGCGCCTCAAAGCCGAGAACGCGCTGGCCGCCACGCCCGAGCGGCAGGGTGAGGCGCTGCGCACCATCGTCGGCCAGATCGACCGGCTCGACGGCCTGGTGCAGAGCCTGCTCGCGCTGGTGCAGCCGGTCACGCTGGCGCCGCAAGAGATCGACCTGCACCGCTGGCTCACCGACCGCATGGCCGCCGTCGCGGCCAAAGCGGCCACCGGCGACGTGCAGGTCACGCTGCGGCACGATGGTCCCGCAAAGGCGGTGTTCGACCCGGTGCACCTGGCACGCGCCATCGACAACCTGCTGGACAACGCCGTGCGCCATGCGCCGCGCGGTGGCCGCGTGACCCTGTCCGCATTGCAGCCCGATGCGCGCACGCTGGCGATGCGCGTGGATGACGACGGCCCCGGCGTGCCCGAGTCGCTGCAACCGCATCTCTTCGAGCCCTTCGCCACCGGCCGCGCCGACGGCACCGGGCTTGGGCTGGCGCTCGCGCGCGAGGTGGCGCTGGCGCACGGCGGCGAGCTGCACCATGTGCCGTTGGCGCCGGGCACCCGTTTCGAACTGGAGATTCCATGGCGCACCTGCTGATCGTCGACGACGACGACGCCTTTCGCGACACGCTGGCCGAGACGCTGCAGGGCCTGGGCCACGACGTGATCGCCGCGGCCGGCGGCGCCGAGGCGGTGGAGACGCTGGCGCGCGGACGCTTCGACGCCGTGTTCCTCGACCACCGCATGCCCGGCATGGACGGCCTGCAGACGCTCGCCGCCATGCAGGCGCGGCTGGTGCACCTGCCGCCGGTGATCGTGCTCACCGCCTTCGCGAGCGCGGGCAACACCATCGAGGCGATGCGCCTGGGCGCCTTCGACCATCTGGCCAAGCCGATCAGCCGCGAGGCGGTGCGCGAAGTGCTCGAGCGGGCGCTGCAGCAGCGGGCGACCGCAACGACGACGTCGGCTTCGACGGTGGACGAAGACGACAGTGGCGGCGACTTGATCGGCCCGGGCCACGCGATGCGCGAAGTGCACAAGCGCATCGGCCTGGCCGCCGCGAATTCGATGCCGGTGCTGGTGCTCGGCGAAACGGGCACCGGCAAGGAAATGGTGGCGCGCGCGCTGCATCGCCATTCGGCCCGCGCCGACCGGCCCTTCGTGGCCATCAACTGCTCGGCCATTCCGAAGGAGCTGCTCGAAAGCGAACTCTTCGGCCATGTGCGCGGCGCGTTCACGGGTGCCACGGGCGAGCGCCCGGGATGCTTTCGCGCGGCCGACGGCGGCGTGCTGCTGCTCGACGAGATCGGCGACATGGCGCTGGACGTGCAGGCCAAGATCCTGCGCGCGCTGCAGGAGGGCGAGGTCACGCCGCTGGGCAGCCACAGGACGGTGAAGGTCGACGTGCGCGTGATCGCCGCGACGCACCGCGACCTGGCCGCCGCGGTGCGCGAGGGACGCTTTCGGGAAGACCTGCTCTACCGGCTGGACGTGCTCTCGATCCGCCTGCCGCCGTTGCGCGAGCGGCTGGCCGACATCATTCCGCTGGCCGAGCACTTCCTGCGTCGCGCGGCAACGCCCGAGGCGCCCAAGGCGCTGTCCGCCGACGCCGCGCAGCGGCTGCTGAGCCACCCCTGGCCCGGCAACGTGCGCGAGCTGCGCAATGTGATGGAGCGCTGCCAGGCGCTGGTGCGCCACCGCGTGATCGGCGGCGCGGACCTGGCCGCCGCGCTGGGTGTTGCGCGTCCTGGCGAGACCGAACAGACGCTCCCGGCCGGCTGGCTCGACGCCGAGCTGCCCGCCGCTGTGGAGCGGCTGGAGCGGCTGCTGATCGCGAACGCGCTAGCGGAGACCGGGGGCAATCGCGCCGAGGCTGCACGCCGGCTGGGCATTCACCGGCAGTTGCTCTACCGCAAGCTCACCCAGTACGGGCTCGAGTAAGGCGAGGCGTCCGGAAACCGGACACCCGGTGTCCCGGGATCATCCGGCCACCGACCGCCCGGTGCGCGCAAGCCGTTGATTTCAAAGGGTTTTCTGGCTGGCACGTTGTGTGAGACGTCCTTGGGCATCCATCCATACAAGGAGCCCTCCATGACACCCCGCATCACTTTCATCGCCACCGCCTGCCTGCTGGCCGGGAGCGCCGCCTTCGCGCAAATGCCGCCTCCGCCGCCCGGCGGACCGGTGCCTCCTGCGCCGACGCCCCTCGCCGCCGCGCCCGAGGCCGGCACCACCACCGTCAGCGGTCGTGCGCAGCAGTGGCTGATCAATCCGAACGGCGAGGCCGACGGGCTGCTGCTCTCGGACGGAACGCAGGTCGCGTTTCCGCCGCATCTCTCCGCGGCCGTGATGCAGATGCTCAAGCCGGGTGACACGGTGCAGGTCAGCGGCTGGCGCGCGCCGAACGTGCCGGTGGTGCGCGCCCAGGTCATCGTCGCCAACGGCCGCAGCGTGACCGACCAGCCGCCGGCCCCGGGCATGGCCCCGCCGCCACCGCGCGAATCGGGCGCGCTCAGCGCCATGACTGCGGGCGGCCGCATCGCGCGCCTGCTCTACACCGACCGCGGCGACGTCCACGGCGTGATGCTCGAAGACAAAACCATCGTGCGCTTCCCGCCGCACATCGGCGCGGCGTATGGCGCGCAGTTGCAGCCCGGTGCGCCGCTGCATGCGCGCGGCTGGGGAACCCGCGGCGCGCAGGGCGCGGCACTGGAAGCGACGAGCCTGGGCCAGAGCGCCGACACCGTGCGCGAAGTGTTCAGCGGACCGGGTCTCGAGCCCGCACCGCCGGTCGGAGGCCCGCGTGGACCGCGCGGTCGAGGCCCGGTGCCGCCGGCCTCGGTGATGCCGCTGCCAGCGCCGAACCCGGCCTCCTGACCCTCGCGCGAAACCCGCCATGACCCGCCCCTCCGCGCCCATCACACCCTCGCGCCGCAGCCTGCGCGCGCTCGACGCGCTGGCCTTCCTCGCGCCCGACATCCAGGGTGGCGTCGGGCCGTTCCTGGTCGTCTTCATGGCCGGCACGCTGGCCTGGGACCCGCAGCGCATCGGCACCGTGATGTTCGTCTCGGCGTTGGTGGGGCTCGCGGTGCAGGCGCCGGCCGGCGCGCTGATCGACAGCGTGCGCCACAAGCCACGCTGGATCGCGGGCGCGATCTCGCTGATCGCCGTGAGCCTGCTCGTCATGGCGAACTGGCCGAGCTATGGCGTGATCCTCGCCGGGCAGTCGCTCATCGGCGCGGCCGGCACGCTGGTCGCACCGGCGATCGCGGCGACCAGCCTCGGCATGGTGGGTCGCGCGGGCCTGGATGCGCGCATCGGCCGCAATGCCGCGATCACCGCGGCGGGCACGGTGCTGTGGGCGCTGGGCACGGGCTGGGTCGGCCATGCCTTCGGCCCGCACGCGATGTTCTTCTATGCCGTGGCCATGGCGCTGCCGACCATTGCGGCGGCGCTTCGCATCCGCCACCACGACATCGACCTGCAACTGGCGCGCGGCGCCGATGCCGAGCCGCCTGTCGCATCCTCGTCCGTGCCGGGTGCGCGCGCCGCACGCTGGTACGACCACCGGCTCCTCGTGCTGCTGGCCTGCGCCTTCCTGTTCCACCTGGCCAACGCCGCCATGCTCACGCTGGTGGCGCAGAAGGTCGGCACACGGGCCGGCACGTCGGCCGCCCTGTGGCTCTCTGGCGGGGTGATCGTCACGCAGCTGGTCACCATTCCCATCGGCCTGGCGGTCGGACGCTGGGCGCCGCGCTTGCCGCGCAAGCCGATCTTCCTCGTCGGCTTCGCGGTGCTGCCGGTGCGCGGGCTGCTCTATCTCCTGGCCGACAGCCCCTCCGCGCTGCTCGCGCTGCAGTTGCTCGACGGCATCGGCGCGGGGATCTTCGGCGTGATGCTCACCCTGACGATCAGCGACCTCACGCGCGGCAGCGGCCACTTCAACTTCGCACTCGGACTCGGTGCGGCCTGCGTCGGGCTGGGTGCGGCGCTGAGCAACCTGGTGGGCGGCGCGGTGGCGCATGCGGCCGGCTACGGCACGGCCTTTGCCGTGCTCGCGGGCCTCGCGGCGGGCGCGCTGACATTGTTTGCGGTGGGCATGCCTGAAACTCGCGAGACTCGCGAAACTCGCGGCCAAGTCCCCTCGCCAGCCGGCGCGCCGGCCGCTTCCGCATTGACCTCCACCGCTTCATGACCAAAGACACCGCGCCCGCCCTGCCCGCCTCGTCATCCGACACCCCTTCGCCGCACGAAGGCGGCGGCAACGGCCTGCTCTGGGTGCTGGTCGTCGTGGCCGTCGCGTTCGCCTTCCTGCGCCCGCGTGCGCCGATGGACTGGCTGAAGCTGGTCGACTGGCAGACCGTGGGCGCGCTGGCCGGCCTGCTCGCCATCACGCAGGGCGTGGAGAAGAGCGGCATGCTGCAGGCCGCGGCCCAGCGGCTGCTCTCGCGCACCACCGACCTGCGCCAGCTCGCGCTGCTGCTCACCGCCGCCGCGGCCGTGCTCTCAGCGCTGGTCACCAACGACGTGAGCCTGTTCCTGCTGGTGCCGCTCACGCGCGTGCTCGCCACCCAGGCGCACCTGCCGCTGGCCCGGCTGGTGGTGCTGGAGGCACTGGCTGTGAACGCGGGCTCGGCGCTCACGCCCATCGGCAATCCGCAGAACCTCTACCTCTGGCACCGCACCGGCGAGAGCTTTGCGGGCTTCATGGGGATGATGGCACCCACGGTGCTGGTGATGCTGTTCTGGCTCTTCGTGGCCGTGTGGCTGCTGGTGCCGCGCACGGCCATTGCGCTCAAGCCGGCGACCGAAGCCGCGCCGGTGCAGCCGCGGCTGCTGGCGCTCTCGGGCGTGCTGTTCGTGGCCTTCGTCGTCGCGCTCGACCGCCACTGGCTCGTTGCCGGCCTGGCGGTGGTGTTCTGCGCTTATCTGGTGTTCCAGCGCCGGGTGCTGCGCGACATCGACTGGGCGTTGCTCGCGATCATCGCGCTCATGTTCGTCGACTTGCGCCAGCTCGCGGAGCTGCCGGCCATCGCATCGCTGATGGGCCAGTGGCCGATTGCCGAAGGCTGGCGCGCCTACCTCGCGGCCATCGTGACCTCGCAGTTCATCAGCAACGTGCCGGCGACCATCCTGCTCGACCGCTATGTGCATGACCTGCCGGCGCTCGCGGCCGGCGTGAGCGTCGGCGGCTTCGGCTGCGTGCTGGGCTCGCTCGCCAACCTGATCGCGCTGCGCCTGGCCAAGGTGCCGCACGGCCTGCGCGAATTTCACCGCATCAGCATTCCCTTTCTGCTCGTGTGCGCAGCGTCCGCGGTGCTGCTGCGGCTCGGCTGATTTTTTCTCTCGCTCCCCAACAACTCCGACAAAGGAACTCCCATGCCGCACTCTCACGACACCATCGACATCTGGTCCGTCGAAGGCCGATTCCAGCATCTCGTCTACAGCCCCAAGGGTGGCATCGAGGGCGTGCTCATCGACACCGACGGCATCGCCACGCAGTTCGTGTTCGATCGCCACGAACCCACGGCCACCACCGCCTTCGCCGGCCTGCGCCCGGGCCAGGCACTGGTGATCGAGGGCGCCGAACAGAGTCCGTCGCCCAAGGGTGATGCGGCGCACAGCGTCTACCGGTTCGAGCGACTGGTCTCGGTCGACAGCCAGGCGCCGCAGGATGCACCGGCCCACAAGGACATCGCCGGCACCGTGGTGCGCCTGAACTACGCACGGCACGGCGAAGCGAACGGCGTCGTGCTCGACACCGGCGACTTCATCCACACGAAGCCGGACGGCTTCGTGCGCCTGGGCCTGAAGGTCGGCGACACGGTGCGCGCCGAGGGCCGCGCGCAGCCGCTCGAAACGGGTGGCGGGCAGGTGGTCGAGGCGGTCCGGGTCAACGGCCGGTACGTCAAGGAAGCCGAAGAAGCCTGAGGCGCAGCTTGCGGCACCGCGAAGGCGGCGCGGACAATCCGCAGCAGCCACCCATGCATACGACACACGAACTCTCCCTGCGCACCTACGGCCCCTCGCACGGCAGCCATGCGCACGACCATTTCCAGGTGCTGATCGGCCTCGATGGCGTGCTGGAGATCGAAGTCGAAGGCCGCGGCGCGGGCATCGGTGTCGGCGAGGCGCAGGTGGTCGCACCGGGCGACCGGCATGACTTCGAAGCCCGCGGCGAAGGCAGCGTGTGCCTGGTGCTCGACACTACGCACGCGCTGTGGGTCCGGTGTGCCGAGCGCGCACCGGCCCATGCGCCGCAGCTGCATGCGCTCGCACGCTATCTCGCGCAATGCATGAAGCAGCCGCAGCAGTCCATGCTCGCGCTGCAGCACGGCCCCGCGCTGTTGCTGGAAGCCTGGGGTCCCGTGCCTTCGCCTCTGCCAGACACGCGCCGCCGCAGCATCGACTGGCAGGCGCTCGCGGCCTGGGCCCGGGCACGCTGGCACAAGCCCCTGACCGTTTCAGACTTGGCCGAAGTCGCCTGCCTGAGCCCCAGCCAGTTCGCACAGCGCTGCCGCGAGGAGCAAGGCGTGAGCGCGATGCACTGGCTGCGCAGACTGCGTCTGGCGCACGCGCGAGTGCTGCGGCTGGACGGCATGGGCGTCGCGGAAACGGCACGGCGCACCGGCTACCGCTCGCCGTCGGCGCTCACCGCCGCGCTGCGGCGCCGGGACATCTGACGACAAGACCGTCGCCACGCGACGATCGACCGGCGTTGCGCGACGACCGCATCGCGTAGCCTCGCCGGTCTCATGTCTTCCACCGTCTACGCCCTGCTCGCCATCGCGCTCTGGACCAGTCTTGCTTCGCTCGGCACGGCCCTGTCGCACCTGCCCCCGTTCCTGCTGACGGGCCTCGCGCTCATGATCGGCAGCGTGCCGAGCTGGACGCTCGTGCTGCGCGACCGCCGCGCCTGGAAGGTGCCGCCGCGCACGCTGGCGCTGGGCATCTATGGCCTCTTCGGCTACCACTTCCTGCTGTTCATCGCGCTGCGGTATGCACCGCCGGTCGAAGCAAATCTCGTCAACTACCTGTGGCCGCTGCTCATGGTGGTGCTGGCGCCGGCGCTGCTGCCGCGCATGTCGCTGCGGCCGTTGCACGTGATCGCGGCGCTGCTCGGGTTCGCGGGGGCGGCGGTGGCGATCCTCGGCACGCGCGGCGGCACAACGCCGGCTTCGGGCGCGGATGTCGGGTACTGGGGCTTTCTTCCCGCGCTGGGCTCGGCTTTCATCTGGGCGAGCTACTCGCTGTGGACGAAGCGGGTGGCGGCGTTTCCCACTTCGGCGATCGGATTGTTCGGGCTGGTGTCGGGCGCGTTGTCGCTGATCTGTCATGCGCTGCTGGAGCCTTCAGTGGCGCTGTCGGCTCGCGACTGGCTGCTGGTCGCGCTCTGCGGCCTCGGCCCGCTGGGCGCGGCTTTTTTCGTCTGGGACATGGCACTCAAGCGCGGCGATGCGCGACAGATCGGCATCCTGAGCTACATCACGCCGCTCGCCTCCACGTCGCTGCTGCTGGCCGTGACCGGCCGCCCGCTCACATGGAGCATCGCGCTTGCCGCGGCGCTGATCATTGCGGCCGCCGTCATGGGCACACGCGCCCGCTGAACAACGGACGAGTGAGCGAATGAACGAATCACGCCCGTGTCCGACGGATCGAGGCGCTTTTTCTGGCTAGAGTGGAGGCTCAGAAAAAAGGAGCTCACCCATGGACGGCAAGAACAAGAACGACGACTTCGAAATCACGCCCAAGCTGGTGTTCGACCTGAACCTGGCGCTGTACCTGGACCTGGTGGCCGCGCTCGAAGGCGCAGGCGCCATCACCTACCGCCAGATGGCAGCTCGGGTGCTCAACATCAGCATGGACGCCCGCGCCGATGGGGAGGCTGGGCTGTCGACGGTGCTGGAAGGCGTCGCCAAGGGCTTCGCCGGGCAGGGCGATGGGCTGTCGATCGAGCTGCTGAAGGCCGCGCGCGGGCTGCGGGAGGATGACGCGATGGGGGACATCCCCATGCGGCCGGCCGACTGACTGATCACAGTTACTTGTAATCGAGCGTGAAGGTCGCCGTGCCGTTGGCACGCCCCGGCGTCACCTTGTCGCCGGTCTGGAAATAGCGCGCGGTGTAGGGCAGCACATAGGCGCCGTCCATCGACGGGCCCACCAGTGCGTCTTCACCGAATTTCACCGGCACGCTTTTGTCGTTCACCACCTGGATGCCCACGCCGGTGGCGGTGCTGGCACCAGCCTGCGTGATCTTCAGCACCCCCTGCTCGTTCGAGGAGTCCTGCACGGCGTCCATGCGCAGGTAGACCGTGTTCTGCGTGTTCTGCCCGGCCTTGCAGTTGAGCTTGATGTTGAACTTGCGGTCGCCCGTGGTGGTGCCCCTGCCCTTGAAGTTGTTCTGCGGCACCTTGCCGAATTCCACCAGGATGTTGCGCGAGCCCAGGTCCACCGAACATGAGGGCGTGATGATGGTGATGCCCTCCCCCAGCAGGTTCGTGGTGAGCACCGATTTGTTGTCCGCCACGCTGTAGTACTGGGTGTAGGTGCCCTGCGCGAGCGGGCCGTTGCCCGTGACGGTGGCGATCTTGAAGAGCTCGACCTGGAAGCGCGACGCCGCGTTGAAGTTGCCGAAGTCGCTGGTGGTCGTGCGGTCGTGCGGGTAGTAGCTGACTTCGGTGTCGCTGAAGTAGCGCGACAGGCGGATGCCCACGCCGGACACCGCAGTGGTGAACACATGGTCCAGGCCCGGCACCGCGATGCCCTGCAGCATCACGCCCTTCACGCTGCCGCCGCCCACGCAGGTCCAGGGCTTGTTGATGGCGCTCGACGGTAACGGGAAGAGTTGCGACTTGAACATCGTGCCCACCGCCGCATCGTTCGGGATGACGACTCGGCCCATCGCCATGTTGACTGTCTTCTCGATATAGCCCGGCGTGACGGTGCACGCGGCCAATGCGCCCTGTGCGCCGAGCAGCAGCGCGAGGGCCGGCATGGCGAAGCGCAAGAAAGGGCGCGCGGTCTTCACTGCGCGGAATGGATGGCTGCGGTTCATTCCGCTCCCTTCGGTTGCGCGTCGACCGACACGGCGGCGGCGCATTGGCCGTTCAGCTCGCGGATCGGCGGCGGGTTCTTTTCATCAGGCAGGCTGTACGGTACGACGCATTGGTCGGCCTTGCTCTGGCCCCATCGCACGATGAGTTGCCCACTGCTGCCGGCGCCGGTCACGAAGGCCTGCCCGTCTGGCCCGACGATGCCGACCTCCTGGCCCGCCTCGTTCTCGATCTTCGAGCCCAGCGGCAGCATGCGGCCCTTCGCGTCCGTCAGCACCATCAGCAGGCGGAAGCCCACCGAGGTTTCGAATTTCGCGACCACGACAGCACCGCGCGTGGGCACGACTTCGGTGGCGGCGTTCTTCACCTCCACCGTGTCGCCCAGGTCGCCGGTGCGGATGGCCAAGCGGTTCAGCCGGTACGGCGTGAGGTTGGGAATGATCGCGTTGCCGGCCCAGTCGGTCGCCACGCCGGGCTGCGATTCGAAGCCCACGCCGGAGGCCTTGGGTGCCTGCACCAGCGCCACGGTCTCGCCCAGTGGCTGCGACATCGTGACGCCGCCGCCATGAATCAACACACCGCCCGACACGCCGAAGGTGCTCTGGCCATAACCGCGGCCCTGCGAATGGCCGACGTCGAAGCGACCGACCTGCGACAGGTAGCTCGCGCTTGCGCTGCCGCTGCTGCCGCCGTTCTGGTTGGCTGTGCCGGCCGTCATGTTGTAGGTCAGGCGGCTGTCGTCGAAGGCCGAGCCATACACGCTGGCCTGCTGGTTGACGCGTCCCGTGCTGTCGCGCGTGACGGCGTACTGTGCGCTGGCGCGCGTGTCGCCGAGCGGAATGCTCAGCGTGAACATCACCTGGCGCACGGCCGGCCGGTTCAGGCTGGTGGTGTAGTTGTAGAAGACGCTGTAGCCGAACTGCTTGTAGTTGCCCGAGTAACCCAGTTGCACCAGCCGGTCTTTCGCGCTGGTGCCCCAGTAGCTTTGCTGGCGCGCCGACGCGAACACCGTGCCCAGGTCGCCGACTTGCTGCGAGACCTCGAAGCGCACTTCGTTGCGGCGGCTGTTGAACGACTCGAAGGGCCGCAGGTCCTGCATCTGCACCGCTTCCTGGAAGGTGCGGTAGCCGCTGGTCGAATAGCGGTAGCCCGCCACGCGGAAGTTGGTGCCGGAGGTGAGGAATGCCTTCGAATAGAGAAAGCGCACCGACTGGCCGTCGTAGGTTTTCACGCCGTTGACCGGTGTGCGGTCTGTGGTGCGCGCGCTTGAGAGGTCGACCGACACCGCGCCGAAATCGCGCAGGTTCTTGCCCACGCCCGCGAGCAGCGATTGGTACATGTTCGCCATCAGGATGCCGCCATAGAGCGAGAACTCGTTGCCGAGACCGCGCGCGAGCGTCGCCTGCATGAACATCGGCTGCGAGAGCGAAGACCGCATGCCCAGCACGCTGCCGCCGTCGTAGCTGTTGCGGTACTTGCCGACAGTGGCCGAGTAACGCCAAGTGCCCTCGCGCAGCAGCGTGGGCACAGCCGAGAAGGCCTGCGTGTACTTGGTCTGGCGACCGTCGGCCTCGGCGATGGTCACCTCGAGGTCGCCGCTCGATGCCGTGGGGTACAGGTCGTCGATGACGAACGGTCCCGGTGCCACGAAGGTGCTGTAGATCACGTAGCCGTTCTGCCGCACGGTGACTCGCGCGTTGGTCTGCGCCACGCCGCGGATGGTGGGCGCGTAGCCCTGCTGGCTGTCGGGCAGCATCGCGTCGTCGGAGGAGAGCTGCATGCCGCGGAACGGCAGGCTGTCGAAGAAATTGCCCGGCGTGTTGCCGTCGCCGATCAGCAGACGTCCATTGATCGAGGCGATGTCGCGCTGCGCGTAGGTGTTGATGCCTTGCCAGCGGCTCTGGCCGTCGATGCCGCGGTTGTAGGTCGAGAAATGGCGAAAGCGCCAGTCGCCGAAATTGAAGCCGGCGCGAAGACCCGCGAACAACGTGTTGCGCTGCAGGTTCCTGTCGCGCTCGGCAAAAGGGTTGCCGTCGAACACGTTCTGCGGGGACGCAAAGGGGTTGCTGTCGTTGCGGTAGTTGTTGCCGCTGTAGCGCGCGAAATTGACTTGGTAGTCCAGCATGGCGGCGGTGACGCCCTTGTCCCACTTCTCGGGACCGACCGCGCCGCGCGCCGAGCGCTTGAGTGCGGCTTGAGGAATGCTCACGAACAGGCGCTGCTTGCCGGCGTCGTAGGTCACCGCTGCATCGGGAATGACCTTGGTCAGTTCGACGCAGGCCTCGTCCGCGGCGCCCGCGAGTTCGGGGAACACCGCCACGTTGACGCCCCACGCATCGAGCATGCCGCGCGTGAGACAGGGTTCGGCGTCGTTCTTGCCGTCCTTGGCGGCGAAGCGGATTTCGGTCTGCCCGGCGCCGCGCTCGTTGAGCGACACGTCGACCATGTACTTGCCCGCGAGCACGCGGTTGCCGAAGGAGAAGAGCGAGAGATCCGCGTGCGGCTGGTCGCCGCCGATGCCGAGGAACTCCTCGTTGAAGCTGGAGCCGGCCAACTGCTCCTGCGCATGGCCGGGCGCGCCGAGTGCGCCCAGCAAGGCGGCGCACAGGGTCAGCCGGAACGGCGCGCGAGGAGCGGATGAACGGCGCATGACAGCGTGTCTCCGGCGTCTCAGCGCTTGTCGCCGTCTGCGGAAGGCGCAGGCTGCGGGACCAACTCGGCCTTCACGGCCACGGGCTCGGCACCTGCGGAAACCTGCACGCGTTCTTCGGGCGTCTCGCCGCCGTAGTCATTGAGCGTGGTGAAGTTGACCTGGATGGCCTGCGGCGCCTTCACAGCGGTCAGCGGGTATGTCATTTCGCCGAACGGCGGAACCATATCGGCGTTGATCAGTTGCTGGCCGCTGTTGATGTTCAACGCGGTGAAGGTCACGTGATAGGCCGTCGGATTGCCGACCTTCAGCACGGCGCCCTGCCCTTCGGTACCTGCGCTCACAGCCCACTTGAGCTGGGCGCGCGATTCTTCGGACTTGCCCACGAGCTTCGAGGGCCGGTAGAACAGCTTGATGCGGCTGCGCACCGCGATCTGGAGCACGTTCTCTTCCTTCGACTTCTCGGGAATCTCCTTGACGTTGAGCCAGAAGACCGACTCCCGGTCGGCTGGCAACTCGCCCTGCACGCGCATGATCCGCAGAATGTTTTCCATGCCCGGGTCCAGCCGCGACAGTGGCGGCGTGACGAGCAGCGGGGCCTTGTTCTTGCCTTCGCCGGCGTCGATCCAGGCCTGGACCACGTAGGGCGAGGTGCCGGTGTTCTTCACCGGAATGGAGGCTTCGCGGTCCCTCTCGCCCAGGATCACGCGGGTGCCGCCGAGCATCACGCCCGCGACGGCCAAACCCTGGAGGCCCAGCATCAGCAGGATGGCGAAGGCCCAGCGGAAGCGATGGTTGCTGCACATAAAAAAGAAGTCCTTGGGCGCGGGTAAGCCGCACGGAGCACGCGCGCCCTGGCACGCCAGTGCGCATCGGGCACTGACAAAAAAATCGGAAAAGAAGGAGATGCCGGCACCGGCGGGACGCGAAGGTCCGGGCGCGGCGCAGGCTTGGGCGGCATCGCCGGCCGGCACGAAGCGGCAATGCGCTCCGGCCGACAGCGAGGATGCCGCCGACGCTGCTACTTACTTGTAGGCAACCGTGAATTGCGCGACCGAGTTGGCCGGGCCAACCGTCACGGCCGTCTTGGTCGCCACGTAGGCAGCCTGGAAATTCAGCGAGTTGTCGCCCAGACCCAGGGTGTAGACGCCGGACGGCGAACCGAGTGGAATCTTGGTCGCTGCGGAGTCGCCGAGTTCAATGGCCACGCCCGAAGCCGCGCCCACACCGACCTGGCCGGCATTGGCCACGCGCAGGTTGGTGGCGTCGTCGAGGTCGGCGGTGCCCGAGAAGGTCACGGTCGCGCCCTTGGCGGTCGCGCCGCAGCCCAGCAGGTCGATCTTGAACTTGGCGGGGGTTGCCTTCTTGCCGACCAGCGCGGTGCCGGCGGTCGGGCCGTCGAATGCCGTGCGCGAAACCTTGCCGAGCGGCACGGTCATGTTCTGGCTGTTGGGCGAGATCGAGCAAGGTGCGTCGACGATTTCACCGGTGAAATTGATGGTGCCATCGGCGGCGAAAGCGCCTTGCGACAACACGCCGGCCACGGCCAGCGATGCGAACTTGACGAGTACAGACTTTTGCATTTTGCGTTCCCTGAGGAGATGAAATAACTGAATTGCAACCTGCCTTATGCAGGGCAGGCCGCAGTCTAGTTATCCGATGACGCAAGATGAACAACTGTTATCGTCAGTTCACCGTAGTTAACAGTTCTATCGAATCATCCGTGACATACACACGAACGTTAACAGTCTGAAACTATTCGGCAGCGACCTGCAAAACCAACTTTCCGAAATTCTCGCCACTGAACAGCCGATTGAGCGCTTCCGGGAAAGTATCGATCCCCGAAACGACGTCTTCCTTGCTCTTCATGCGTCCATCTTTCAGGTATCCGGCGAGCTCTGCGATAGCAATGTGGTACCGGTCGGCATAGTCGAACACCACGATGCCCTCCATCCGCGCCCGGTTCACCAAAAGGCTCAGGTAATTCTTCGGGCCGGCGCCCGGCATGCTGTTGGCGTTGTTGTATTGGCTGATCGCGCCGCAGATGATCACGCGGGCCTTGCGTGCGAGCCGCGCCAGCACCGCATCGAGAATTTCGCCGCCGACGTTGTCGAAATAGATGTCCACGCCCTTCGGGCAATGCGCCTTGAGGCCTTCGCGCACCGCGCCGGCGCCCGCCTTGTAGTCGATGCAGGCGTCGAAACCCAGTTCCTTGACCACCCAGTCGCACTTGGCGGCACCGCCGGCGATCCCGACCACGCGGCAGCCCTTGATCTTGGCGAGCTGGCCGACCGTCTGGCCCACGGCACCGGCCGCGCCGGAGATGACGACCGTTTCGCCCGCCTTGGGCTGCCCCACGTCCATCAGGCCGAAGTAGCCGGTCATGCCCGGCATGCCCAGCACGTTGAGCCACTGCGTGATCGTGCCCACGCGCAGGTCGATCTTGACCAGCCCATTGCGCTTGATCTGGTCTTCGGGGATGAGGATGTATTCCTGCACGCCCAGCGTGCCGTACACGGTGTCGCCCACCGCGAACTGCGGGTTCTTCGAGGCGATGACCCGGCCGACGCCGCCGGCGCGCATCACCTCGTCGATGGCCACGGGCGCGATGTAGCTCTTGGCGTCGTTGAGCCAGCCGCGCATCGCGGGGTCGAGCGACAACGACAGCGTCTTGACCAGCACCCCGCCCTCGGCCGGCTCGCCGACGGGCTCGGTGGTGAACTTCCAGTTCTCACGGGTGGCCGTGCCTTCGGGGCGTTTGGCGAGGCGGACCTGGTGGTTGGTGAGTGGGCTGCTCATGGTGTCTCCTTGATTGACGGGCGCGACAGGTGCGCCGGACGCGGGTTGGAGGCGCATCGTAGCCGCGCCCATCGCGCCCGCTGGTAGCGCAGGCGACAGGGTCCGCGACAAGGGAAAACTCAGTTTTTCACCACGCTATCGCGCGACCCGTGACACATGAAACTGCTGCGATCCAGTCGGGAGACACCGCAGAACCGGCTTTGCCGGGCCGCTGGTGTCGCCCCCTGAAAAGAGGTTGGCGAAGCGACACGAAGTGCGCGAAGACTGGGGTAAGTTTTGTCTCAGATTCGCACGACGATCTGCAGGCCCGGATTGGCGTTCCGCACGGTCAACGTGCCGCCGTGCGCTTCGGCGACCAGCCGGCACAGGTACATGCCCAGTCCGACGCCGCCTGTCGCGCGCGCCCGCGCACCGTCGGTGCGGTAGAAGGGCTCGGTCAGACGCCCGAGCTGCGCCTCGTCGACGCCCGGACCGAAGTCACGCACCTCGAGCTCGATGCCTTGCACCTGGCCATCCACCACCGCGCGCAGCGACACGCACGGCGGCCGGGGCGCCTCGGTGCTGTAGCGCATGGCGTTGTCCAGCAGATTGCGCACCAGGAGGCGGACGCGCATGCGGTCGATCGAATGCGGCGGCAGGCCTTCCGCCAGGTCGAGGTGCACCTTCTCGGCACCGGGCATCTCGGCCACGATCTGGCGCACGAGCACTGCAAGGTCGACCGGCTCGCGCTGCAGCGCCGCATGCGGGCTGGCCAGGCGTTCGCTTTCGAGCAGGTCGCTGATCAGGTCGCGCATCTCGTTGAGGTCGCGCAGCAGCGCCTCGCGCTCGGCCTGGCCCTCGGGCGTGGCGGGCAGCAGCTCGGCGTTGAGCCGGGCGCGCGTGAGCGGCGAGCGCAGCTCGTGGCTCAACGCCAGCAGCAGCCCCCGCTTGGCATCGAGCATGGCCTGGATGTCGTCGGCCATGGTGTTGATGCGCTGCGCGAGGTCGCCCAGGTCGTCGTTGCGGCGCACCGGAATCGGCTCGGTGAACTCGCCCCGGCCGAAGCGCTGCGCGCCTTCGCGGATGTCGATCAGCGGTCGCAGCAGCCGGCTCACGTAGGCGTAGCCCAGCAGCACGCACGACAGCAGCAGGCCCAGCGTGGCCCAGCCGGTCGCGCGCGGCGCGAGCTGCCAGAGCTTGGGCGCCCAGCCGAAGATCACGCGGTGGCCGTCGGCCGTCGGGCGGATGAACCACTTCTCGCCGCCGAACACGTCTTCGCGCTCGTGCATCCAGCCGCCGGGGCTGTTCGAGCCGCCCGGGTTGGAGTCCCAGTTGACGGTGGGGCCGACGATGCGGATGGTGATCGGCAGCCGGGCCACCAGCGCCTGTGCGCGCGTCACGTCGGGCGGCGTGCCGATCTCGGCGACGAGGCGGTCGGCGTAGTCCACCAGCATCGGCTTGGCGGCCTCGGCCCAGCCGGTGGAAAAGGCCCTCTTCATGCCGCCCATGAAGACGCCCGCCATCACCAGCGCAAGCAGCACGAACATCATCACGAGCCGGATGCGCAGCGACCGCCGCCAGCGGCGCTTGCCCTGCACTTTTTCGTGCCATTGGGCATGCCACTGCTTGCGCATTTCGGCGCGGCGGCAAGCCATCTCGCGCCACGCTTCGCGGTGGTCTCTTCCGCCGAACCTCATGCAGGCTCGCTGCGTGCGACGGCCAGCGCGTAGCCGGCATTGCGCAGCGTCTTGATGCAGTCCAGCGGCTCCAGCTTCTTGCGCAGGCGGCTCACCACGATATCGACCGCGCGGGTGTAGAGCTCAGCCTCGTGGCCGCGCAGGCGGTTCAGGATGTCGTCGCGGCTGAAGACCTTGCCGGGCTCGGCCGCCAGCAGCGCGAGCAGTTCGAACTCGGTGCCGGTGAGCTCGATGCGCTCGCCCTGGCGCAGCACCTGGCGCCGGTCGAGATCGATCGAGAGGCCGTCGAACACGCGCAGCTGCGTGCCGTTGTTGCCATGCCCGTTCGCCACCGCCGGTGTGCTGCGCTGGCGCCGCAGGATGGTCTGCACCCGCGCCACCAGTTCGCGCGGCTCGAAGGGCTTGGGCACGTAGTCGTCGGCGCCGAGTTCGAGGCCGACTACGCGGTCCATCACCTCGCCGCGCGCGGTGAGCATCACGATGGGGATGTCGCTCTCCTTGCGGATCTCGCGGCACAGCGCGAAGCCGTCCATCTCGGGCAGCATCACGTCGAGGATGGCCGCGTCGTACTGGCCGGCGCGCAGCTTGGCCAGGCCTTCGCTCGGGCGCACGGCACTCTCGAGCGTGCAGCCGAAGCGTGCGAAGTAGGTGGTCAGCGGCGCGGCGAGGTGTTCGTCGTCGTCGATCAGCAGGATGCGCGGCATGGCGGGATTGTGCCTCCTGGCAAACATGTGGCGAATGACTTCGCTGGCCATCAGACCGGTCGGCATCGCACCGCCACGGCCAGGCCCGTCACGAGCACTGCAAGCAGCAGCGCGTGATAGACGACATCGGGCACCGTGCGCGGACCGATGCCGAGCACGATGGTGAAAAGGCCGACCAGCGTGCCGACGAGCGCGAAGCCCTGGCCGAAGATCGCGGCCGGCCGCGCGTGCGCGGGGCGCAGCCAGGTCTCGACCGAGGCGAGCACAAGCACGGTGGCGATCACCGCCTCGGCGATGCGGGCCTGTGGATGCACGTAGCCCGGCACAAGCAGGCCGGCGTGCACCGTCGACGCAATGCCGAGCGCGAGCGCCTCGACCAGCATCCAGGCGCGCGCGGCCTGCGGGCGCAGCACGGGGGCCGTGTCGTTCGCCGTCACCATGGATCGGCGCGGCCGATGCGGCCCAGGTGCGTGAGGCCGAAGTCCGAGGCGTACTTCAGGCCGTAGCCGAGTGCGCGGTCGAAGCCGATGTGGGCCAGCCAGATCAGCGCGCCGGCCACGGCCCACGGCATCGCCGCGAGCACGCCGAGCACAAGCAGCGCAACGGGGCCGATGTACGAATGCGCCGCGTTGTAGAGCAGCGCGCCCGTGCGCGGACCCGCGAGGTAGCCGAGCAGCGAGAGGTCGGGTACCAGCAGCCAGAGCGCGAACACGCCCCAGCCGAGGCCGAACTGTGTGTAGGCAGCCAGCGCGGCGGCCAGCACGAACGCACCTTCGAGCCGCAGCAGCGTGCGGACACCGCCCACGACTGCTTGTTCGTGAGACACCGTGGAACCGGCTTCGCCGGGCCACAGGTGTCGCCCCCTCGAAGGGGGTTGGCGCAGCGACACGAAGTGCGCGAAGCCTGGGGGTGAGTCAAGTTCAGCCACGGTGGCTCCAACGGCGGCCGCCTCGGTCCATGAAGTCACGGACCTTTTGCTGCTGGGCGGCGTTCAGGCTGTCGAAGAAATCGGCAGCGGCCGCGATGATCTCGGGACTGCCGGTGCGCACCGCCGTGGTCTTCTCGTCGATGAGGCGTGTGGCGCCGGCCTGGTCGAGCTTGTTGCCCGCGAACAGTGCCTTGAACTGGGAACGCGGATCGCCCGAACCGCCCGCGCCGCGCAGGGCTTCACGCTGCGCCTGCAGCTTCTCGGCCAGCACGGTGAGCTTCTGCTTTTGCGCGGTGTCGAGTTCGAGCTTGCTGCCCACGCGCTCGACCATCTTGCTGCGGAACTCGGCGCTGTCGCCGCCCCAGCCGTGGCGTTGACCTGCACAGCCGGCAATGCTGCCAGCCACCATCGCCGCGCCGGCGAAACCGAAGAGAGTGCGTTTGATCCAGTGTTTCATGAGACGTCCTTGTGTTGTCGGAAGAAGAGGAAGCTCGATGGTGCGATTAGCTCGCTCCGAAGTCCTCTCAGCGCGGTTTCGGCGTGTTTCGTTTTATTGCGACGGGTGAGGCAGCAGCGCGAGGCGTGGTTGCTCAGAGCTTGCTGCTGTTGTTGCGCGCGGCTTCGGCACGCGCATCGACGGGGTTCTGCATCGTCGAGATGACCTTGCTGTTCACGCGCGAACCGGAGGTCACATTCTGGTCGGGCGCTGCGGCGGTGCGCATGGCTTCGGCCACGACGCGGGCGCGCTCGGTCGACACCGCCACGGTTTCGGGGCCGCGCGAACCGCGCACGATGTTCTGGTTGGGCGCCGATGCGGTGCGCACGGCTTCGGCGCTGACCTCGGCACGGCTCATGGCCGACACGGCAGGCTGCACGCCCTGGTAGCTCTCGGCCTTGGCGCCGGCTGCGGCGAGCATGGCGAAGGAGCCGACGGTGATGATCTGGGTCAGGGAGAGGGACTTCATGATGCAGGCCTTTCAGGGGGTGTTGAGGAGCCCTGATCGTGCTTGCGCATGCGCGACAAGTCCTTTCGCCGCGGTTTCGGCGTGTTTCGTTTTATTGCGGCGCTATTGCTTTCGGATTCAGTGGCGCAACACCGCGGCCTGCACGCGGCCCGTCGTCCGACGCGCGCGCGTCAGCCCGTGAGCGCGGCCGAGGGGTCGTCCGACTCGAGCACGCCGCGCGCCCACGGCTCCAGCTTGCTGGTGTCCGCGCGCAGCACTTCCTGCTTCACCGCCAGGATGCGCGATGGATGCATCGAGAAGCTGCGCAGGCCCAGGCCAAGCAGCAGGCGGGTGAAGGCCACGTCGCCCGCCATTTCGCCGCACACGGCCACGCCCTTGCCCTGGCGGCGGCACTCGGCAATGGTGTCGGCCACCAGCTTGAGCACCGCGGGGTGCGCGGGATCGTAGAGGTGAGCGACCGACTCGTCGGCACGGTCGATGGCCAGCGTGTACTGGATCAGATCGTTGGTGCCGATCGACAGGAAATCGAAGTGCTTGAGAAAGGTCTTGAGCGTGAGCGCGGCGGCCGGGATCTCGATCATGGCGCCGAGCTTCACGGGGCCATGCACGGCGCCGCGGTTGTTCAGTTCGGTGCGCGCAAAGTCGATCAGCGAGAGCGTCTGGCGGATCTCGCTCGCGTGCGCGAGCATCGGAATCAGCAGGTGGATTTCGCCGTGCGCCGCGGCACGCAGGATGGCGCGCAGTTGCGTGAGAAACATCGCGGGATCGGCCAGGCTCCAGCGAATGGCGCGCAAGCCGAGCGCGGGGTTCAGGTGCTCCTGCTTGCTGCCGGACTTGCTGTCCAGCTGCTTGTCAGCGCCCACGTCGATGGTGCGGATCGTGACCGGCATGCCCTGCATGCCCTCGACCGCGCGCTTGTAGGCCTGGTACTGCTCTTCCTCGTCGGGCAGGCGCGTCTGGCGCGCAGACGACTCGCGGCCCATGAAAAGGAATTCGCTGCGAAAGAGGCCCACGCCCACGGCACCGGCCTTGACGGCACCCACGGTGTCCTCGGGCATCTCGATGTTGGCGAGCAACTCGACACGCTGACCGTCGAGCGTGACGGCGGGCTTGTGGCGCAGCCGCGCGAGCCGGCCGCGTTCGAGGTCGCCCTGGCGCTGCTTGAAACCGTACTCGGCCAGGATGATCGGCGAGGGGTCGATGATCATCACGCCGGCATCGCCGTCGATGATGACCCAGTCGTCCTGGCGCACCAACTGGCTCGCGGTGCGCGCGCCTACGATGGCTGGAATGTCCATGCTGCGCGCGACGATGGCGGTGTGCGAGGTGCGCCCGCCCACATCGGTCACGAAGCCCGCGAACACGCTCTTCTTGAACTGGAGCATGTCGGCCGGCGAGAGGTCGTGCGCGATCAGCACCAGCGGCACGTCGATGCCGTCGCCCGCGGTGGGATCGTCGTCATCGTCGTGGCTGGTGGCGCGCTTGCGGCGCGGCGGACTGGGCGCAAGTACCGCGGCCGTGCCCTTCATGCGGTGCAGGAGGCGCTCGACCACCTGCTCGAGGTCGGCCTTGCGCTCGCGCAGGTACTCGTCCTCCATCTCGTCGAACTGGCGCGCGATGATTTCGAGCTGCGTGGTCAGCGCCCATTCGGCGTTGTAGAGCCGGTCGGTGATCCAGTGCTTGACGCCGCCGGTGAGGGCCTCGTCCTGCAGCAGCATCTGGTGCACCTCGAGTAGCGCGGCGAGCTCGTGCGGCGCGTCGTTCGGGCCCATCTGCGCGACGCTGGTCTGCAGTTTGGCGAGTTCGTCGGCGACCGCGTTGCGCGCGGTGCGCACGCGGTCGATCTCGGTCTCGATTTCCTCGGGCTTGATGAAGTAGTGGGCGACGTCGATGCGGCTGGACACCACCAGCACCGCGCGGCCGATGGCAATGCCACGGGCGACAGGGAGGCCGTGGACTGCGAAGGTCATGGACGTGGACCGAAGGTCATCGGCCGCCGCCGGGCCGCCCCAAGGCGGCCGGGCCACCTCGGGGGGCAGCGACGACACGCAGTGCGGAGCGTGGCGGCCACATTCATTCGCCTTCGCCGAACTTGTCGTCCATCAACTGGACGATGGCGTTCATCGCTTCTTCTTCCTGCTGGCCGTTGGTCTCGAGTTCGACGGTGGAGCCGAGGCCCGCGGCCAGCATCATGACGCCCATGATGCTCTTGGCATTGATGCGGCGATCGCCGCGCGAGAGCCACACCTCGCAGGGGTAGCTGCCTGCGAGCTTGGTCAGCTTGGCCGATGCGCGTGCGTGCAGGCCCAGCTTATTGCTGATGGTCACGGATTTCTTGATCACTGTGCTTTCTTTTTGCCTGGTTCTGGGGAGCCGCCACCGCCACCTGCATGACGCCCGCGGTGCCACCCGCGATGGCGCGCTGCACCAGCGTGTCGAGCGGTTCGTGGCGGTAGGTGACGGCGCGCAGCAGCATCGGCAGGTTGACGCCCGCCACCAGCCGCGACTGGACGCCGTCCACCAGCTTCTGCGCCACATTGCAGGGCGTGGCGCCGAACACATCGGCCAGCACCAGCACCTGCGAGCGAGGGGCATGCAGTTGCTGCGCGAGCGTGATGCGGGCAGCGGCCAGCGTTTCCTCGGGCGACACATTGGGCAGCACGTCGAGCGCGACGACGGCCTGCTCGCAGTCGGGAAACACATGCAGCGCGCACTGCCGCAGCGCCTGCGCGAACGGTGAGTGGGCAATGATGAGGATGCTGTTCATGCGGCTCAGGGGACGACGCGTCGATTATGCGGGGCGCCCAGGGAAAGTAGAGATAAGACATAACGCATCAGCCCGCGAAATAACGGACAGCGCCGCCACTCATGGAAGACGCAGGCCCTCGAAGAAGGTCTTCGAGGCCTCGGGCGCGGATGGCTTGCCGAGCACGGTCGCCTGGTAAAGCGCCACGGTGCCGTTCTTCTGCGATTGGGCGAACCAGAGCACCTGGACGGGCGCGGCGCCCGGCTGGGCTGATTGCGTATCGAGTCGCGCCGGCGCGGGCATCGCGGTCGCGCGCTGCAGGGCCGCGGGAGCTTCTTTCACCTTCGCCTCGCCCAGCTGGCTGCGCGTGGCCGTGCGCCAAGCGTTGAGCCAGGCCTCGGCCTGCTCCGGGCTGCCGGCGGAAGCATGGGCAATGGCGAAGGTCGCGCCGCCGGTCTCGCAGCCGGCCATGTCGACCTGCACGGATTCGGCGCCCAATGGCAGCGCGCGGTTCGCGCGGTCGGGCTTGCAGGGCAGGAGGGCGACCAGGCCCGCATCGGCGATCGGCACCTCGCGCCAGTTGAAGGTGGGGCTGCAGGCGGCGAGAAGGGCGGCTGCGGCTGTCAGCGCAAGCCAGGGGCGGGGGGCGAACGGCGGCATGGGGGAGCGATTATCGAGCGGGCCGGGCTCACGCCAGCACGATCGGGCAGGCGGAACTAAAATCGCGCCGCCCTTCTCTCTCCCCCTGCCATGAAAAAATACATCGCTGCCGCCGCCGTCGCTCTTGCATTGGCCGTCGGCGTGGGCGTGTACCTCGGCTCCGGCAACACGGCAGCCCCGACCTCCACCTTCGTGCTGCTGGACGGCAGCCAGAAGACCACCGCCGACCTCAAGGGCAAGGTCACCCTGGTCAACTTCTGGGCCACGAGCTGCGTGACCTGCGTCGGCGAGATGCCCAAGGTCATCGCGACCTACGACAAGTACAAGTCGCAGGGCTACGACACGCTGGCAGTGGCCATGAGCTACGACCCGCCGAGCTACGTCGTCAACTTCGCCGAAACCCGCAAGCTGCCGTTCAAGGTGGCGATCGACAACACCGGCAGCGTGGCGCAGGCCTGGGGCGACGTGAAGCTCACGCCGACCACCTACCTGGTCAACAAACAGGGCGAGATCGTGAAGCGCTACGTTGGCGAGCCCGACTTTGCCGAGCTGCACAAGCTCATCGAGAAGCTGCTCGCCGAGGCCTGAAGCTTCTTCGCTCCCAATAAAAACGGCGCTACCTGGTAGCGCCGTTTGTTTTTGCAGCCGTTCTCTTATTGGTTGCGGAAGCTGTCGTGGCAAGCCTTGCAGCTCGCGCCGGTCGGGCCGAACTGAGCCTTCAACGCGTCGATGTTGCCGGCCTTGGCAGCGACCACCAGCTTGCCGGTTTCCTCGATCAGCTTCTGCTGGCGTTCCTTGAACTTGGCGTCTTCCTTCCAGACTTCGGGCTTGGCCTTGCCGCCCTCGGTGCCGGCGCCGAAGCCCGCCCAGGGCAGCTTCGCCATGTCGGCCACGACTTCGGCGTTGGCTGCGGCAGCCGCTGCGTCGTAGGGAACCCGGCCGTTGGCCATGGCGCCCAGCCGGCCGAAATGCTGGCTCATCACGAACAGCGCGCTCTGGCGGTACTTGATGGCGTCCTCCGGCTTGGCGAACTGGGCCGCTGCGGGCAGGGACATCGCAGCGCAGACGGCTGCAAGGGCGAACGAGGCAAATCGGGTCATCCTGAGTCCTTGTGTGGGGTAGGCAACGCCGTCGAACGCAGCGCTGCGGCCGAGTGTAGGGGCAGGCCATGTCGGGCGCATAGCAACAACCCGAAGCAGCCTTGCGCCCGGACTTTGCTAACCTCCGCCTTCCGCAGTCTCGCGCAATCGCGCCCCCATCGATGACCGACACCTCCGTGGCCGCCCTTCAGGCGACCGCCAGCACCGCGGCCCCCACGCGCGTCTGGGACCTGCCGACGCGTCTTTTCCATTGGGCGCTGGCCGTCGCCGTGATCGGCCTGATCGGAACCGGCCTCAGCGGCATCATGGAATGGCACTTCCGCCTCGGGTACACGGTGCTTGCACTGCTGCTGTTCCGGCTGCTCTGGGGCTTTGTGGGCGGGCGCTGGTCGCGCTTCGCGGCATTCATCTATGCGCCAGGGTCGGTCATCAACTACCTGCGCGGGCGGGCGCATCCGGACCACCTGATCGGGCACACGCCGCTGGGGGCGCTGTCGGTGTTCGCGGTGCTGGCGATCCTGGCATTCCAAGTCGCCACGGGGCTCATGGCCGACGACGAGATTTCCGCCGCCGGGCCGCTCACCCGTTTCGTCTCGGGTGCGGTCGTGAGTTTTGCCACCGGCTGGCACAAGGCGCAAGGCAAGTGGATCGTGATCACGCTCGTCAGCCTGCATGTGCTGGCCGTGCTGTTCTATGTGCTGGTCAGACGGCATCGTCTGGTGCGGCCGATGGTCTCGGGCGACAAGCTGGTGGCGCGCACCAACGGCGAGGTCGCCGGGAGCCGCGACGACGCGACTTCGCGCGGGCTGGCGCTGGTGCTGTTCGCGCTGTGCGCGGGCGTGGCGTGCTGGGTGGCGTCGCTGCGCATATGAGCTCTTCGGTTTCACGCCCGTTGCCGCTGGCAGACACGCCGGTCGTCGTGCTGCTCACGCCCGATGAAGCCCATGAGATCGAAGCGACGCGGGCGATCTTCCGCGACTATGCCGCCTCGCTGAACATCGACCTGGACTTCCAGGATTTCGACAGCGAGCTGGCTGACCTTCCGGGCGAATACGCCGAACCGCGCGGCACGCTGCTGCTGGCACTCGTGGATCCGGCGAACATCAAGGAAGAAACCGGCCGGCAGGCTCCGATGCTGCGGCGCGCCGATGGCTCGCTCGCGCACGTGGCAGGCTGTTGCGCCCTGCGCCCTCTCGACAGCGCTGACTATGCGAATGCCGCGGAAATGAAGCGGCTTTTCGTGCGCCCCGGCTTCCGGGGCCTCGGGCTGGGCCGGCAGCTCGCTGAAGCGATCCTCGATGCAGCCCACGCCGCAGGCTACGGCTGCGTGCTGCTCGATACCCTCGACGACATGGAATCGGCGCGAGCACTCTACGAAGACCTGGGCTTCGAAGAAGTGCCGCCCTACTATCACAACCCCATCGCCGGGGCCCACTACCTCAAGGCCGATCTCTGATCGATCGGCCGATCGATCAGCCGCGGGCTTGCACCAGCAGCGTGTCGGCGTCGCTGACTTCGAACTTGCCGGGTGCCTCGACGTTGAGCGTCGCGACCTTGCCGTCCTTCACGAGCATCGAGTAGCGATTGCTGCGCAGGCCCATGCCACGGCCCGTCAGGTCGAGCGTGAGGCCGGTGGCCTTGGCGAAATCGGCGCTGCCGTCGGCCAGCATGCGCACCTTGGCGCCAGTCTTCTGGTCGCGCGCCCAGGCACCCATCACGAAGGCGTCGTTCACGCTCACGCACCAGATCTCGTCCACGCCGGCGGCCTTGAAGTCGTCGAATTGCTGCACGTAGCCCGGCACGTGCTTGGCCGAGCAGGTGGGCGTAAAAGCGCCCGGCAGTGCGAACAGCGCGATGGTCTTGCCGGCCGAAGCCTTGGCCACGTCCACGGCGTTCGGGCCGATGCTGCAACCTTCGCCCTCGACTTCGGAATATTCCTGCAGGGTTGCCGAAGGAAGGGTGTCACCGACTTTGATCATTGAATGCTCCTGAAAAAGAAAAACGGCCCACATTGTGGGCCGTTTCCGGTTGAGTCGTTGAACTCGAAGATCAGACCAGCACGGCCTTCTCGACCAAGCGGGTCACAACCCAGTTCTTGGTCTTCGAGATCGGACGGCTTTCCGTGATCTCGATGGTGTCGCCCAGCTTGTACTCGCCATTTTCGTCATGGGCGTGGTACTTGCTCGTCTTGGCCACGATCTTGCCGTAGAGCTCGTGCTTCACACGGCGCTCGACCAGCACGGTCACGGTCTTGGCACGCTTGTCGCTGA
>Ga0163161_10000677_pt1 | contig 27208 bp, 22 predicted proteins | sample S45metaG_FD_129847 | JGI IMG/M metagenome (GOLD analysis project Ga0163161, IMG submission 129847) | Switchgrass rhizosphere microbial communities from Kellogg Biological Station, Michigan, USA - S4-5 metaG | ecosystem: Host-associated > Plants > Roots > Rhizosphere > Soil | place: USA... | reverse complement strand
GGCAGGGCTGGCAACGGCAAGGGTTCGAGACATCGGCTGGACCTCGGGTGAACGACGGTCCGGCAGTCTCTGGCAGCTGGAACTGCACCGTTGCAAACAATGGTCAACCGGGGCTCACGCCGGAAATTGGCACAGCGAGACGTGAAAAATTTCTAGCAGAGGGAGCAACCCGCGCCCGACGCCCGCACTCTGGGGCCACAAAGCACCTCGTCCCGCGCTCGTGTGAGTTGCTAGCTTTCGGCGACCCAAAGGCCCGGATAGTCGCTCACGAAACTATCCTGTGTGACCTTCAACACCGCCTCGTAATCGAAGCGCTTCGCCACATACGCATACTCGCTCTCGCTGCGCCGCTCGTAGCGCTGCATCAACTCGCTCAGCACGCCGCCGCCATCGAGATCGACCCACGCGGCCGGCGCATCGGCCGCTTCTCCCAGCGAGAGATTGAGCCTTCGCAACTGCAGCAGATTGGTGGCAGGCGTGAAGCCCAGATCGAGGTCCACGCAGTGCGACAGGTCGGGCACGGCCTCGTCGTTGAGCTTCCAGTGGCCGTGCGCATCGCGCGCGATCGACAGCTCGATGGCCGAGTCGCCGAGCCAGCCGCGCACCATGCCCCATTGCGTGTGCCAGTGCAGGTCGCAGCGCACGCGGTAGTGCAGCTGGGCGATGCGGCCGCTCTCGTGGCGGAACACCGCGGCGCCGTCCAGCTGCCAGGCCGAGGCATTGCGTTCGAGCCGGCATGCGTCGTGGCCCGGGGCATCGAGCCTGCGCCAGAGGATGGAGGCGACGGTTTGCATGGCGCGGATGATGGCACCGGCATGCGGCGTCGCGCAAGCGCCATCGCTCAAAATGCCCCGCATGACGAAGGCTCTTTTCACCGCGCTCCTCGCCCCTCTGTTCACCCTGCTGGCGGGCAGCGCCGCGCATGCGGCGGCGCTGAAGGACGGCGACATCGTCTTCCACACCTCGCGCTCGGCCCAGAGCGTGGCCGTGCAGCGCGCCACCGGCTCCCGCTACAGCCACATGGGCGTCGTGCTGATGCGGGACGGCAAGCCCTACGTGTTCGAGGCGGTTGCTACCGTGCGCTACACGCCGCTCGCGCAGTGGACGGCGCGCGGCAACGGCGGGCACTACGTGGTCAAGCGCCTGCGCGATGCCGACAAGCTGCTGACACCCGGCGCCGTAGCTCGCCTGCATGCCCGCACTGCCGATTTCGCGGGCCGCCCTTACGACCTGACCTTCGAATGGTCGGACGGCCGCATCTACTGCTCCGAACTCGTGTGGAAGCTCTACCAGCGCGCGCTGGGCGTGCGCATCGGCGAACTGCAGAAGATCCGCGAATTCAACCTCGGCGACCCGGCCGTGCGCGCCAAGATGCGCGAGCGCTACGGCGACAAGGTGCCGATGGACGAGCCGGTGATCTCGCCGGTGGCGATGTTCGATTCGCCGTTGCTCGTGACCGTCGAAACGCGCTGAACCGGTGCCCCTCGGCGGGCGAAACCCTTCCGGCCGCGAGACAATCGTTTCCGTGAGTTCCCCGCCCCCTTCGACAGGCCCGATCCGCCGCATCGCCCACCTCGACATGGACGCCTTCTACGCGTCGGTCGAGCTGTTGCGCTATCCGCAACTCAAGGGCCTGCCGATGGTGATCGGCGGCGGGCGCCGCAGCGTCGACGAGGCCATCCGCAATCTGCCCGAAGGCGGCACGCTGGCCGACATTCCGGTCGATGCCTTCCCTCGGCTGAAGGACTACGCGGGCCGCGGCGTGATCACCACCGCCACCTACCCCGCGCGGCAGTTCGGCATCGGCTCGGCGATGGGGCTCATGAAGGCCGCCAAGCTGTGCCCGCAGGCGCTGATCCTGCCGGTCGATTTTGACGAATACCGGCGCTTCTCGCGCGCGTTCAAGCAGGTGATCCTGGAGATCGCACCGCTCATGGAAGACCGCGGTGTCGACGAGGTGTACATCGACTTCACCGACGTGCCCGGCGGCCAGCGCGACGGCGGGCGCTCGCTGGCGCGGTTGATCCAGAAATCGATCCTCGATGCCACCGGCCTCACCTGCTCCATCGGCGTCGCGCCCAACAAGCTCATCGCCAAGATGGCGAGCGAGTTCAACAAGCCCAACGGCATCTCGGTGGTCCACGAAGGCGACCTGGAGAGCCACATCTGGCCGCTGCCCTGCCGCAAGGTGAACGGCATCGGCCCCAAGGCCGACGAGAAGCTCAAGCGCTTCGGCATCGAGACCGTCGGCCAGCTCGCGGCGCGCGACCGCGACTGGCTGATCCAGAACTTCGGCAAGGCCACCGGCGCGTGGATGCACGAGGTGTCCTGGGGCCGCGACGACCGGCCGGTGGTGACCGAGAGCGAGCCCGTCTCGATGAGCCGCGAGACCACATTCGACCGCGACCTGCACGCGGTGCGCGACCGCGCCGAGCTGGGCGCGATCTTCACGCACCTGTGCGAGAAGGTCGCCGAAGACCTGCAGCGCAAGGGCTACGTGGGCAAGACCATCGGCATCAAGCTGCGCTACGACGATTTCAAGATCGCCACGCGCGACCAGACCATCGACCGCTTCACCGACGACGGCAAGACCATCCGGCAGGTCGGCGGGCAGTGCCTGAAGCGCGTGCCGCTGGAGCGGCCGCTGCGCCTCCTGGGCGTGCGCGTGGGTGCGCTGGCAAAGGCGGGCAGCCCGGAGGCGCTGGCGCCCACGGGCGCAGCGCGCTCAACGACAGAGCCGGCTGCGACCACCGCGTCGCTCTTCTGAAGAAGCCATAGTGATCAAACGCTGGCTCCGCCGCATCGCATTCATGCTGCTGGGGATCGTGCTTGCGGTCGGGCTGTATGTGCTCGTGGCCTTTGCGCTGGTGCTGTGGCCGACCAATGCAACGCCGCCCGCAGAGGCCCCCGCCATCGAAGCCTGGGTGCTGAGCAACGGCGTGCATACCGACCTCGTGTTCCCGGTCCGCTCGGCAACCATCGACTGGCATCGGCTCTTTCCGCTCGCAGACTTCAAGACCGTGCCGCCCGATGCCGAATTCATCGCCATCGGCTGGGGCGACCGCGAGTTCTACCTGCACACGCCCACCTGGGCCGACCTGACGGCCTCGCGCGCCTTCGGTGCGCTCGCGGGCGGCAACCGGGCGCTGATGCATGTGACGTATCTGCAGCGTGCGCAGATGCGGCGCGGCGCCTACAAGCTGCCGCTCTCGCAGGCGCAGTACGCGCAGCTCGTGGGCTACGTGCGCGCGTCGCTGCCTTCAGGCCGCGCGACGCCGATTGCCGGTGCGCACTACGACAACCAGGATGCCTTCTACGAAGCCGAAGGCGGCTACAACCTCTTCGAGACCTGCAATACCTGGACCGGCCGCGGTCTGCGTAGTGCGGGCGTCAAGACCGGCCGCTGGACGCCGTTCGACTTCAACGTCGTGTGGCACCTGCAACCCGCAATGCCCTGAGCATTGCGGCGTCAGTCCAGCCCGTCGAAATCTGCATCGTCGGGGCCGATGTGCGCGGGTGAGCGCCAGCCTGCATCGCGCATCGAACGCGCCACCTGGTGCTCGACGCCCATCAGCACCGCGAACAGCGCCATGCGCACCGGGATGCCGTTGTCGGTCTGCCGGAAGATCGCCAGCCGCGGATCGTGGTTGAGGTCGATGCTCAGGTCGTTCGCGCCGGGGCGCCCGTCGCGCGGCAGCGGGTGCATGAGGATGGTGTCGGGCTTGCAGAGGGTGTCCACCAGCGCCTTGCGGATCTGGAATTCGGGCGTGTAGCCCTCGATCTCCTCGCCCGCGAAGCGCTCCTTCTGGATGCGGGTGGCGTACACCACGTCGGCGCCGCGCAGGCCCTCCTCGAGCGACTGGGTCTGTTCGATCACATGGCCATTGCGCGCCACCAGGTCGAGCAGGTAGGCAGGCATCTCGAGCGACGGCGGCGCAATGAGCGTGAATTTCAGGCCGCGGTAGAGCGACAGCAGGCGGATCAGCGAATGCACCGTGCGGCCGTACTTCAGGTCGCCGACCATCGCCACGTGCGTGCCGTCCACCAGCTTGCCCATGCGCGAGAACTCGCGCTGGATGGTGTACAGGTCAAGGATGGCCTGGCTCGGATGCTCGCCCGGCCCGTCGCCGGCGTTGATGACCGGGATGTTGGTGGCCCGCGCGAACTCGGCCACCGAGCCCTGCTCGGGATGGCGCACCACCAGCGCATCGACGTAGCCGCTCATCACGCGACTGGTGTCGTAGATCGATTCGCCCTTGGCCATCGATGAAAAAGTGAATCCCGTGGTGTCGCAGACCGTGCCGCCGAGCCGGCAGAACGCCGCGCCGAAGCTCACGCGGGTGCGGGTGCTGGCCTCGAAGAACAGGCTGCCGAGCACCGCGCCTTCGAGCACGCGCGTGACCTTCTGGCGCCGCGCGATCGGCTGCATGACGTCGGCCACCTGGAACAGGGCCTCGAGACTGTCGCGATCGAACTGCGCGACCGACAACAGGTGTGGCCGCCCCTCCGCCGCAATGCGCTGCGCCAGGGGCCGGTCGTCCGCACCGGTGCTTGCCTGCGCCTCGCGCTGCAGGATTTCGGCGACGAACTTGCCCACCATTTCGGGCATGGCCCGCGACTCGCCGGAGTCGGTGGGCAACAGCCAGGTGTCGAGCGCCCGGCGGCGGACACCCAGGCGCTCGGAGAACGCGTCGCGGGTGAGATTGAGGCGGCGCATGGCGTCGCGCAGGATGTCTTGTTGCTGGCTCATGGACGAAATATACGCTAGGCGTCAAAATTCTTCGAGGGAATTTACGCAATGCGTACATTAATCAAGGCCGATTCGCCCTTCACAGAGCCATGTGACGCTCCTCAGCGCTTGGGCACGCCGCCCTGCCACTGCGGCCAGTTCGCCACGATGTGGTCCACCACGCGCGTGCCCACGAGCGCAATGTTCTCCACCGTCTCCGCAAAGCCACCCGCCGTCTCGCCGGGTGCCGGGTCCAGGTGCTGTAGCGTGCTTTCCTTCGGATTGCCCTGGTCGAAATTGACCGCGCCGCGCAGGCTCATCACGCGGTCGGTGCCGTGGGTGCGCTTGATCACGAGGGTGATGGCGGCGGCTTCCATCTCGGTGATCACGTAGTCGTCGGCACCGTAGAGCTTCGCGATGTATTGCGCCTGCTTCGACATGCCGGGGCCGTGGAAGAAGGTGTCGCCGGTCATGTGGGTACCGGTGCCGACGAAGGGCGCGCGGCGCGCCGCGGCATCGGGATAGCGCAGGCGGTATTTGCGGGCGGAGTCCGAATCCTTCAGCGGCGTGTCGGCCGAGAGCTTCATGGCCCAGCCGACGAGGTCGGGGTTGAGCTTGAAGCGGCGGTAGTCCTCGTAGCCCTTGCGCGGCATGAAGGTCGGCTCGCCCGCCTTGTTTTCCTCGGGCGCCCAGCGGTGGCCGAGGTCGTAGTCCACGAGCCAGGTGGCCCAGCTCACTTCGCCGATGGTGCCGCGCGAAGGCGGCGTTCCGGCCACACCGGAGATCACGTAGTAGGCCTCGGAGAAATCGAACTGCGGGTTCAGCAGGATCGCCTGCATCGACGACGACGAGTTGACCTTGCCCATGCCGAGCACCGCGCCGCACACGCCATCCGTGTTGCAGTACACGGGCTGCAGCGCGCCGGGCACGGCCATCGGTTTGGCGCCCTTCCAGTAGCGCTCGTACCAGTGCTGGAACTCGCCGGCGCGGTCGCCGGTGTTCTGGCCGATCTCGAACATGGCGGCGACGAAGACCTTGACCTTGACGGGCGCGGTCGCAGCGGTTGATGCGGCCGGCGCAGACGAGGTGGAAGCACAGGCCGTGGCGAGCAGCGCCACGGCGCACAGCGCCGACCAGCGGGCGGCGGCGCGAGACAGGAAGGACCCATGAGAGGACATGATTTCGTGCGGAGGTAAGTGGAAGAGAGAAGGCACCAACAGCTTGCGGCGTCCTACACCGCGCGATTCTCGGCGCTGGCACAAGCGGATGCATCTTCCAGACGCAAACCCCATGCCGGCCTCCACCTCGCCCATCGCCAAGCCTCCCGCCAGGGTGCCCTCGAAACCCACGCCCATCGCCAACGGCCTGGTCTACGTGAATCCCGACATGCCCGGCATCGCCCGGCTGAAGCACGGCGAGCGCTTCCGCTACCGCGATGCCAAGGGCCAGTGGCTGCGCGACGTGGACGAACTCTCGCGCATCCGCATGCTGGCCATTCCGCCGGCCTACACACAGGTGTGGATCTGCCCCTTGCCCAACGGCCACCTGCAAGCCACCGGCATCGATGCGCGCGGCCGCAAGCAATACCGCTACCACGCCGACTGGCGCGTGATGAAGGACGAGACCAAGTTCGAACGGCTCGAAGCCTTCGCGCTCGCATTGCCGCGCATCCGCGCCCGCGTCGCGCGCGACCTGCAGCCGGTGAAGGGCCGGAAGGTGCCCGGCCGCAGCCAAGTGCTGGCCGCGCTCGTGCGCCTGCTCGACACCACGCTGCTGCGCGTGGGCAATGAGGAATACGCGAGCACCAACGGCTCCTTCGGCCTCACCACCTTGCGCAACCGGCATGCCGCCGTGCAGGGCACCGCACTGCGGTTGCACTTCAAGGGCAAGAGCGGCGTGATGCACGAAGCGAAGCTCGAGGACCCGCGCGTGGCGAAGGTGGTGCGCCAGTGCCAGCAACTGCCGGGGCAGGCGCTTTTCCAGTACGCCGACGAAGAGGGTGAGCTGCGCGGCGTTTCATCCACCGACGTCAACGACTACATCGCCGAAGCCTCAGAGGGCGACCGCTTCACCGCCAAGGACTTCCGCACCTGGCACGGCACGGTGCAGGCGCTGGAACTCACGCGCCTGGCATGCGAGCCGGGCCGTGTCGCAGTAGATGGAAGCCGCTACAGCGCCAAGGACATCCTCGCGGCCGTGGCCAAGCAACTCGGCAACACGCCGGCCGTCTGCAAGAAGGCTTACGTGCACCCGGCGGTGCTGGCGCTGGGCAGTGCGCTCGCGAAAGACGACGAGGACGCGGCCACCGCGCTGTTCGAGAAGATTGCCGGCCGCCCGACGGGCAAGCCTTCGCGCGGGCTCTATGCGGCGGAGCGACGGCTGCTGGCGTTCCTGCGGACGCACCGGCAGGCGCAGGCGCGCGAACGACGTGCCCAAGGACCGCGGGCCAACGGGCCGCGCACCGGCACGCCGCGTCGATCTCAGCCGGTCGCGAGCGCGAAGCGCACGCTGTCGCCTTCCAGCGCGATGGCGTAGCCCATGTCCTCGGCGAGGTTCTGCAGCGCGACGGCATCGATGGCCAGCGCGCGCGGCGCGCGGTGCGCATCGAGCACCGGGTTCACGGCACCGGCCTCGCGCGGCACCGCGACGAAGCGCAGCGCATCGCTGCCGACCGGCTCGACGCGGATCGCGCCGGCTTCGGCCGCCCCGTCGTGCAGGTAGCCTAGCGCGCCCAGGAACAGGTAGCGCAGCGCGGCCGCGGCGGGCCAGCGGGCCTCGTCTTCCTCTGGGTCGAGCCCAGCGTCGACATCGAGCATCACGCCGTGCAGGTCGAAGGCCGAGCGCATCAGGTTCACGCACTGCGCCACCAGCGCGCTGCGGGTGATGCCGTCGTCGGTGGTGGCCAGCTCCCAGTCGCGCAGCGACCGGATGGCCTCCACCAATTCAGAGACCTGGTTGTCGATGAGGGCCACGCGCTCTTCGCACGCGGCAGGATCGATCGGGTTGGCTGCGACTTGGCGCTTGAGCATCAGCACCGCCATGCGCACCACCGAGACGGGTGCGGCCATGTCGTGGCGCAGGGCCGGCAAGGCGCGAGTGAGCAGTTCGTGGCGCACGCCGGCAGCGATCCAGCTGCGCGCTCCGGGCGAGGACTTCATTGCGCTGCAGCCCTGGTCGGGGCGCAGCCCACACTGCGGAAGGCGACTGGAGACACGGTCACTGGGAAAATTCCTGAAACGGGGGAGAAGGCAACAAGTATCGTGCGCACCTCCCCGGCCAGGTGTAGGAGCGTGCCTACGCCTTCAACCCCCACATTCCGGGATTCAGGGTTTTCCGAGATAGGTGCGCACGTCCTTCACCTCGACACCGGCAGCGGCCACGGCCGAGCGCAGTTGCGCCTCGGTCACGCCGAGCGTCTGCGTCCAGTAGCGGACCTCGTGGGATTCATTGACGTTGATGCGGGCTGCATCCTGCGGTCCGCGCTTGCTCAGGTCATCGGCCATGGTGTGGGTTCCTATTCGAAGACCTTCACGATGCAACGCCACGGCACAGCGGATTGGCGGACGGCAGCGCGCCTGCGTGCAGGATAAGTCCGAGGCTTCAGGGCTGCCGCGCGCGGGCCTGCAACTCGCGCTTGAGCAGCTTGCCGTTGGCCGTGGTGGGCATCGCGTCGATCACCTCGATGCGGGCCGGCCGCTTGTAGGGCGAGAGGTGCTCGGCCAGGTGCGCGCGCAGCGCGACCTCGTCGAGCGATGCGCCAGGCTTCATCTCGGCGAAGGCGACGATCTGCTCGTTGCCGTCGGCCTCCGGCACGCCGACTACCGCGCAGAGGTGCACGCCCTCGAAGCGGCCGATCACCGCCTCGATCTCGGCCGGGTACACGTTGAAACCCGAGCGGATGATCATTTCCTTCAGCCGTCCGACCACGAACAGCGCGTCGTCGTCGCCGAAGCGCCCGAGGTCGCCGGTGGCGTACCAGCCGCCGGGGCGCATCACCTGCGCGGTGGCGGCTGCATCGCGGAAATAGCCGAGCATCAGGCCGGGGCCGCGCAGCCAGATTTCACCAGTCTCGCCCTGTGCCGCGTCCTGGCCGTCGATGCCCACGATGCGCGCCTCACCGCCCTCGACCGCATGGCCGGCCGCGGTGTCCGCGCGCGGCGCCTCGGTGCGCGTGAGGAACACCGAGCCCGCGTACTCCGAGAGGCCGTAGCCGTAGTGCAGCGGCTGGCCGAACAGGCGCTCCACGCGCTGCTTGAGCCCGAGGTCGAGCGGCGCGGAGCCGGTGTACACGTAGCGCAGGCGCGGAAAGCGCGGCGCCGCACGCTCGGCCTCGATGTGCGCCAGCAGCCGCGCATACATCGTCGGCGGCCCGAGCAGGTTCGACACCTCCTCGTGCGCCAGCGCCTGCAGCATGTCGGCCGGCGAGAAGCTGCCGCGCAGCACCAGCGATGCACCGCCCGTGAGCGCGGCCATCAGCACCGTGCCGATGCCGAAGATGTGCGTCATCGGGAGGAACGCGTAGACGCGGTCGCGCGCGTCGAGCGAGCGCACGCTGGCCGACACACGCCCGAAATGCAGCAGGCCGCGGTGCGACACCATCACGCCCTTGGGCGTGCCCGAGGTGCCCGACGTGAAGATGATCGCGGCCGTGTCGGCCAGCGCTGCATCGGGCTCCGGCTGCGCTTCGGCGCGCACGGCCGAATACATGACGCCCGGCAGCCCGGCCGGCGCCGCGGTGGCGCGCTCCGCGTGCTGGCGCGCGGCCGCCGAGGAGCCCGTCGTGAAGCAACACAGGCGCGCATCCGCACGCTCGACGATGGCTGCGATCTCACCCGGGGACATGCGCGCATTCACGCCGCACGACCACGCCCCGACACGGCTGCACGCCATGAGCAACGCGATGTGCGCGGCGCAGTTCTCGGCGATCAGCACCACGCGGTCGGTCGGGCGCACGCCGGCGTCCAGCAGGTCTTGCGTGGCCGTCTCGGCCATCGCCTGCAGCGCCGCGTAGGTCGTGGTGCCGCCGGGTTTGAAAAGGAAGACCGCCTCCGGCGTGCGAGCCGCGCGCTCTTCGAGCAGGCTGTGAATGCGGTGGTGCATCGGCTATTCCGCCTCGATGCCCTTGGACGCCGTCGCCCAGAGCTTGCGGTCGGACTGCCCCTTGGTCGCCAGCAGTTCCGCCCCGCCCGACCACACGTCGTAGCCCTGCTCGCGCAGGCGGCTCGCGATGTCTTCGCGCGCCAGCATCCTGTGCGCCGCCGCGTTGATGCGCGCGACCAGCGCCGGGTCCATGCGTGCCGGCCCGTAGAGGCCGAACCAGCCGCCCACGTCGTAGTCGGCCACGCCCGATTCGATCATCGTCGGCACGTCGGGCAGCATGCGGTTGCGCTGACGCGACGTGACCGCCAGCGCGCGCAGCCGCCCCGACTGGATGAAGGGCCGCGAGGTCGCGATGATGTCGAACATCATCGGCACCGTGCCCGCCATCACGTCGGCGAGCGCGGGCGCGCTGCCCTTGTAGGGCACGTGCGTGAGCTGCACGCCGGTCATCTTCTCCAGCAGCGCGCCGCTCAGGTGGTTGGAGGCACCCACGCCGGCCGAGCCGTAGAACAGCTTGCCCGGCTTCGCCTTCGCATAGGCCAGCAGCTCGGCCACGTTGTGCACCGGCAGGTCGTTGTTGACCACGAGCACGTTGGTGTAGTCCACCAGCGGCGCGATGGGCGTCAGGTCCTTCATCGGGTCGAAGGGCATGTTGCGCTGCACGTTCGGGTTGATCGTGATGGTCGGGCTCGCGCCGAGGAAGAGCATCGCGCCATCGGGCGGCGCCTTCGCGACCGCATTGCCGCCGAGCGAACCGCCCGCGCCGGGGCGGTTGTCCACGATCACCTGCGTGCCGAGTTCCTGCGACAGCGCGGGCGCGAGCAGGCGCGCCGCACCATCGACCGGTCCACCGGCGGAATAGCCGACGACGAGCTTGATGAGCGAAGGCAGCGGCGGCTGTTGCTGCTGCGCGAAAGCGCGCGAGGGCAGCACGGACAGCAATGCGCTGCCCGCCACAGCGGCGACGGCATGGCGCCGGGTGAGGTCGAGGGATGGCATGGGCGTTGTCTCCTGTTGTGTATTTCTTCGGCGCCTCGCATCGCTCAGGCCGGTAGGTCCAGCACTTGCCGCGCGAGGATGTTGCGCTGTATCTCGTTCGTGCCGCCGTAGATCGTTGCGGCCGTCGAGCCGATGAGCGGCGAGAGCACGTTGAATGTCTGCCCGTCGAGCACCTGGTCGCCCGCGACGGCGCCCTGCTCTTCCCCGGCCTCGACCAGCAGCGCGCCGATGCGGTGGTACGTCTCGCTCGCCCAGATCTTCAGCAGCGACACTGACGCGGGCAGCGGCTTGCCGGCGCGCACGATGTTGGCGAAGCTGGTGTAAGCGGCAGTCAGGTCGGCCACATCGAGCCGCAGCGCCGCGAAGCGCTGCGCGAACACCGGCTCGGCGAACAGGCGCCTCGCCTCTGCGAGCCGCGCAAGCTGGCCCAGCGCGTACTGCGACTGCTTGGGGCTGCCGAGGAAGATGCGCTCGAAACCCAGCAGCGCCTTCGCGATCGTCCAGCCGCCATGCAGCTTGCCGACGAGGTTCTCCGCCGGCACGCGCACGTTGTCGAAGAACACCTCGCAGAACTCGGGCTCGCCCGCCAGCGTGTGGATCGGCCGCACCGTGATGCCCGACGTGCGCAGATCGCACAGGAGAAAACTGATGCCCTCTTGCTTGCGCGCCTCCTTGTCAGTGCGCACGAGCATGAAGATGTGGTTGGCATCCTGCGCGAGCGTGGTCCAGATCTTCTGGCCGTTGACGATGAAGTGCTCGCCCTCGGCGTCGCGCCCCGCGACAGCCTCGGTGCGCAGGCCCGCGAGATCGGAGCCGGCATTGGGCTCCGAATAGCCCTGGCACCAGACGTGCTCGCCGCGGAGGATGCGCGGCAGAAAGCGCCGCTGCTGTTCGGGCGTGCCGTGCTGGATGAGCAGCGGCCCGATCATCACGATGCCCTGGTCGGGCGCGCGCGCCACGCCGTATTGCTCCAGTTCCTCGATCCACGCGATGAGCTTGTCGGCCGGCAGGCCCATGCCGCCATGCGCCTCGGGCCAGGCCGGTGCGATCCAGCCTTGCGCGGACAGCGTGAGGTACCAGTCGCGCACCTCGCTCCATCGCGCGCGGTGCGAGAGATAGCGCAGCGCCTGCGGATAGCGCTGCTGCAGGAAGCCGCGCACCATGCGGCGAAACTCGGCCTCGGTCATGGCGGACCAGTCGGCGGTGCGGGGGAAGTCGCCGGCCCATGCGACGGTGCTCGTTGCGGCCTCGTTTTCGCTCGTGAGCGCAGCGTGCCGATGCTGGTGCGCGGTGACATTGCCCAGCCATGCCGAGAGGCACAGCACGCGCTTGTAGAAAAGGCTCAGGTCGCATTCCTGCGTGTAGCCGATGGCGCCGTGCAGTTGCACGGAGGTGCGCGAGGCCTGTAGCGCGGCCGCCGTGCAGCGCGCATTGACGCGACTGGCCTCGGCTTCGAGTCTTTCCGTGGAAATCTCTTGCGCTGCCAGCGCCAGCACCTCGTTCAGCGTGGCCTGCGCCACTTCGAGGTGAATGAACATGTCGACGCAGCGGTGCTGCAATGCCTGGAAGCTGCCGATGGGCTTGCCGAACTGCGAGCGCGTGCGCAGGTAGGCCAGCGTCTGCGCGAGCATCGCCTGTCCCGCGCCGAGCAGCTCGGCGGCCTGCAGGACCTGGCCCGCCGCAAGTGCATGGCGCAGCGCGTCCTGCGCGCCCGGCCCTTCGGCCAGCACCGCTTCCGGCGGCAGCGCGACCTGCTCGAAACGCAGGCTCGACGCCTGCCCGCCATCGACCAGCGGCACCACGGTTTCGCTCACGCCCTCGGTGCCGCGCGGCACCCAGAGGATCACTGCGTCGTCTTCCCCACGCGCCGACACCAGCCAGCCGCTCGCGGCCGCGCCGGGCAGCACCATGAGCTTTTCGCCTTGCAGCAGCACGCCGCCAGCGCGCCGTTCGCAACCGCAAGCGAGCGGCACAGCGCTCAGGTCGCCCGCACTTTCCTGCCATGCCAGCGCGGGCAGGCTGCGGCCTGCGATCAGGTCGGAGAGCAATGCGCGGGCGGCGGGGGAGTCCAGCCGTGCGAGCAACAACGCGCTGAGGCCGGCCACGGCCAGCAGCGGCTCGGGTGCCGCATGCTCGCCGGCCGCACGCAGGATTTCCGCCGCGCCATCCAGTTCCAGCCCCAGGCCGCCCGCGGATTCGGGTGCAAGCATGCCCGTCCAGCCCAGCTCCGCGAGCGCGCTCCAGCCCCCTGCTTCGCCGGCATCGGGCTGCTCCATCAATGTGCGCCGCCTTTGCGTGGCGCGGCTGCGCACGAAGTAATCGAGCGCCGCTTCGCGCATTGCCGAGAGTGATTCGATATCCATGGCCGCAGCGTGGCAGAAGACTCCGGCGGGCGGCATTTGCATTTGCCGAAGGGAGGGTTTCGCAATCACGGAGCCGCCTCGCGCGGGACGGGACTAGATTCGGCGCATGACCACCAAGATCAAGAAATCCCTGCACACCGAGCTGGGCCACAGCACCCCCGACAGGATCACCGTGCGCGGGCGCGACCTGCCCTCGGAAATCCTCGGCCACCTGAACCTCGGCGACATGGCCTTCCTGGAACTCACGGGGCGCATCCCGACGCCGCAGGAGTCAGTGACCTTCAACGCCATCGTCGTCACGCTGGTCGAACATGGCGTGACGCCCAGCGCGCTGGCCGCGCGCCTCACTTATGCGGGCGCCCCCGAGGCATTGCAGGCCGCGGTCGCCGCAGGCCTGTGCGGCCTCGGCAGCGTGTTCGTCGGCAGCACCGAAGGCGCGGCGAAGATGCTGTACGAGGCCATTCCCTTCGGCGAGAAGCCAACCCGCCCGCTCGCCGACATGGCCAAGGACATCGTGGCCGACCACCGCGCCCGCAAGCAGATCGTGCCGGGCCTGGGCCATCCGCTGCACAAGCCCATCGACCCGCGTACGCCGCGCCTGTTCCAGATCGCGGCGGAGAACGGCCTCTCTACCCACTACGTCGCGCTGATGCAGGCGGTGCAGCGCGAAGCCGAGCGCGTCTCGGGCAAGTCGCTGCCGATCAACGCCACGGGCGCCATCGGCGCCATTGCCGCCGAATTCGGCTTTCCCTGGAAGATCATCCGCGGCATCGGCGTGATGGCGCGCGCCATCGGCCTGGTGGGACACATCCTGGAGGAGATCGACGACCCGATGGCCATCGAGATCTGGCAGCGCGTCGAGAAAGAAGCCGGCGGTCCCCGCCAGGATTGAAGAGCGACACACCGATGAACAACGCCAACGACAAGAACTACCCCGACATCCGCGACGCCGTGCGCGACCTGTGCGCGCAGTACCCCAACGAGTACTTCCGCAAGATCGACGAGGCGCGCGGCTACCCCGCCGAGTTCGTCGATGCGCTCACCGAGGCCGGTTGGATGGCCGCGCTGATCCCCCAGGAGTACGGCGGCTCGGGCCTCGGCCTCACCGAGGCCTCGGTGATCATGGAAGAGATCAACCGCTGCGGCGGCAACTCCGGCGCCTGCCACGGCCAGATGTACAACATGGGCACGCTTCTGCGCCATGGCAGCGAGGCGCAGAAGCGCGAATACCTGCCGCGCATCGCGACTGGCGAGCTGCGTCTGCAGTCGATGGGCGTGACCGAACCCAGCACCGGCACCGACACCACCAAGATCAAGACCACCGCGGTGAAGAAGGGCGACCGCTACGTCATCAACGGCCAGAAAGTGTGGATCTCGCGCATCCAGCATTCGGACCTGATGATCCTGCTCGCACGCACCACGCCGCTCGCGGACGTGAAGAAGAAAACCGAAGGCATGTCGATCTTCATCGTCGACCTGCGCGAGGCCATCGGCAAAGGCATGACGGTGCGGCCCATCCTCAACATGGTCAACCATGAGACCAACGAACTGTTCTTCGAGAACCTGGAGATCCCGGCCGAGAACCTGATCGGCGTCGAAGGCCAGGGCTTCAAGTACATCCTCGACGGCCTCAACGCCGAGCGCACGCTGATCGCGGCCGAATGCATCGGCGATGGCTACTGGTTCATCGACAAGGTGACCGCGTACACGAAGGAGCGCGTCGTCTTCGGCCGCCCCATCGGCCAGAACCAGGGCGTGCAGTTCCCGATTGCCGAGGCCTTCATCGAGATCGAAGCGGCCAACCTCATGCGCTATGAAGCATGCCGCCTGTTCGATGCGCACGAGCCCTGCGGCGCGCAGGCCAACATGGCGAAATACCTTGCTGCCAAGGCAAGCTGGGAAGCAGCCAATGCGTGCCTGCAATTCCACGGCGGCTTCGGCTTCGCTTGCGAATACGACATCGAGCGCAAGTTTCGCGAGACGCGGCTTTACCAGGTGGCACCGATATCGACGAATCTCATCCTGAGCTACGTGGCGGAGCACATGCTCGGCCTCCCCCGCTCGTTCTGAAGGGACCGCACCCATGACCGATTCGAACCACCCGAGCAAGGTGCTCGCCACCTTCGCCGCCGACCTGAAGTTCGCAGATATTCCCGCACCGGTTCTGCGCCGTACCGAGGACCTGATGCTCGACTGGCTCGGCTCGGTGCTCGCGGCCCGCACGGCACGGCCAATACGCAGCATCGAACGCTTCGCGCAGATGATGGGTCCGGCCGATGGGCCGAGCGAAATACTGACCTCGCGCCGCACCAGCTCGCCGGTATTCGCCGCGCTCGTCAACGCCGCGGCCTCGCACTTCGTGGAGCAGGACGATGTGCACAACGGCTCGGTGTTCCACCCCGCGGCCGTGGTCATCGCGCCCGCGCTCGCCGTGGCGCAGAGCATCGGTGCAAGCGGCGCGCAGTTGCTGACCGCCGTGGTCGCAGGCTACGAAGTCGGCATTCGTGTCGGCGAATTCCTGGGGCGCTCGCACTACAAGACCTTTCACACCACGGCAACGGCCGGCACGATCGCCGCCGCTGCGGCCGTCGGCCGCCTGCTCGACCTCACGCCGCAGCAGATGCTGCACGCCTTCGGCTCGGCCGGCACGCAATCGGCCGGCGTGTGGGAGTTCCTGCGCGACGCGGCCGACTCCAAGCAACTGCACTGCGCACATGCAGCGGCAAGCGGCTTGATGTCGGCGTACCTCGCGCAGGATGGTTTCACCGGCGCAGCGAAGATCCTCGAAGGCGCGCAAGGCCTCGGCGTCGGCATGTCGAGCGACGCCGACCCTGCAAAGCTCACTGATGGCCTGGGGACGCGCTGGACGCTCGCCGAGACCTCCTTCAAGTACCACGCCTCCTGCCGCCACACCCACCCTGCCGCCGACGCGTTGCTGCAGGTGATGACACAGAACAAACTCAAGCACAGCGATGTGACCCGCGTCACCACGCATGTGCATCAAGGCGCCATCGACGTGCTCGGCCGCGTGACCGTGCCTGCGACGGTGCACCAGGGCAAGTTCTCGATGGGCACCGTGCTCGGCCTGATCGCGGTGCACGGCCGTGCAGGCCTCGGCGAATTCGACCGCGACTTTCTCGCACCCGAAGTCGCGAGCTTTCGCGACAAGGTGGCGATGCAGCTCGACACCGAAGTCGACACCGCCTACCCCGCCCGCTGGATCGGCAAGGTCAGCGTCGAGACGGCTGACGGCCGCACGCTGCAGGGCCGCGTCGATGAGCCGAAGGGCGACCCGGGCAACAGCCTGAGCCGCACCGAGATCGAGGACAAGATGCAGCGCCTCGCGCACTACGGCGAAGGCGCCACCGCAGAAGAAGCCAGTGCCATGTGCCAGCGCATCTGGCAACTCGCCACCACAAACAAAGTGGCCCGCTGGCTCCCCTGAGAACGGCGATCACCTCACAACCGAGCCCGGTCTGCGGTGCGGCGCAGCCGGCCCCTCTGCGCCGCCGAGGAGCGCAGCGTTTCGCGGATCAGGGCTCGCCGCTGTTTGAGCGCAGCGAGTTCGGCGAGACCCCGCGAGACGCGAGCACCGCAGGGAAGCCCGAAGGGCCGGCGCTGTGGGGCCGGCTGCGCCGCACCGCAGACCGGGCGGCGCCCTGAACAAGGCCCTGAACAGCAGTGCCTAAGGCGCAACGAGATGGTCGAACAGCTCCCGCGCCGACGCAGGCAGTTGCTCGCGATTGCGCGCAATGAGCTTGAGCTCCCGCTCCGCCCAAGCATCGCTGAGCGCAACCGTGGAGATCCGCATCGCCATCGACAAGCGCTGCGCAGATGAAGCCGGCAACACCCCGACCCCCACGCCCGCTTCGATCATCAAACAGATGGCTTCGAAACTGCTGACCTGAATGCGCGGATTGAAACCGCGCCCTGCCAGCTCTGCGCGTCGCTGCAAAAATCGATGAATGGCGCTGCCGTGATGCAGGCCCACGTGCTGCTCGTCGAGCGTGTCGGCAAAGGCCACGGAAGGCGCGCCGGCCAGGTGATGCGACTTCGGCACCACCAGCACGAGCTGATTGCTGCCGAACGCGCGCGCGTCGAAATCGCCGGTGTGCACATCGCCCGCGAGGATGCCGATGTCGGCTTCGCCATCGGCCACCGCGCGCACGATTTCTTCGCTCAGGTATTCGCGCAAGTCCACCTGCACCGCCGGGTGCTGCGTGAGAAAACCCGCGAGCTTCTGCGGCAGGTACTCGGTGATCGAGGTGGTGTTGGCGAACACGCGCACGTGGCCCTTGATGCCCTTGCCGAAGTCCTGCATGTCGCAGCGCAGGTGCTCCATCTGCTGCATCACGCGCTTGGCGTGGTACAGCACCGCCTGCCCCGCGGCCGTGAGGCTCACGCCCTGCGCGCTGCGGTGCAGCAGCTTGCCGCCCACCGCCTCTTCCATCTGCTTGATGCGGGTGGAGGCGGCCGCCAGCGAGATGCAGGCCTTCTCGGCCCCGCGCGTGAGGCTGCGCGCGTCCGCCACGTAGACGAACAGTTTCAGGTCGAACAGGTCGAAATGCAGGTTCACCGGGCGGACACGAGGGAAGCGGGAGGAAGGTGCATTGTCCGGCGAACGGCGCTACCCGCATCCGCTTGCGGGTTTGCCCTCATGTGCTCAAACAGGGTCCCAGCTGAACACGTCCGCCGAGCGGTCCAACGAATGGAAGCTCGCGCGCATCGCCGGCATGGCGTGCTCGGCAATGCTCTGCGGCGTCCAGCCTTCGGAGCGATGCACCGAGCGCACCGGCCGCGGCTGGCTGATGAGCGAAATCTCGTTGTTGCGCACCGAGAAGATCTGCCCGTTGACCGCGCTCGCCGCATCGCTCGCCAGGTACACCGCGAGCGGCGCGACCTTGGCCGGCGTCATCTGCTTGATCTTGTCGACGCGGGCGCGCTGCTCGTCGGTGTCTGTGGGAATCGCGCCGATCATGCGGCTCCACGCGAAAGGCGCGATGCAGTTGGAGCGCACGTTGAACTTCAGCATGTCGAGCGCGATGGACTTCGACAACGCCACGATGCCGAGCTTGGCGGCAGCGTAATTGGCCTGCCCGAAATTGCCGATGAGCCCTGAGGTCGAGGTCATGTGCACCATCGCGCCCGCGTTCTGTTCCTTGAAATGCGTCGCGGCCGCGCGGCTCACGTAGTAGGCGCCGTAGAGATGCACCTTGAGCACCGCGTCCCACTCGTCGACCGACATCTTGTGGAAGAAGCGGTCGCGCAGGATGCCGGCGTTGTTGACCACCGCATCGATGCGGCCGAAGCTTTCGACGGCGCATTCCACGATGCGCGCGGCGCTCGCGGCATCGGCCACGCTGTCGGTGTTGGGCACGGCCTCGCCGCCTGCGGCGCGGATCTCGTCGACCACCTGCTGCGCCGGGCCTGCGCTACCGCCTGCGCCATCGAGCGCAGCACCGATGTCATTGACCACCACTCTTGCGCCGTTCCTGGCCATGGCCAGCGCGATGTCGCGCCCGATGCCGCCGCCCGCGCCGGTGACGACGACTACTTTTCCTTCCACCATGTTTGTCTCTGCTCCGGATGTTCGCTCGCCCGCGGGTTCGCGGGGTCGATCCAGAATGCCACAGGGGGCAGGGAGCGAGTTTCTGAATTCCGAAGAGGGGCTTCGCGAAAGGGCAGGTTTCGAGGCTGCCGTCCACCATCAGTTCCGTGTCCCGGCGCTCTCGAACTTCAGGGCTTCTTCCAGCCTCTGCTGGTACACCTTCGCCTCTCCTTCGATGGCAATGCTTTTCTCGACATCGAGAACCTGAGTCGCTTGCCGTCCCGGCAGATAGAAGCGCCGGCCATCGAGTGCCGCGATCGAAAAAACGTTCTCCTCCTCCTGGGTTTGTGGGAAGACTCGCAGCAACTGGCCGCTCCTGGCCGAAACGCCCAGGACCATACCGCCGTGCCGGTGCAGGATCAACGGATGCTGGCCGTCCGGGTCCATGAAACCGACAGTGGCCGGTTCAGCCATTCCGTTCACCTCGCTGTATGGGATCCGTTTGCGCGGCTTGTCGGGTTCGCGCACATCGGGATAGTCAATGCCATCCGCATACAGCGCCCAAACCTTGCCGAGGCCATTTTTTCCGAGCGCCAGAACCGCGTCCTGCGCGTTCACCCGGGTGATGCTTGCGGTGTCCACCGACGCGCGCATCAGTTGCCCATCGGTGGTGAGCAGGTAGATGGACTTCCCGTCTTCGGAAAACACCATGTCCTCTCCACGGGGCCAGTCGGCGTTGCCCTGCGAATCTTCGGCCACCTTGATCTTTCGCAACAGCCTGCCTCTTTCCGCGTCCACCACGGAGAGCGAATGGTCGGTGCGGTCGAACGCGTAGAGCCTCTTGTCACGCAACAGCAGACGGCTGGGAAAGCGGCCGGTCGCCACGCTGTAGTCGATCGCTCCGGAGGCGAGATCGACGCGGCTCACCGCACCTTTGACCAGGCTGCTGACGTAGGCCTTTCCCGCCGTTTCGTCCAGTTGGAGATCGGACACGCCCACGCCCAGACATTGTTGCGCGGGACACCCCCAGAGGTCCCTGCCGTCGTAACGCCGGTCGACCAGGGTGCGCAGGGGGGCATTGCGGGCGAGGTCGTACTCGATGATCCGCGATTCGTTGTCGTTCTTGAGCAGGTAGACGCGCTGCGGATCGCGTGTGGCCACGATGCGCACGACGCCCCCCAGTGGCACGACGACGCCGATTGCCTCTTCGAGAGGCACGGATGCCACAGTCTCGCGCGGCTCATCCTGCCGTGGATGCTGCCGTGGATCGGCAGAAAGAGCCTGGCCGCGCATGTTCGCCGCCATCTCGCGCAGGCTGCCTGCATCGGGATTGCGCGTCACCTTGCTGGCCAGGTTGAACACCGCCATGGCAATGACCAGAGGTGGAACAACCCCCGCCGCCAACCTCGTGAGCAGGCCTGCAGGCCAATGGGGTGCGACCAGCATCGCCCCGGCCAGCAGCCCGAACACGAGACCGCCGATGTGGGCCGCGTTATCGATCGATTTGCTGAAAAAGCCGTAACCGAGGTTGAGCAGCGCGAACAGTAACGCCCCCTTGAGAAGTTGCGTCGACGCGCTGTCCTCCCCCTCCACGACGATCCGGAACAAAGCCAGCACGGCCATCGCGCTCGACAGGCTCATGATCGCGCCCGAGGCCCCGACGCTCAGGTAGACCGTGCGAACCTCCTGCATGAAAAACGAGGTCGATGTGATGTCGAAGTTCTCGATCGCCGAGACGAGACCGGCGAACACGCCACCCGCCAGGTAGATCAGGAGCCACTGCCAACGTGCAATGAGCGTTTCCAGCGCGGCGCCGATGAACAGCAGTGCCAGCATGTTCGAAAGCAGATGGCCGAGTGACGCATGGATGAAAAGGCTGCTTAAGAGCCGCCAGTAATCGCCAGTCGCGGAGAGTGCCGCGACATTGGCTCCGACCTGCATCAGTTCACTTTCACTGAAGCTACCGAAATGGCCGAACTTCAGCCCCTGCCAACCGTAGGCGGCCAAGTTTGCCGCAAGCATCAACAGCGTGAGCCAGGGGAATCGGCGAGGGGCCTGTGTTTCGTCCATGGATGGGGTGGTTGTCGTTATCTGTCGGGACCTGCCACGACCAGTCAACCTCGCCGTCGGCTCGGTTTCTTCTTACTGCCGCGCCGTGCGGATGTTCGCCGGCAGCGCCTGCGGCCAGCTCGTGCGGAACGGATTGATATCGAGCCCGCCGCGCCGCGTGTAGCGCGCATACACCGCGAGCTTGGTGGGTTTGCAGCGGCTCCAGATGTCCGTGAACATCCGCTCCGCGCACGGCTCGTGGAATTCGTTGTGGTTGCGAAAGCTCACGATGTACGCGAGCAGCCCGGCCTGGTCGATCGGCGGGCCGCTGTAGCGGATCTGTACGCTGCCCCAGTCGGGCTGGCCGGTGACGAGGCAATTGCTCTTGAGCAGCCGGCTGGTGAGGGTTTCGTTCACATGCACCTGGGTGGTGTCGCTGGTGAGCAGCTCGGGCGCGGGCTGGTAGTGGGTGCACTCGATGTCGAGCCGGTCGAGATCGAGGCCGTCGATCTCGTGCACCGGTTCGCGGTCGAAGAGGTCGGGCGTGAGCAGCTTCACGCCGATGCCGGCCGACTGGTCGCTGCCGCGCCATGCGGCTTCGGCGAGGTCGGTGCGCAGGTGCTCGCGCACCGCGTCGATGCTCGCGAAGGTGCTGTTGTTGAAGCTGTTGAGGTACAGCTTGAACGACTTGCTCTCGATGATGTTGGGCGTTTCGCAGGGAATGGTGAAGTGCGCGATGGCCAGCTGCGGCTTGCCGCGCGGGTTGAGCCAGCTCACCTCGAAAGCGGTCCAGAGGTCGGCGCCGAAGAAGGGCAGCGCCCCGGTCTTGATGCCCATGGCCTCGCGCTGCGTGGCGCGCGCGATGGGAAAGAGCAGCGACGGGTCGTATTTGTCGGCGTAGGCCGAGGCACGGCCGAGTTGAGACTGCTCGGGGGTGTTGGGGTTGTCGGGGTGGTTGTCGAGGCTCATGGCGTCTTGTCCTTGGCGTCCGCGGCCGCATCGGCGGCATGGGCGAACGGGGCGATGTGATTGGCGAGGATGGTGCAGACCTCGGGCGGCAGGTCGTGGCCCATGCCGGGCACGGAGATGAAGGTCGAGCCCGGAATGCGCGCAGCCGAATCCCTGCCGCAGGCGATGGGCACGAGCGCATCGGCTTCGCCGTGCAGCACCAGCGTCGGGCGCTGGATGCGCGCGAGCACATTGGGGCGGTCGTCGTCGGCGCCGATGGCAAGCATCTGCCGCATCAGCCCGGCCGGGTGGTAGGCGCGGCGCATGCTGAAGGTGAGGCGCTCGGCCAGTTCTTCGTCGGTTTGCGGATAGGCCGGGCTCTGGATGAGCCGCAGCAGCCGGATGCTGTGCGCCACGAGTTCGGCCTCGCCCTTGCCCAGGGGCCGCCTCATGAGCATGGCGGCCACCTCGCGGCGCGGGCCCGGCAGGCCGCGCGCGCCGCTCGAACTCATGATGCTCACGAGGCTGGCGGTGCGCTCGGGCGCGGTGGCGGCCAGGCGCTGGGCGATCATGCCGCCCATCGAGGCACCGACGATGTGCGCCTTGGCGATTCCGAGCGCATCGAGCACGCCGATGGAATCGTGCGTCATGTCCTGCAGCGTGTACGCCGAACGCACCTTCAGGCCGAGCCGGTGGCGGATGGTTTCCCACACGATGTTGCCGACGCCGGCATGGTCGAAGCCCTGGCTGAGGCCAATGTCGCGGTTGTCGTGGCGCACCACGCGAAAGCCCGCGTCGACCAGTTGCTGCACGAAGGCGGTGGGCCATGCCACCAGCTGCATGCCCAGGCCCATGATGAGCAGGATGACGGGGCGCCCTTCACCTCCGGTGTCGTCGACTTCGATCTGCAGCCCGTTGGCGGTGACTTTCATCGGTTCCTTGTTATTTGAATTCGCGCTCTCGCAGCCACTTGGTGGCGACCCACTTCTCGCCGGCCAGCACCGGTGCGCCGCCATGCAGCGTGCGGGTGACCGGATCGGGCCGGTCGTAGCTGAAGAAGACGCCGGTACCGCGCACGGGCGCTACCTCAAGCCCGACATCAGGGAAGGTGGTGGCGCCGCCCTGCTCGGGCTCCTGCAGGTACATCACGAGCGTGGCCACGCGCTGGCCACCGCGCTTCAGGATGGTGGGCGTGCCAGGCTCGTTCGGATCGAAATAGTCGTAGTGCGGGCGGTACTGGGCGCCGGGCGCATAGCGCAGGATCTGCAGGCCTTCGCCGTATTCGAGCGGCCAGCGCAGCAGCATCGCCAGGCGCTGCTCCAGGCGCGCGACGATCTCGTTCTCGCCGCGCTCGAAGAACATGCCGTCGCTGGTGCGGTCGACGTTGAGCACTTCGCCGCCGGTGCGTGTTTCCACGGTGAGCGAGCGCGCAAGCCGCACGCGCGCCGCGGCGATCAGCCCTTCGCATTCCTCCACCGACAGCAGGTTGCCGAAGACGATGACGCGCGGATGCCGCATCGTGTGCAGCACCTGCACGCGGCGGTCGCCGGCATCCAGGTACAGCGGCGCGCCGTCGAGGTCGGGGCCGGGCATTTCGGTGCGGACCGGCGCCAACGCCACCTCGACATTGGGGAAGCCGGCCTCCAGCTGGGCCAGCGCCACGTCGGTGGCCGAATCGTGCCAGCCGGCCGCACGCATCGACGCACGCAGTGCAGGCACCGAATGACCGGCCGCCAATTGGGCCACCAGCCATTCGCGCAGCTCCGGACTGATCGGTTGGGACATCAGACTTTTCTCCTGAACACCAGCCTTTCGGCTGTGGACACGCTCGCGTCGAAACCATAACCCTCGAGATCGAACTTTTCCAGCGCCTTGGGCGTGGCCGCCTTGTGCTGCACGGCCCAGCGGGCCAGCAGGCCGCGGGCGCGCTTGGCGAAGAAGCTCACGATCTTGTACTTGTCGCCCTTCCACTCCTGGAACACGCATTCGACCACGCGGGCCTTGAGCACCTTCTGGTCAACCGACTTGAAGTATTCCTGCGAGGCGACGTTGACGACCACCGGCGTGCGATCGGCCGCGAGGCGCTCGTTCAGGTGCTCGGCGATGCGCGAGCCCCAGAAGGCGTACAGGTCCTTGCCGTGGCGGTTGGCCAGTTGCGTGCCCATTTCGAGGCGGTAGGGCTGCAGGCGGTCGAGCGGGCGCAAGAGGCCGTAGAGGCCGCTCAGGATGCAGACGTGGTCTTGCGCCCAGGCCAGTTGCGCGGGTGTGAGGCTACGGGCGTCGAGGCCGCCGTACACATCGCCGTCGAACGCAAAGGCCGCCTGGCGGGCGTTCTTCGCGGTGCTCTTGGAAGACCAGGCCTCGTAGCGCGCCGCATTGAGGGCGGAGAGCTTGTCCGACAGGTGCATCAGTTCGGAGATCTCGAGGGGCGACTTCTCGCGCAGGATCTTGATCAGCTCGGTCGAGGGGCCGCGTGGGCTTTCGAAATGGGGTTGGGTGGCAGGGACTTCAGGGGGAACCGGAGTGTCGTAGTCGAGTGACTTTGCAGGGGAAAGCAGGAAGAGCATCCCGGAATTATGAGTGGCGGCTGTGTCAGCAAGCCGCCCGGTAAAATCGCCGGCTGTCCCACCTGTCCCCACGCGGCGCCCCCGAAGGCGCCGCTCTGCACTTCCCTGCATTCCCCATGAGCGAACCCACCACCCCTGCCGCCCAACCTGGACTGGAGAGCCTCTCCAAATCGTTCGAACCCACCGCCATCGAGGCGCACTGGGGCCCCGAATGGGAAAAGCGCGGCTACGCAAAGGCCGGCTACCGCGGCACGCAGCAGCCCAAGGAAGGCGCCGATGCGTTCGCGATCCAGCTCCCGCCGCCCAACGTGACGGGCACGCTGCACATGGGACATGCGTTCAACCACACGATCATGGACAGCCTCACGCGCTACCACCGCATGAAGGGCGACAACACGTTGTGGCTGCCGGGCACCGACCACGCCGGCATCGCCACCCAGATCGTGGTGGAACGCCAGTTGCAGGAGCAGAAGGTCAGCCGCCACGACCTGGGCCGCAAGAACTTCGTGGCGCGCGTGTGGGAATGGAAGGAGAAGTCGGGCAACACCATCACCCAGCAGATGCGCCGCCTGGGCGACACAGTCGACTGGAGCCGCGAGTACTTCACGATGGACGACGACCTCTCGGCGGTCGTGACGCAGACCTTCGTGAAGCTGTACGAAGAGGGCCTCATCTACCGCGGCAAGCGCCTGGGCAACTGGGACCCGGTGCTCAAGACCTCGGTGAGCGATCTCGAAGTCGAGAGCGAAGAAGAAGACGGCTCGCTCTGGCACATCGCCTACCCGCTGGAAGACGGCAGCGGCACGCTGACCGTGGCCACCACCCGGCCCGAAACCATGCTGGGCGACACGGCCGTGATGGTCCACCCGGAAGACGATCGCTACAAGCACCTGATCGGCCAGCACGTGAAGCTGCCGCTGGTGGACAAACTCATCCCAATCATTGCCGACGACTACGTCGACAAGGAGTTCGGCACCGGCGTGGTGAAGGTCACGCCCGCCCACGACTACAACGACTACGCAGTCGGCCAGCGCCACAAGCTCGAGATGATCGGTGTGCTGACGCTGGACGCGACCATCAACGACAACGCACCCGAGAAGTACCGAGGCCTCGACCGCTTCGTGGCGCGCAAGGCCATCGTGGCCGACCTCGACGCACTGGGCCTGCTGGTCGAGGTGAAGAAGCACAAGCTGATGGTGCCGCGCTGCGCGCGCTCGGGCGCCATCGTCGAGCCGATGCTCACCGACCAGTGGTACGTGGCCATGACACGCCCCGGCGCCGACGGCCAGTCGATCGCGCAGAAGGCCATCGACGTGGTGAAGTCGGGCGAAGTGCGCTTCGTGCCCGAGAACTGGGTCAACACCTACAACCACTGGATGGAGAACATCCAGGACTGGACCATCTCGCGCCAGCTGTGGTGGGGCCACCAGATCCCGGCCTGGTACGACGAGGACGGCAACGTTTACGTGGCCGAGAACGAGGCCGACGCACAGGCCAAGGCGCCGGGCAAGAAGCTCGTGCGCGACGAGGACGTGCTCGACACCTGGTACTCGTCGGCGCTGGTGCCCTTCTCTTCGCTCGGCTGGCCCGCGAAGACGCAGGACCTCGACCTGTACCTGCCCTCGACCGTGCTGGTGACGGGCTACGACATCATCTTCTTCTGGGTCGCCCGGATGATCATGATGACCAAGCACTTCATCGGCAAGGTGCCCTTCAAGCACGTGTACATCCACGGCCTGGTGCGCGACGCGCAGGGCAAGAAGATGAGCAAGTCCGAAGGCAACGTGCTGGACCCGGTGGACCTGATCGACGGCATCCAGCTGCCCGAGCTGCTCGACAAGCGCACGCAAGGCCTGCGCAAGCCCGAGACGGCGCCTGCGGTGCGCAAGAACACGCAAAAGGAGTTTCCGGACGGCATTCCGGCCTTTGGCGCCGATGCGCTGCGCTTCACCTTCGCTTCGCTGGCTTCGCTGGGCCGCAGCATCAACTTCGATTCGAAGCGTTGCGAGGGATATCGCAACTTCTGCAACAAGCTGTGGAACGCCACGCGCTTCGTGCTGATGAATTGCGAAGGCCAGGACTGCGGCCTGCTGGAGCATACGAAGGAAGAGTGCAAGGTCGGCGGCCCGGCGCATGGCTACCTGAAGTTCAGCCGCGCCGACTACTGGATCGTGTCGCAACTGCAGCGCGTGGAGGCCGAAGTGGCCAAGGGCTTCGAGGAATACCGCCTCGACAACGTGGCCAATGCGATCTACCAGTTCGCCTGGGACGAGTTCTGCGACTGGTACCTGGAAATTGCCAAGGTGCAGATCCAGACCGGCGACGATTCGCAGAAGCGCGCCACGCGCCGCACGCTGATCCGCACGCTCGAAACGCTGCTGCGCCTGGCACACCCGGTGATTCCGTTCATCACGGAAGAGCTGTGGCAGAAGGTGTCGAAGGTTGCAGGACGTGAGGGCGAGTCGATCATGATCGCGGCCTATCCGAAGAGCCAGCCGGAGAAGATCGATGAAGCGGCCGAGGCGCATGTGGCGCGGCTGAAGGCGCTGGTCGATGCATGCCGCACGCTGCGCGGCGAGATGAATGTTTCGCCAGCCACGCGCCTGCCGCTCTACGCAGTGGCCGACGACGCCGAGGGCGCGGCCTTCCTGCGCGAATCGGCGCCGGTGCTGCAGGCGCTTGCCAAGCTGAAGGAAGTGAAGGTCTTCGACGACGAGGCCTCGTGGTCGGCCGCGGCCGAAGCGGCGCCGGTGGCGGTGGTGGGTGCAGCACGCCTGTGCCTGCACATGGAGATCGACAAGGCTGCGGAGAAAGTTCGCATCGGCAAGGAAATCGCGCGCATCGAAGGCGAGATCGCCAAGGTGCACGGCAAGCTCGGCAACGAAGCCTTCGTCGCAAAGGCTCC
>Ga0163161_10000676_pt1 | contig 27232 bp, 29 predicted proteins | sample S45metaG_FD_129847 | JGI IMG/M metagenome (GOLD analysis project Ga0163161, IMG submission 129847) | Switchgrass rhizosphere microbial communities from Kellogg Biological Station, Michigan, USA - S4-5 metaG | ecosystem: Host-associated > Plants > Roots > Rhizosphere > Soil | place: USA... | reverse complement strand
TCGCCGTTGTAGCCGTCCCGAGCGCCTTCGTTCCAGCCCATTTCGCGCACATAGGCGAGCGCCTGGCGGTACTCCTCGATCGGACGCCAGGACTCATGAGCGCCGGTCTCCTGGGCAAAGTGGGCAAACATCGTCGCCAGCGTCTTTCGGCAGATGGCGTCGGCGTCGCGACCGTCCTCGTAGTCGTCGCAAACGGCAGGGAACTTGGCGATGGCCTGGAGGAATCCACGGTAGGTGTACTCCGGCGCGCGCAACGGAAACAGATAGTCGAATCGCGTCTCGTCGACGATCGCTTCGACGCGCCGCACGTTGGCCGGGTTGTGCGAACGCCCCGGCGCCACGGTTTCCACGCTGACGTTGTCCAGCGTGCGGATGGATGCCCTCACGGCGGCCATCAGCGGGTCGGAGGTGAAGCGTGCTTCGTCGGCGAGCAGCTTGCTCAGCAACACCCGGCCTGGCTGGCCAGGGTCCGGCTTGCCCGGGTCGACCGGGTCGCCGCCGGGGCAGCCAATCGGTGACCCCTGCCCGGTGCGTTCCCACGGCGTATCCCAGGGATTCGCGGCGCTATCGACGTCAGCAGGCGAGTGACCGGCCTCCACCCACCACTTGGCCCGGAAGCGGTCGTTCTTGTAAGTGACGACGCAGTTTTCGGTGTAGGTACGATGCGGATCGTAGTCCAGCGCAAGGGAGGCGCTGGGTCCTGCAAGCGCGGTGAGTGTGGCGAGCGCGAGGGTAGGGCGGATCGCCCGGTGGTGCGGGATCTTCATGTTGGCCTCCATGCGGCGATGTCTTCTGGATACGCTGCGCCATGGCAGCGCGTGACCAGAGTATTCGGCGACATTTGCCCGCGAATATCGGATATGTCTGATTTCCCGTGGCCGTCTGCGTGGGAACTGCGTCGCGGCGTCACTTTCACCAAAGTTGTGAATTTCGCCGACTACGCGGCTCGCCGCACCGCACCATGACGCTCGACATTTCAACGCGCAAGGATTGGTTACAATCGGCTCACGGGCAGGGGGCGACGTCCCCGATGGGAGTAAGTGAGCATGCGTTACGAGAAAGGTCACAAGGAGCAGACTCGACAGAAGATCGTCGAAGCCGCCTCCGAACGTTTTCGTGCCGACGGCATCGATGCCGTCGGCGTCGTCAGCCTGATGAACGATGTCGGCCTGACCCAGGGTGGTTTCTATAACCACTTCGGGTCGAAGGAAGACCTCGTCCGGGAGAGCGTCGCCAACGGCGCCAGCAGTGCCGCCGAACGGATGGCCGCGCGCATCGCCGCCTCGCGCGGCGAGGGATACCGGGCGCTGGTCAACGGTTACCTGTCGGTGGAGCACCGCGACCATCCGGAGACCGGCTGCGTGGCCGCGGCCCTGTCGGCCGAGATGGGCCGTCGGCCCGTCGAGACCCGCGCCGCCTTCACCGAAGGCTTCAGCGAGATGGTCGACGTCATCGCCGGCACGCTACCGGATACCGTCCGTGGCAAGCGTCGCCGCACGCTGTCGATGGCGGTGTTCGCCTCGATGGTCGGCTCGTTGTCGCTGTCGCGTGCCGTGGCCGAGCCGGCCCTGTCGGACGAGATCCTGGCGCTGGGCCGTCAGTCCGCGCTGGAATTGATCGAGGCGGGTTGACCGCCGGGCCGGAACGGACAACGCACGTGCGTTGTCCGTTCCGGCGGTTCCACGGCGGTGATTCGGTCCAAATACGTGGATTCCACACGCATCCGAAGCGCGATATTCGGCGTAACCTGACAGCCTGCCTGTGAGTTAGCCAATGGGGCCCTCGCGCCCCACCAGCCGAGGAAAATCTATGGTTACGTTGCGCGTGAATGGCGAGGAACGTCAGGCCGACGTCCCGCCGGATATGCCGTTGCTCTGGGTGTTGCGCGATGTGATCGGCCTGACCGGCACGAAGTTCGGGTGTGGCATCGCGCAATGCGGTGCCTGTACGGTCCATCTGGATGGGCAGCCCGTCCGTTCCTGCCAGCTACCTGTGTCGGCCGTCGGCGACCGCGCCGTGACCACCATCGAAGCGATCGGCCAGACGCCCGAAGGGGCGAAGGTGCAGCAGGCCTGGTTGGCCGTCGACGTCGTGCAGTGTGGCTACTGCCAGTCGGGACAGATCATGTCCGCGACGGCGCTGCTGGCGCGCACGCCGAACCCGACCGACCAGGACATCGATACCGCGATGGCCGGCAACATCTGTCGTTGTGGCACCTACGTGCGCATCCGTGAGGCCATCAAGCAGGCGGCGACGGGTCAGCCCCAGGGTCTCCAGGTCCTCGTCGATGGGAGCGCCGCATGAAGACGCGCACGCCCCCCGATACCGACGTCGACAGCGGTCGTCGCGCCGCGATGAAACTGGCGGGCGGCGGGCTCGCCGTTGCCTTCCTTTGGACGGCTGGCCTCGGTCCTGCCGTTGCCCAGATGAATCCACGCCGGCAGGCGGCGGATGAAGCGGCCGCCGCAGCGGATGGCAACCCGCCCTTCGCTCCGAACGCCTTCATTCGCATCGATGCCGATGGCAGCGTGCGACTGGTGATGCCCAGCGCGGAAATGGGCCAGGCCATCTATACCGGCATCTCGATGATGCTGGCGGAGGAGCTCGGGGTCGGGCTCGACCAGATCAAGGTCGAGCATTCGATCGCGAGCGATGCGCTCTACGGGATCGCCCTGCTGGGCGGCGGCCAGATCACTGGCGGCTCGACCAGCACGCGCGGGCAATGGCAATCGCTGCGCGAGGCGGGTGCGGTTGCCCGCGAGATGCTCGTCGCCGCCGCCGCCGCACAGTGGCATGTCGATCCCTCCAGCTGCTCGGTGTCGCGCGGCACGATCACCCACGCTGCCTCCGGCCGCACGCTCGGCTTCGGTGCCGTGGCGGAAGCGGCGGGTAAGTTGCCGCAGCCGGCAACCGTCACGCTCAAGGATCCCAAGGATTTTACCGTCATCGGCAAGCCGTTGCGCCGTGTGGATTCACCCGACAAGGTCAATGGCGGCACGCAGTTCGGCATCGACGTGAAAGTGCCGGGCATGAAGTACGCGGCGGTGCGCACGAGTCCCGAACTGGCCGGCACGCTTGGCAGCGTCGACGACACGAAGGCGCGTGCGATTCCCGGTGTCGTCGACGTCATCAAGCTCGACAACGCGGTCGCCGTGGTCGGCGAGCACTACTGGGCGGCCCATCGTGGCCTCGACGCGCTGGCGATCGAATGGCGGAAGGGTGTCAACGCGCACCTGGATACCGCCACCCTGGTCGGCGCGCTGCAGGAAAGCTCGCGCACAGGCCCGGCACTTATCGGTCGCAAACCGAAAGGCGAGGCGGCGGCTGGCGGCAAGGCCGTCGAGATGACCTTCGTCTCGCCGATGCTGGCGCATGCGCCGATGGAACCGCTCAACGCCACGGTGCACGTCACCCCGGGCAAGTGCGAGGTCTGGACGGGGACCCAGGTGCCTACGCGTGTGCAGAAGGAGGCCGCACGCATCTGTGGCATTCCGCTGGAGGCGGTGACGGTCAACAACCAATACCTCGGCGGTGGCTTCGGCCGGCGCCTGGAAACCGACCAGGTCGAGCAGGCGGTCGCCTTCGCCAAACAGGTGGCGTATCCGCTGAAAGTGATCTGGAGTCGCGAGGAGGACATCCGTCACGACCGCGTGCGCCCGCTCTACTTCGATCGCATCTCGGCCACCCTCGGCGACGACGGCAAGCCGACGTCGTGGAAGCACCGCATTACCAGCGGTACCGTGCTCGGGCGCTGGTTGCCGGCGGCCATGGGCAAGGACGGCATGGACAGCGACGCCATCGAATCGGCGGCGGACCTGCCCTACGATATGGATAACGTGCTCGTGGAATGGGTGCGTCACGAGATGCCGCCCGGTCTCGTGGTCGGCTGGTGGCGTGGTGTCGGGCCCACCCACAACCTGTTCATCGTCGAGAGCTTCATCGATCATCTGGCGCAAACCGCCGGAAAAGATCCACTCGCCTACCGACGCTCGCTGATGAAGCCGGGCTCGCGACCGCTCGGCGTGCTGGATCTCGCCGCGGAGAAGATCGGCTGGGGCCGGCAGCCGTTGCCTGCCCGGGTCGGCCGCGGCATCGCGGTGGCGTCGCCGTTCGGCAGCCATGTCTGCGCCATCGTCGAGGTCGAAGTCACCGCGCAGGGTGTGGTGCGTCTGCGTCGCGCGGTGGTCGCGGTCGACGTCGGCATCGCCATCAACCCGAGCTCCATCCAGGCCCAGGTGCAGGGCGGACTGTTGTTCGGACTGAGTGCGGCGATGTTCAACGGCATCACGCTCAAGGACGGCATGATCGAGCAGAGCAACTTCCACGATTACCGCACGTTGCGTATCAACGAAGCGCCGGTGATGGAGGTGTATACCGTGAACAGCAGCGAGTCGCCGGGCGGCCTCGGTGAGGTCGGCACGGCTATCGCCGCCCCCGCGCTCGCCAATGCGATCTACGCGGCGACCGGTGTGCGCCTCAGCGAGCTTCCGGTGACGCGCACGTCGCTGGTGGAATCGGCCGAGGCCCTCAAACACGTCGCCGATATCGGGACCGGAAAGGGAGACGTCGCATGAAGCGCTTCCTCATCCTCGTCGTGCTGCTCCTGATCATCGGCACGGTGGCGTACTTCGCCCTCAATCGAACGGACTCGGCCGACGGTACGTCACCCGTGATCGCCGGTGCGCCGTCGAATGCCGATCCGGTGGTGCGGGGCGAATACCTCGCACGCGCGGCCGACTGCATCGCGTGCCATACCGTTCCCGAGACCGGTAAACCCTTCGCCGGCGGCCTGCCATTCAAGTTGCCGTTCGGCACCATCTACTCTTCCAACATCACCGCCGATGTCGAGACCGGCATCGGTAGCTGGAGCGACGATGACTTCGTGCGTGCCGTGCGCGAGGGCGTGCGCAAGGACGGCAAGCACCTCTATCCCGCTTTCCCGTACACGGCGTACACCCAGCTCAGCCGTGCAGACGTGCTGGCGATCAAGGCCTACCTGTTCACGCTGCCCAAGGTGAATCAGCCGGAGCGGCCCAACGATCTCGGCTTCCCCTTCAACCAGCGCTGGGCGATGGGTTTCTGGAACGCCGCGTTCTTCCGCAGCCAGCGTTTCCAGAACGATCCATCGAAGACCCCCGAGTGGAACGCGGGCGCCTATCTCGCCGGCCCGCTTGGTCACTGCGCGGAATGCCACACGCCACGCAACCTGGGCTTCGGCCTGAAGCACGGCGAGGCACTGGCGGGGGCGGAGCTGCAGGGGTGGCGTGCCTGGAACATCACCTCGGACCCGACGCACGGCGTCGGCAAATGGAGTGACGAAGCGCTGACTCAGTACCTGCGTACCGGGCATGCCGAAGGACACGCTTCAGCCATGGGTCCGATGGGCGAAGCCATCGCACATAGCCTGCAGTTCCTCAAACCCGAAGACACGGCGGCGCTGGTGACCTGGTTACGTACGGTCCCGGCTCGCGAGGGCGAGGATCCGATCGCGGTCGATGCGGCACCGAAGGCCATGGTGGCGTCCACCGCCGTCGCCCCGGGCGGGGACGGGGACAGCGCGAATGCGGAGGGCCGACGCCTGTTCGAAGGCGCCTGTGCCAGCTGTCATCAGTGGAACGGCGCGGGCCAGCAGACCCCTTATGCCGGTCTGGCCGGTACGCGTGGCGTCAACGATCCGAAGGGTCTGAATGTCACGCAGGCGATCCTGCACGGGGTGACCATGCGCATCGGCGAAACGGATGTCTACATGCCCGCTTTCGGGCACGGTTACAGCGATCCCGAAGTGGCCGCGCTGGCCAACTTCGTGATCGGGCACTTCGGTGGCAAGCAAGGCACGGTTACCGCGGACGACGTGGCCAAGCGACGCGAGCTCTAACGCCCCTCGATCAGTGGGCGGGGACCGGCGGCTTGCCCATGGCCGCCGTCTTCTCGGCGAGCTTCGCCTTGATCGCTGGAATGGCGGCGAGCGCGGCGCGCTCGCCCTCGAGGATGGCCACGTTTTTCTGGTCGAAGTCGGTCGGGCCGATCTGGCCGACCTTCGGCCGGATCACGATATCCGCGCGGCCAAGCTCCTGCTCGGCCAGCTTGCGACCCATGATGGTGATCGACTGGCCGACGATGCCGACCATGCCGGCAGGGTTGCTGCCGTCGGGACGGGCCGAGATGTCCACGGCGATGACGATGTCCGCACCGAGCTGGCGCGCGGCATCGACCGGCACGGGACTGACCACGCCACCGTCGACGAAATGCTTGCCGTTGATCTCGACCGGCTCGAAGACGCCCGGAATGCTGCTCGACGCGCGTACCGCCTGGCCAGCGTTGCCGCGGACGAAGATCGCCCTCTCGCCGGTTTCCAGTTCCGTGGCCACTGCGGCAAACGGCGTGTGCAGCTTCTCGATCGGCGTGTTCTTCAGCAGGTCGTTGACGTAGTCCTGAAGCTTCTGGCCCTGCACCATGCCGCCGGAGAAGAAGCGAACGTCGCGAATCTTGCCTTCATCCAACGAGAAGGCCGTTTCCTGCAACTGGAAGGCATCCATGCCGCTGGCGTAAAGGACGCCCACCACGCTGCCGGCGCTGGTGCCGGAGACCACGTCCACATGGATGCCGCTGGCTTCCAGCATCTTGATCACGCCGATATGGGCGAAGCCTTTCGCCGCGCCGCCACCCAGTGCCAGGCCGATGCGCGGCTTGGCGGCCAATACGGGGACGGCGTTGTCCGGACGGGTATCCGGCTTCGTGCCGCCGAAGCAGCCGCAAAGCAGGGTGGTGAGAACCAGCGGAAGCCAGGTGCGGGCGCGAAGCGTCATGGGGGCGGACCGAGAGAGGGCTGGCGGATCATCGGGCACCGGCGCGGCGCACGAATGACAGGTAAATGGCGGAAGCCGGGCGACGAGGTGCCGCCCGGCCCGTGGTTCAGTCGCGGGTGTCGTCGGCTTCGACGTGATACCGGGTGGCGATCTCGATCTCGTGCTTCGAGCCGAGGAACACCGGCACGCGCTGGTGCAGGGCGGTCGGCTGCAGGCTCATGATCGGCTCGCGGCCCGTGGTGGCGGCGCCGCCGGCCTGCTCGACGATGAAGGCCATGGGATTGGCTTCATACATCAGGCGCAGCTTGCCGGTGCCACCCTTGGCGGTGATCTTGGCGTCCAGCGGATAGATGAAGACGCCGCCGCGGGTGATGATGCGATGCACGTCGGCCACCATCGAGGCCACCCAACGCATGTTGAAGTCGCGTCCGCGCGGGCCGGTCGAACCGGCGAGCAGCTCGCCGATATAGCGCTGCATCGGGGCTTCCCAGTGGCGCTGGTTCGACATGTTGATGGCGAACTCGGCCGTCTCGTCGGGAATCGTGATGCCCCGGCGCGTCAGCACGAAGCTGCCGTGCTCGCGGTCGAGGGTGAACTCATGCACGCCATGGCCGAAGGTCAGCACCAGGACGGTACTCGGACCGTAGACCACGTAGCCGGCGGCGGCCTGATCGGTGCCAGGCTGGAGGAAGTCTTCCGTCTTCGGTTCGGTGACGCCATCCGGGCAGCGCAGCACCGAGAAGATCGTGCCGACCGACACGTTCACGTCGATGTTCGACGAGCCGTCGAGCGGATCGAAGAGAAGCAGGTAGTTGCCCTTCGGATACGCATCGGGAATGGGCTGCGGATCTTCCATCTCTTCCGAGGCGCAGGCGGCGAGGTGGCCACCCCAGGCGTTGGCCTCGAGCAGGATCTCATTGGAAATGACGTCCAGCTTCTTCTGCGCCTCGCCCTGCACGTTGTCCGAGCCGGCATTGCCGAGCACGCCGCCGAGGGCGCCCTTGCCGGTCGCGACGGAGATGCGCTTGCAGGCGCGTGCCACCACCTCGATGAGGAGGCTGAGCTGGGCGTTGATATGCCCCTCGCGCTTCTCTTCGATCAGGAACTGGATCAAGGAAATCGGTTTCGTCATCGGGGCGGACTCAGGCGCTAAACCACCCATTGTCCGGGTGCCGGGTGAACGGCGCCAGAGGGCTGCTGACAGAACGCTGTCAGTAGCCCCCGCGCAGACTGTCCCTCTACCGAAGCAACGGAGAGGGGAGTCGCATGAATCGCTTTCTCGATCGTGTCGCCGTGCTCTATGCGCCGCTCGGGCGCCGGGGATTGCTGATGGACGGGCAGTACCGTTTCGCGTCCGACGACGTACGGCCGTCCCTGCCACGTAACGGCTCGGCGCCTGCCAGGCCGGCTTCGAAGATCGCCACCAAGACCACCAGGGAATCACACGCATGAATGCCAGTCGGATCAAGTTCCACCACGCGCCCAACAGCCGTTCGGGGAGCACCCTGATGTTGCTCGAGGAGCTGGGCGCGCAGTACGACATCCATGTGATGAACCTGGTCGAGGGCGAGCAGCGCCAGCCGGCCTATCTGAAGGTCAATCCCATGGGCAAGGTGCCGGCCATCGAGCACCTGGGTGGCCTGGTCACCGAACGGCCGGCGATCTTCACCTACCTCGCCGACCTGTTCCCCGAAGCGGGTCTGGCGCCTGGCCTCGGCGATCCGTTGCGCGGGCCGTACCTGCGCTGGCTGTCCTTCTATGGCTCCTGCTTCGAGCCGGCGGTGATGGACCGCTTCATGAAACACGAGCCGGCGCCGACCTCGACCTGCCCCTACGGCGATTTCGATACGGTCATGGACATGCTCGAGGCCCAGCTGGCTACGGGTCCCTGGATGTTCGGCGACCGGTTCACCGCCGCGGACATCCTCTGGGCCAGCGCCCTGGACTGGACGATGCGCTTCGGCATCGTCCCGCGCCGCGATGTGTTCGAGGCTTACGTGGCCCGCCTGATGGCCCGGCCGGCCATCTGCCGCGCTACCGGGCAGGACGCCGCACTGGCTCGCGCGCAGACCCTCGCGGTCGCGTGAGGGAGCGGATATGCATCGCCATGACATGCATCGCTTCCCGCGCGCCGCGCGGGAAGCGATGATTCGGGTATGCGCCGCGCCGACCGCCTGTTCCTCATCATCAACGCTCTCCGGGGGCGACGCACGGCCTTGCCTGCCCGCCAGCTGGCCAGCACGCTCGAAGTCTCGTTACGTACCGTCTATCGCGATGTCGCCGACCTCCAGCTCTCCGGTGTCCCGATCGAAGGGGAGGCCGGCGTCGGCTATGTCCTGCGCAAGGGTTCGGACATCCCACCGCTGATGTTCTCGGCCGACGAACTCGAAGCGCTCGTGGCCGGCACCCGGTTCGTCCGCGCGTTCGCGGGCGAGCGGTTGGCGCGCGAGGCGCAGTCCGCCCTGATCAAGATCGAGGCGGTGCTGCCGCCCGATCTTCGCGAGCGCTCGGCGCAATCGAGGATCTTCGCACCGATCTGGCGTGACCCGTTCCAGAACGAGGTCGCGGTCATGCTCGATCGCCTGCACGCGGCCATCGTCGGGCATTGCGTACTGTGCCTGGATTACCGCGATGCCGAGGGGCGTACCTCCACGCGCGAAGTGGAGCCGCTCTGCCTCTCCTTCTGGGGCGGCGCGTGGACGCTGGGCACCTGGTGCCGGCATCGACAGGCGTTCCGCAATTTCCGGCCCGATCGCATCGAGGGATGCCGCGACGAGGGCCAGACGTTTACCGACCAGCCGGGGCGCGACCTGAAGGCCTACCTCGATACCATGCGAGGGCACTACGCGGGACTGGAATGACCCGGGAGTGCGATGATCGGGGTTTCCCCGTCAACGGTCTCCTGCATGTCTCCCTGGATCCGCGCCATCGCCTTCGCCGGTATGTTCGCCGCTACCGCCCACGCCGCCACGCCCACCGCGTCGCCGGACGAGGCCTTCAAGGGCATCTATACGAAGGAATGGAGCTGGCGTAACGGGCAGGCCGGCATCCTCACCTCGGGTGAAGCGCAGCCTGGTGACGGCCGGCTGGATACGGTGGATGCCGCCAGCCAGGCCCGACGCCTCGCCTACTGGAACGACGTGCTGGCGCAGCTCGATCGCATCGATCCACGCACGCTCAGCGGTACGGTTCGCGTGGACTACGCGGTGTACCACGAGCAGATCTTCAATCTCGCGGCCGCACAGCGGTTCGAACAGTGGCAGATGCCGTTCAACAGCGATTCGGCGTTCTGGTCCGATGTGGGCTATGTGCTCCATGGCGACGACCTGCGCACGCGCGAGGACTACCGTCACTACATCGAGCGTGTGCGGCAGATTCCGGCGTACATGGATCAGGAGATTGCCAACATGCGCCTCGGGCTGGCGCGTGGCTTCACCGTGCCGCGCGAAGTGCTCGATGGCCGCGACGTCTCGATCGCCGCCGTGGCCGAGCTGAAGAACCCGGAAGACAGTGCGCTCTACAAGCCGTTCAAGACCCTGCCCAAGTCCTTGCCGGCCAAGGATGCCGAGGCCCTTCGCGCCGACGCACGCAGCGCGATCGCCCAGGGCGTGATTCCCGCCTACGGCAAGCTCTTGACCTTCTTCCGCAACGAGTACGTGCCGAAGGCGCGACCCACGCTGGCCGCGGAATCGCTGCCGGACGGCAAGGCGTACTACCGCCAGCAGATCCGCGAGTACACCACGCTGGACCTTTCGCCCGACGAGATCCATGCGATCGGCCTGCGCGAGGTGGCGAAGATCCATGAAGCCATGCTCGAGACGATGAAGGACACCGGTTTCAAGGGGGACTTCCCGGCGTTCCTGCAATTCCTGCGCACCGATCCCCAGTTTTACGCGAAGACCCCCGACGAGTTGCTCATGCGCACGGCGTGGGTCGCCAAGCAGGTGGACGGCAAGTTGGGCAAGTACTTCGGCCTCCTGCCCCGCCAGCGTTTTGCGATCGAGCCCGTTCCGGCCGACATCGCGCCGTATTACACCTCCGGCCGCGGCGGTGCGGACGTCTATCTGGTCAATACCTACGACCTGCCGTCGCGCCCCCTCTTCAACATGCCCGCGCTGACCCTGCATGAGTCGATGCCGGGTCATGCCTTGCAGCTGGGCCTTTCCGCCGAGCAGGACGGGCTGCCGCCGTTCCGTCGTGATGGTTACATCTCGGCCTACGGTGAGGGTTGGGCGCTTTACTCCGAGTACCTCGGCGAAGAGATGGGCATTTACCACACGCCCTACGACCACTTCGGCTACCTCACCTACCAGATGTGGCGCGCCTGCCGTCTCGTCGTCGACACCGGCATCCATCACCTGGGCTGGACCCGCCAGCAGGCGATCGACTACCTCACGCAGAACACGGCCCTCAGCCAGCGCGAGATCGCCAACGAAGTGGATCGGTACATCAGCTGGCCCGGGCAGGCGCTCTCCTATGAACTGGGCTACCTGAAGATCCGCGAGCTGCGCGAGCGCGCGGAAACGCAGTTGGGCGAGAAGTTCGACCTTCGCGCCTTCCACGACACGGTCCTCGCCCTGGGCTCGGTACCGCTGCCGGTCCTCGAGCAACATGTCGACGCCTGGATCGCCTCCAAGAAATAAGGAAATGCAGGAGCCGCTTCAGCGGCGAAAAGCCAACGAAGCGGCTTGGCCGCAAGCTCCCCCATCCCAGATGAGCTCTGGCCCGCTGCCGCGGGATCGCCGATGAATCGGCTCCCACAAGGAGCATATATCCGTCGATTATTCCGTGACTGTAGTCTACCTATGAGGTATATTGCCAAATAACTCCACAGGTAGAGCAACGATGCATTCAGTCATCCATGCCGAACCGACACCCGCCGGCGACCTCGGTGGTCCCGCCCTGAGGGCCTTCTTCGCCCTCGCCGAACGGTGGAAGCTCCGGGTCAACGAGCAGCGCACCCTGCTCGGCGACCCGCCCGAGTCCACGTATTTCAAGTGGAAGAAACAGCAGGACGGCACGCCATCCCGCGATGTCATCGAGCGAATCAGCTACCTGCTGGGTATCTGGAAGGACCTGCAGATCCTCTTTCCCGATCCGGCCCAGGCCGATGCCTGGCTACGTAAGCCCAACGACGCCTCCCTGTTCGGAGGCCGTCCCGCCCTGGATCGCATGCTTTCGGGCAACGTCGCCGATCTCTACGTCGTCCGTCAGTACCTGGACGCCCAGCGCGGTTGGAACGGGTGAGCGCCCCGCCACTTCGCCGCATCCGCTGGACCCAGGCTTACCGCATCGTTCCCAGCCGGTTTCCGCCGGTCGGCCTGTTCGACCGGATTGCCGATCCGACGGACATCGATGCGGTCATGGCGATCGAGTCGCTGACCAATCCGCGTCTGCGGGATGAAATCGGCGCCCTGAGCCTGGTGCCGGCGGCGCGACGCGTCTCCGGGCCGGGAACGACGCCGATCATGGCCGCCTTCGCGCACGTCCCGCCCGAGGGCAGTCGCTTTTCCGATGGCCACTGGGGCGCGTTCTACGCCGCGCACAGCATCGCCACGGCCATCGAGGAAACCGTCTTCCACCGGGAGGCCTTCCTCGCGGCCACGAACGAGCCGCCTACCGACGTCCAGGTGCGCTGCTACAAGACAGCCATCGCCGGGAAGCTGCACGACATTCGCGGCGGCTGGCCGGCGGTGCATGACCCCGATTCGTACACCGCCAGTGTGAAACTGGCCCGTCAGCTGCGCGACGAGGGTTCCAACGGCATTGTCTACGACAGCGCACGGCACGAGGGAGGGGAATGCGTCGCCGTGTTCTATCCCGATCTGGTCGCGCCTTGCGTACAGGCCGAGCACCTCATCTATCGCTGGAACGGCGAACGCGTTGAAGCGGTGCTGAAGGTGACACCCGTCGAGCGCCAGGGGTTACCTCGCCGACCGTAAGCGGTTACGGTGTTTCCGATGACACGTCTGACGATCTTCCTCATCCTTTTCGTTTTTTCCTTCGGTGTCCTTGCGAAGGATGCCGACCACGACAAATGGAACGCCGACATCCAGGCCTTCGAAGCCGCGGACAAGGCCAATCCCCCACCAGGCAGCGCGGTGCTCTTCATCGGCAGCTCGTCGATCCGTTTCTGGAAGACGCTAGCCGCTGATTTTCCTGGGTATCGTGTGATCAATCGTGGCTTCGGCGGTTCCGACCTCGACGATGCCACGGCCTTCGCGGATCGCATCGTGGCGCCGTATCGTCCAGCGGCTCTGGTGATGTACGCCGGCGACAACGATCTGCAGGGTGGCGACACGCCGGAACAGGTGCGCGATGACTTCGCCGCCTTCGTCGCCAAGGTGCGCCAGACGCAGCCTGCTCTGCCGATCGCCTTCATTGCGATCAAGCCCAGCGTCGCGCGCCTCGCGCTACTGCCGAACATCCTGCGGGCGGACAAGCTCATCCGCGAGTGGGCGATGACCCAGAAGAACGTCGCTTTCCTCGATGTCGTGCCGGCGATGCTCGACGCGCAGGGCCAGCCGAAGCCGGATCTGTTCATCGAAGATGGCTTACATATGACGGCGAAGGGTTATGCCCTGTGGGTTGCGCAGGTGAAGCCGTGGCTCGCGGAGCACGCGATGGCCGCTGAAGATAAACGCAAGCCAAACGCGACCACCCCCTAATGCGGGAACTTCACGCGATCGCCCTTATCTAAGTCTGTGATCGCCGAGAGGCGACCTGTTGTCAGACGACCGGTTTCCATTGGTCCTTCTGTCCCGGGTCCCGCTATTTCCCCTGATAGCCTGGACCCGACACCGACCCCGGCAGCTCCTCCCCTGGCTGCCGGGGTTTTATTTTGCGCAAAAGAAACGGGCGGGCGAGTCATCGACCCACCCGCCCGCCAGGGAAATCAAAGCATCTGAATCAGATAGTGCGGCTACGGCTCGCGTAAGGCCGGATCGACGTGTCGAAGGCGCGCCAGCGCCCATCGTTTCCTTCGATGTTCAGCACGATGTCGGAGAGCGCATCGAGGCGCTGGATACGGCGCGCTTCGCTGAGGGCACATTCCAGCGCGTCATCCCTCGAACAGAATTCACCGTATTCCGCTTCGTTCTTCTGCAACAGCCAGAGACCCGGACCCACGGACTCGAACGGAATATCGAAGACGACCACGATGGACACACCCTGTTCAGCGGAAAGTAAGTCCATCGTAGAGGCCCATTCGTTAGGCCATCGTTGAGATTCAGTTGTCTGCGCCTGAAGCGAAGCCCTCACGGGTGCCGCGGTGGAAGACGTGGTCGCCGGGAAGAACGTCGCTGGCCGCCACCGCCGAGCTATCGGCGAGTTTGCCGTAGATCGGCGTGAAGTCCGGACGCGTGGCGTCGAACAGCTGGGCGAAATCGTCGATGACGAAGTAGGTCTGCTGGAAGGTATCGATCCTGTAGCGGGTGTTCATCACACGCTCCAGATCGAAGCCGACGCGGTTCGGCGCTGGGGAATCGATCGAGTAGATGGACTCGCCCTTGGAACTGACAATGCCCGCTCCGTAGATACGCAGGCCCTTGTCCGTGCGGATCAGGCCGAACTCCACCGTGTACCAGTACAGGCGTGTCAGGTTCATCAGGGCTTCGGGGCCGATCGCGTGTGCCTTCATGCCGCCCTTGCCGTACGCCTGCATGTAATCGGCGAACACGGGGTTGAGCAGCAGCGGCACGTGACCGAACAGGTCGTGGAACAGGTCCGGCTCGGACAGGTAGTCGAGCTGATCCGGCTTGCGGATCCACCAGCTGACCGGAAAACGGCGGTTGGCCAGGTGGTCAAAAAAGACCTCGTCAGGCAACAGCCCTTCCACGGCCACGACTTCCCAGCCGGTGGCTTCGCCCAGCACCTGGTTCAGGTCGGAGAACCGCGGGATGCCGCCATCGCCCAGACCGAAGCGCTCAACGCCGTCGAGGAATTCCTGGCAGGCGTACGCCGGCAGCAACTCGCGTTGGCGCTTGTAAAGCGTGTCCCAGACCTCGTGGTCCGTTTTCGAATAGCTCTCCCACGGCTGCTCCACGGTGCCTGTCGCGTAGACGGGCACGTAGCCACGGTCGGTCTGATGGTGTTCGACGCGACGGGGGGTGTCCATGGCGGGCCTCCTTGGGGCTGCTGCGGGTTATCGGAAAACCAGCTTAGCCGGGAATGGCCGCAATAGGCTTGTGTTATTGCGCGTCAAAGGGCTTCTAGTGCAACAATATGTCTATACGCAGGTTAATGGCGAAATAAACATGCAAGCGACGTTGGACCGCACGGATCTCCGCATCCTGGCAACCCTGCAGACCCACGGCCGGATCACCAATGCCGAACTGGCGGCGGAGATCAACCTATCGCCCTCGGCCTGCCTGCGTCGCATGCAAAAGCTCGAGGCCGATGGCGTGATCGCCGGTTACGGCGCCCGCCTGGAACCGCGTTCGCTCGGCCTGGGACTCCAGGCCTTCGTCCGGGTGCAGCTTTCCCGGCACGAGGCCGAGGCGATCGACCAGTTCACCGAGCGTGTGGCCGAGTGGGACGAGGTGGTGTCCTGCTACGCCCTGACGGGTGACATGGACTATCTGCTCCAGGTCTACGTCGCGGACCTCGAAGGATTCTCACGCTTTCTGCTCGATCGCCTGCTCAACGCGGCTGGCGTTGCCGACGTGAATACGAGCTTTGTCCTGCGCACGGTCAAGGCTTCGACGGCCTTGCCGCTCGGTAACGTGGCGGTCTAGCGGATCGCAAGCCCGCGTCTCTTAAGAACAAAGACAACTTCCTCTAGCGGCACGGCCCGGCCATCGTTAATCTTGTGTTCTTGATGGAAGCCACCACCGCCAACCTGAGCTCCCGCGACCGCATGCGTCCGCTTCGCTATCTATGGCGAGTCCCGCTGGTGTTGCTGCACATCGTGTTCGCCATCCTGATCTGCACCTTCGTCCTCAGTTGGGCCGGCGGTGTGATGAAGAACGGTCGCGAGCCGTTCGCCCACCGCGCCATCCGGCTGTGGTCGGTCCTGCTGCTTCGCATCTTCGGCTTCCGCAGCCGCCGCTTCGGCACGCCGCTGGCCGACCCGGTCCTCTTCGTGGCCAATCACACCTCCTGGCTCGATATCACCGTGGTGCATTCGCAACGCGCCGCCTGCTTCGTCGCCAAGGCCGAGATCGCCGGATGGCCGCTGGTGGGCTGGATGGCCGCGCGGGGCGGCACGATCTTCCACCGGCGCGGCAGCAACCATTCGCTGGCCTCGGTGATGGCGGTGATGGTCGAGCGCCTCCACGAGGGACGTGCGGTGGCGGTGTTTCCCGAGGGCGGTACCGGCCACAACGGCATCCTTCGTGTCTTCCATGCCCGCATCTTCCAGGCCGCGCTCGATGCCGAGGTGCCGGTCCAGCCGGTTGCGTTGCGCTTCGCCCGTCAGGGCCGCCGGGTGATCGACGCCGGATTCCGTGAAAACGAGACCTTCATGGGCAACGTCATCCGCCTGCTGGGCGAGGCCCCGCTGGACGTCGAAGTGCACTTCCTCGAGCCCGTGCCGGTCTCGGCCGATGGCCGCCGGCGGATGGCCGAGGCATCGCGCGAGCGCATCGCGCTGGCCCTGGACACCGATACGCCCGCATGAGTCTGCCTAAAGGCTCAGACTTCCTGCCGCCGTGGCCGCTGCGCAGCGGGCACATCCAGACCATGCTTTCCTCCAGCGGCGTCCGCCGTCGGCTGCTGCCCAAACGGGCACACCAGGTGCAAGTGGACGCGCGGGAAGTGCTCGTCGACGTGGGCCAGGGCGATCGGCTGAGTGGTCGTTACACAGCCCAGGCCACCGGCCGCGAATCACGCGGACTGGCGATCCTGTTCCACGGCTGGGAGGGCAGTGTCGACTCGACCTACGTGCTGCAGACAGGTAGCCGCCTGCTCGAGGATGGCTGGGATGTGTTCCGCCTCAATTTCCGCGACCACGGCGATAGCCACGGGCTGAACGAGGCGCTGTTTCACTCCTGTCGGATCGACGAAGTGGTCACCGCCCTCGGCGAGATCGCCCGGATGTTCCCGGCGAAGACGATCGGCGTGGCGGGGTTTTCGCTCGGCGGGAATTTCGCGCTGCGCGCGGCCATGCTGGCGCCGTCGCAGGGCGTGCCGCTGGATTACGTCCTCGCGGTCTGCCCCATCGTGGATCCGGCCGAGGGCCTGTTCTCGCTCGAGAAGGAAGCGCCGTGGATCTACCACGCCTATTTCATGCAGAAATGGCGCCGGTCGCTCCGCCTCAAGCAGGAGGCGTTCCCACAGCAGACGTACTTCGAGCTCAACGAGCTCAAGCAGAACATGCGTGAGCTCACGGCCTCCCTGGTCCTGCGCCACACGGACTTCGGTTCACTCGAGGCCTATCTCGACGGCTACTCGATCGCCGGCGACCGGCTGATGAACATGCACGTTCCGGCCACCATCCTGACCTCGAGCGACGACCCGGTCATTCCGATCGGCGCGTTCCATGCCCTGCGCCTGCCGCCGAACATCGAGCTCGATATCGCCAGCTACGGCGGCCATTGCGGCTTCATACGCGATTTCAGCATGACCAGCTTTACGGACGACTACATCGCGGCCCGTTTCAACGCGATCGCCCGCTGAAACCCAACGAGGAGATCCCCATGCGCCTGAAGAGCGACAGCATCGAGAACGGCAAGCCCATCCCGGCCACGTACGCCTTCATGGAGATCGGCGAGCCCGTCAAACCGGCGGGGAACGTTACGCCGCACCTGGCCTGGACCGAAGTGCCGGCGACGGCGAAATCGTTCGCCATCGCCGTGATCGATACGGATGTGCCGTCCAAGCCGGACGACGTCAACGTGGAAGGGCGTGAAGTACCACGCACCTTGCCGCGTGTGGAGTTCGTGCACTGGTTGATGGCCAACATTCCCGTGGAATGCCGGGAACTGGGCGAAGGCGCCTGCGGCGAAGGCATCGTAGCCCGCGGCAAGAAGGATCCGGTCGGCCCGCCGGGCTCGGTCCAGGGCCTCAACAGCTACACGGGCTGGTTCAAGGGCGATCGCGACATGGAAGGTCATTACCACGGGTATGACGGCCCTTGTCCGCCCTGGAACGACTCCATCGCCCATCACTACCATTTCCACGTCTATGCGCTGGATGTCGACACGGTGCCGCTCGAGAAGGGGTTCTCGCTGGCCGAGTTGCGCGACGTCATCAAGGGGCACGTGGTGGACGAGGCTGTCATTACCGGCACCTACTCGCTCAATCCCAAAGTGAAAGCGTGACGGCGAGGTGAAGTGTGAGGCTGAACGACGTTTGAGTCACGGGGCATAACTTCACGCGGCATGCGCGGGGGCCGGGCCTAAATAGGTACCGCGCCATCCCTTCACTGGAGTACCCGACCATGCTGCACTATGCCCTCGTCTTTCTCGTCATCGCGATCATTGCCGCGGTTTTCGGTTTCGGCGGTATAGCGGGCACGGCCGCCGGTATCGCGAAGATTCTGTTCGTCATCTTCCTGATCCTGGCCATCATTTCGTTCTTCCGCGGTCGTAGCGTCTAGTCCCCATGGGCTGGCGCGGTGTCCTTGTCGCCGCAAGGGGTCTCCCGGCGGCGGATGCCACCGCCTTCGTTCCGGTCTGCGCGTGGTCGCGCGATAGCGCGGCCACGCCATTGCACTGCCTGCGACACCGTGGCAACGATGACCTTTACCTCACTCATCCTGTCCTAACTTGTCCTACCCCGCTTCCGGAGAACTTCGTTATGAACAAGCCCGCCGACCATGTCGCCAATGCCGCAACCGCTGCGGCGAACACCGTAACGGCTGCCGAACGTATCGACGCCAGCGCCGAGCGAGTGAAGCAGGCCACGTCCGATGCCGTCGACCGCACCAAGGATGTCGTGGATCGCGCTGCGGACAAGGTGGAATCTTCGTTGCACAACGCCACCGATAAGGCCGCCTATGGCGCGACGCGTGCGGCTGAGAAGGCGGAAGAGGCGAAGCTTCGCGGCAAGGAAGCGTACGGCGAAGCCGTCGACACCGCGAACGATTGGCTCGACACCGCGCGCGACTATGTTCGTGAGAAGCCGGTACAGTCCATCGCGATGGCGATCGCTGCCGGCTGGCTCGCCGGTCGTATCCTTCGTAGCTGATTCACTTCTCCCCGGGGGCTAGACGCATGTTGGAAGACGGTCCCTCGGGGCAGAGTAGGGCGGACGAACCGACGGCAGGGGCCGATGCGCCCAAGCTGGGCGGCGTGACGATGCCTGCGTGGTTCGACGACGTGCGCAGGTTGGGCGTCGGGCTGAAGAGCCTGTTTGGCGCTCAGCTTCGTCTTGCCGCCGCCGAGCTCGGGCTGGCCCGGAGTGGCGTCACCGTGATGCTGTTCATGGGGCTGGCTGCGATTGTCTTCGCCGTGGCGCTTGGATTCACTCTGCTGGCCCTGGCTGGTTGGGGTCTCGCTCAGTGGTTCGGTTCATGGGCATGGGCACTCACCGCACTCGCAGGGTTGCAGCTGATCCTCCTTGTCGTTGCCATTCTGGTATTTCGTCGTGCCATGCACTGGCTTACCCTTCCTGCCTCGCGGGCTGAACTGGCGAGCCTCGCCCGAGAAGCGGCGAGGCAGGGCAAGGCCGAAGGCGAGCTGAAGGTGGAGAGCTGACGATGGGGATTTTCAACAGCATGGCGAAAGTCGCCAAGGCCCGCGCGGAAGTCGCTCTCGCGCGGGAAGCCACCGTGCAACCGGCGGCGGCATTGATCGCCCGAGGTTACGAATACCCGTTGACAGTGCTCGGCATTGCCGCAGGTTCCGGTGTGCTCCTCAGTAGCATCAAGGTCAATCCGCTCGCGGTTCCTGGAGTGAGTGGCCTCGTGGCCGGTGGCACCGCGGATATCATCGGCAAGGTGATATCCATGGCTGCCGGCAGTTTCCTCGGCGACTTTGCCGGCGACGCTGCGGATGCCACGGCCGACGTGGCTGATGAAGTCGCGTGAGCGACTTCCCCAGCCCGTTACCCGCGCCGGCGCCGGAAGCGGCCTCGCCGGGTGTTGCCGTATCGTCGCTCGCTCTCGCACGCTCGCGTCGTAAGCCGGGCAGCAGCCGTAGTACGCGTCGCATATCGCGTCATCTCCGTGCCATTCGCATTTCCCTGACCGGGATGATCCTGCTCGCGACGGTCTACACGGTCGCCATCGGCAAATCGCTCCTCGTTCCGCTGGTGCTTGCCGCCTTCATCGGGCTGGCGCTGAACCCCATCGTGGTCGCTGCCGCGCGCATCCGCCTGCCACGCTGGTTCGCGGCGGTGACCGTCATGTTGCTGCTCGGGCTGGGGCTGGTCTCTGCGGTGGCGACCTTGTCGACGCCTGCACTGAACTGGTTCCACGAGGCTCCGGCGGCGATGCGTACCTTCGCGCCGAAGATCAAGCCGATGACGCAGCAGATCGAGGCTGCCAGCCGTGCCACGCAGACTCTGGTCGGCGGGACGGTCGCGCGCAACGCGCCGCAGGCGGCAAACGACTTCAACTTCACTGCGTGGGACATCGTCGCCGGTGCGCCGAAGGTGCTGGCCAGCGTGCTGACCGTGGCGTTGCTGGTGTTCTTCTTCCTCGTCTACGGCGATGAGATCCTCCGGCGAGCGGTCGAGATATCGCCTACGTTCGCGTACAAGCGGCACACCGTGAGCATCGTGCGCAGCATCCAGACGGAAGTGTCGAGCTACCTGCTGCTGACCGCGGCAATCAACGCCACGCTGGGACTGGTCACGGCAGGCATGCTTTACCTATACGGTGTACCGGATCCGCTGTTGTGGGGTTCGGTCGCCGCGATCGCCAACTTCATTCCGTATGTCGGGGCGATTACCACGACGACGATTCTTTCGATCGTCGGCGTGTTGCACTTTCAGGAACTTGGCCCGGCGTTGCTTCCAGCAGCGACGTTCGCAGGCATCACGGCGATCGAAGGCAATCTGCTGACGCCGATGCTGCAGGGTCGTCGCTCGCGTTTGAGCCCTGTCGCCATTCTGCTGTGGTTGCTGGTCTGGGGCTGGATATGGGGTATCCCCGGCGCCTTGCTCGCTGTTCCGATGCTGACCTGCGTCAAACTCATCACCGCCAAGCTGCGTGGCTGGGAGTGGTTCGCGCACATCATTTCGCGCTGAGGCGACCCCGCGCTGGCGCGTCAGGTGCTCTCTCGCACCTGTAGCTCGAATGACACGTCGACGCGCCGCCGGGCCGGGGTGCGACCCGAAATCCTTTCGATCAACTGCTGTGCGGCGATGCGGCCGATCTCGTGACGAGGCGACATGATGGTCGTCAGCGCGGGTGTGACCAGGCTCGCAAAAGGCAGCCCGTTGAAGCCGGCGACAGCGATTCGTTTAGGAATGGCGATGCCTTCGCGTTGCGCGCGAAGGATGGCGCCAACAGCGAGATCGTCGTTGGCGAAGAAGATCGCGTCGACCTTCGGCTTGATGCCCAGTATCTCCATCAGCGCGGCGCCCCCGCGCTCGGGATTGCTCGCCTCGGTGTACGAGATCGGGTCGCGCCGTGCCAGGCCGTGCCTTGCCAGCACGCGGTCCATGCCCTTGTAGCGTTGAGCGGCGCGATAGTCGGCATCTATCCGGCAGCCAACGAAGACGATCTGTCGATAACCGCGCTCGACGAGATGCCTGGTCATCGCTTCGCCGGCCTTGAAGTGCGACAGCCCGACGTTCATGTCGATCGGCTGGGCACCGAACTCCATCGTCTCCACGACGGGCTTGCCCCAGCGCTTGAGCAGGTTTCGCGTTCGGTCGAGGTGGCGCATGCCGGCGATGATCATGCCCGGTGGGGACCAGCCAAGAAAGGTGGAGACCGCGGTGTACTCGCGTTCGAGGTCGTATTCGGTATTTCCCAGCATGAGTTGGAAGCCGGCGGCCTGCGCGACTTCCTGGATGCCGGCGACGATCTCGACGAACACGGTATTCGACAGCGAGGGCACGATGACGGGAATGACATTCGAGCCCGCCGATGCCAAGGCGCCGGCGACGAGGTTCTGCACATAACCCAGTGCATCCACGGCAGCCTCGATGCGCGCACGCAGCGCATCGGAGACGGTCTCCGGCTTGTTCAGCGCACGTGACACCGTCATGGGCGAAACGCCCGCATGCTCGGCCACGTCTTTCAGTGTCACCGTGCGCTCGGCGGGGACTTTGGCGGGACTCATGGGTTGATCGACTCCTTCGATGTTCGCGCTAACACCCTGATCGAAGCGGGATGATGATGCAAACACCGGCGCCCGGCCAGCCCTCGGTTATTTGCTCATTCTTGTGCGCCGCATCATTAAAACCTTTTACATCAACGCGATGAAATGATTGCGCTACCATCTCGACGGGCCTATAGTCCGGCCCACGTGGTACCCCGCATTCTCACGCGTTGGTCGGAGGTGTCGTGATCCAGTTGTCCGTTCCCCGCGATGCCACCGCGCAAGCCGTGTTCGGCGCCCGCGGTATCGTCAAGCAGTTCGGCCCCGTGGACGTACTGCGCGGCATCGACCTTGAACTACGTCCCGGACGCATCTTGACCCTGATGGGCGAGAACGGCGCCGGCAAGTCCACCATGTTCCGCATCCTCGCCGGTCAGTTGCAGCCCACCGCCGGCGAACTCACGCTCAACGGCGAACCGCTGCGACTGAGTTCGCCCCACGCGGCGCACGCCCACGGTATCCACCTGGTGCCGCAGGAGCCGATGCTGCTTCCGGAGCTGACTGTCGCGGAAACGATGTTCCTGGGGCGCCTTCCGATGACCGGTGCGATCTTCCGCCACGTCGACTGGAAGGACGTGCGTCGACGCGCGCAAGCCGTGCTGCGCATGCTCGACCTTGACATCGACATCGACCGTTGCGCGAAGACACTCAGCATCGCGCAGCTCCAGTTGGTGGAATGCGCAAAGGCGCTCCTGCACGACTGCCGCATCATCCTTTTCGACGAACCGACGTCGCCGCTCACCTCGCACGAGGTGGAGAACCTGTTCACGATCATGCGCCGCCTCGCGGCCGACGGCTGCACGCTGAGTTTCATCAGTCACCGCACGGAGGAAGTGCTGGAGATCAGTGACGATGTCGCCGTTCTTCGCGACGGCCGCCTGGTCGACAGCGCGGAGCGTGGCAGCTTCGACCGCGCCCGTCTGCTTTCGACGATGGTCGGGCGCACGCTGCGCGACATACCGAGGCGCGAAACCAGCTATGTCACCGAGGAGACGGTGCTCGAGGTGGAAGACCTCGCCAGCGAGCCCTCCTTTCGCCGGATCGGTTTCCAGCTACGTCGCGGCGAAATCCTCGGACTGGCCGGCCTCGTGGGCGCGGGGCGCACGGAAATCGCCGAAACGATCTTCGGCGTCCGCCGTCCGACAGCCGGTCGGGTCCGCCTCGCAGGTGAGTGGGTGACCGGCAAGCCATGCCATGACTTGATCCGGAAGGGACTGGTGTATGTGCCGGAAGACCGAGCGCGTCACGGTGCCGTCCTCGCGATGACGATTGCGCAGAACGTGACCTCGGGGCTGCTCGAGCGCGTGCGCCAATCTGCGGGCCTCCTCAGCGGCGCCGACGAGACGCGCCTCGGCGCGACGGCGGTTCGTGATTTCCGTGTGCGTTGCGCCGGTCTCGATCAACCGCTACGAGAATTATCGGGTGGCAACCAGCAGAAAGTCGTCTTCAGCAAGTGGATTGCCACGGGACCGAAGGTCGCGATCCTCGATGAGCCGACACGGGGCGTCGACGTGGGATCGAAGGAAGAAATCTACGAACTGATCGAAGCCATGGCGCGCGACGGCATGGCGGTCCTGGTGATCTCGTCGGAAACCGAAGAACTGGTGCGCCTCTGTGATCGCGTGCTTTCCCTCTACGAAGGCGAGTTGGTCGCGGAGCTGACCGGTGAACGCATCACCGCCGCGGCGGTCAGCGCTTCCTATCTTGGCAGTGCGAACGTGGAGAACGCGACGTGAGTGCGATTGCCATGCCTGCGCGGCGCCCCGTCGTCACGCCGCGCTTCGCCATGACGCGTGAGTTGATGCTCGTTGCCGTGACGCTGGGTTTGACCGTGATGGTCGGCCTGCTCAACCACGACTTTATCGGCGCGCAGAACCTGCGCTTCATGTTGCTCAACTCCGTCGTGCTCTCGCTCGTGGCGCTGGGCCAGACGTTGGTGATCGCGATGCGTGGCATCGACCTCTCCGTCGCGCCGATCCTCGGTCTGGCGGCGATGGTTTGCGGGTTGCTTGCGCAGACACATGGGCTTTCCCTTGCCGCCGCGTTGCCGCTGGCCCTGTCTATCGGGCTGGTCCTCGGTACGATCAACGGCCTTCTCGTCGCGACCATGGACATTCCGCCCATCGTCGTGACACTTGGAACCTATAGCCTCTACAGCGGGCTGACCTTCCTCTATTCCGACGGAACGCAGGTGGACGCAGTGCCGCCGACCTTCGCGGCCTTCGGCAACGGCCACCTGCTCGGTATCGTTCCCGTGCCGACGCCCGTCGTCGTGCTCCTGGTCGTCCTCGCCCTGTGCTGGTACGTGCTCCGCCACACCGGATTCGGACGAGCCGTCCTGGCCGTCGGCAACAATGCGTCTGCCGCCTACGCCGCAGGGCTACCCGTCACCTGGGTACGCATCAGGGTCTATGCGTTGTCGGGTACGCTCGCTGCCTTCGCCGGTCTCATGTTCCTCTGCTATACGGGTTCCGCGACGGTGACCGCTGGCACCGGCGATCACATCGAGCTGCAATCCATCGCTGTATCGCTGATCGGCGGCACCGCGATTGCAGGTGGTCGCGGCAACCTCATCGGCACGGTGCTCGGAAGCCTGTTCCTGTCCGTGGTACTGACCGCCCTGGTCTTCCTGCACGTGCCTCCGATCTGGTACTCGGCGGGTGAGGGCCTGATGATCCTTGCCGCCGTCCAGGCGGGCATTGGCCGCCGTCGGGGAGCGCGCGCATGAGCGCCTGGGAACGATCGCTTCTGATTCTGCTCGTCATCGTGACGACGGGCTTTGGCCTCGAGGTACCGGGCTTCTTCGACGACATCTCCGGCTTCCTCAGCATGACGAGCAACTTCCTGCCGTTCGGCATCGTCGCGCTGGGGCTCTCATTGGTGATTTTCACTGGCGGCATCGACCTGTCAGTGGGCGCCACCGCCAGCCTCGCCGCCGTCATCGCTGCCCAGTTATGGGCGACGATGGGATTGAACATCTGGGTGGCCAGCCTGATCGGCCTCGCCGTGGGTGGGGTCCTCGGAGGCATCAACGCCGCGGTGATCGTCTTCTTGCGGGTCGAACCGCTGATCGCCACGCTGGCGACGAGCTTCATCTACACCAGTGCCGCGGTAGCCGTCGCCGGCGATGCTCCGCCGTCGGGTTTTCCTGATGCGTTCAACAGCCTGGGATCGGGTGCCCTCGGCCTGGGCCACTTCCAGCTTCCCTACCAGCTGCTGTTGTTCCTCCCTCTTGCCGTGCTGTTCTGGCTCCTGGTCGGGCGCAGCGCGTTCGGACGCAAGCTGGTCACCGTGGGCTACAACAGCGAAGCGGCACGGTACTCGGGCATTCGGGTGCCACGCGTGCTGGCCGCGGCGTACGTCATCAGCGGAATGATGGCGGCGCTTGCCGGTCTGGTGCTGTCGGCTTACTACAGTGCCGCGCGTGCCGACATGGGTGACGTGCTTCTGCTCACGACTATCGCGATGGTCGTGCTCGGTGGCGTCAGCATCTTTGGCGGCGAAGGCAGCATGGGTGGCGTTATCGTCGCCGTGCTTCTTCTGGGCCTGCTTCGTCAAGGCATGCTCATCGCCGGTTTCTCGGACATGGTGACCTCCATGCTCACCGGCGCCATCCTGATCAGCTCGATCGCCGTGCGTAACCTCTTCAGTAGCCGGGCCGGTGGCTTCGGCCGACGCCTGCTCGCCTTCGTCCGCCGGCCCGCGGTTGCGGGAACCGACATCACCCGACACGACGCACCTTGAGCGTCGTCATCCATCCGCAGGAGGGAGTCATGATCAACGCCCGTCGCATGCTCGTGCTGGCCGCCGCCGGTACTCTGGCGATCGCATCCGCCGTCTCAGCCCAGACCGTCGACACCTCCAAACGGATCAAGGTAGCGATGGTGCCGAAGCTTGTCGGCCTGTCCGTGTTCAAGGCCAACCAGCAGGGCGCCGAAGCCGCGGCGAAAACGCTGAACATCGATTTCCTCTACACCGGTCCGGTGACCGCTTCGGCACAGGGCCAGGTCGACGTCTTCAACAGCCTGATTGCGCGAAAGTTCGATGTCATCACGACAACCTCGAACAATCCGACCCAACTCGCGCCCGCGTTGAAGCGCGCGATGAAGCAGGGGATCAAGGTGGTTTCCTACGACAGCGACGTCGCACCGGACGCGCGCGATTTCTTCATCCAGAATACCGAGTACCCGGCCTTCGGCAAGGCACTTGTCGACTCCGTCGCGAAGTACATTCCCGCGGATTCGGAAGTGGCGATTCTTTCTTCGACCAAGGACGCCACGATCCAGAACGAGTGGATCAGTGCGCTCACGGCGTATATGAAGACCGCCTATCCGAAAATGAAGATCGTCACGACGGAGTACGGCCAGTCCGATCCATCGAAGTCGTTGACCGCCGGTCTCAACATCCTGCAGGCGCATCCGAACGTCGCCGCGATCATCGCGCCCGATGGCGCCTCCGAAGTCGGCGCGGCGGCGGCAGTGCAGAAGCTGGGGCGCACCGGCAAGGTGTTTGTCACCGGTTGCAGCAATCCCGATGCCATCCGCCAGTACATCAAGGCCGGCATCATCAAGGCGAGTCCGCTGTGGGATGAAGTGAAGGAAGGCCAGCTGGTGATGCACGTGGCTCGCCTTGCAGCCAATGGCGCGCTCAAGCCGAACGACACGTTCTCCGTCACCGGACTCGGCAACTACACCGTCAAGGACAAGGTGATCATCTTCAGCGAACCGCTGATCTTCACCGCCGAAAATATCGATCAATACAAGTTCTGATTTCCCCATCCCCGAGGAGTTTCCATGAAGCGCGTGATTTTCACCGGCGGTAGCGGCAAAGCCGGTCGCCATGTCGTCCAGTACCTGGTGGACCAAGGCTACCGTGTGCTCAATCTCGACACCAAGCCCTTCGATAATCCTGCTGTCCGAACCCTCATTACCGACATCACGGACTCGGGCCAGGTATTCAATGCGTTGTCGAGCTACACGGGACTTCACGAGTTCGATCCGAACCTGGCGCCGGAGCCGATCGACGCCGTCGTCCACTTCGCGGCGATCCCACGCATCATGATCGTGCCGGACAACGAGGTCTACCGCGTCAATGTGATGGGTACCTATAACGTCATCGAGGCTGCGGCGAAGCTTGGCATCCGCAAGGTGATCATCGCCTCGAGCGAGACGACCTACGGCATGGTTTTCAATCACACGCCGCGCGACCCCG
>Ga0163161_10000674_pt1 | contig 27269 bp, 21 predicted proteins | sample S45metaG_FD_129847 | JGI IMG/M metagenome (GOLD analysis project Ga0163161, IMG submission 129847) | Switchgrass rhizosphere microbial communities from Kellogg Biological Station, Michigan, USA - S4-5 metaG | ecosystem: Host-associated > Plants > Roots > Rhizosphere > Soil | place: USA... | reverse complement strand
TGCAGCGGTATAACCTGCAGGACCTGAACCTATAATTAAACACTGAACGTGTTCGTTTTCTTGTGACATTATATTGTGTGTTTGAAATTCATTAATCGTAGCGCAAATTTAATGCTTTAAATATTTGTTGGCAAGTACACATTGTCAACATAGTTTACTTATTAACATCATAAGTCAAGCGGAAAGTGCATGGCGCCTGGCGTTTAACGCTCAGACGCTTTGAGGTGCATCACTCGTGCTGTCAGACGTTTCCATCTGACACTGATTTCACATATGCCTGATCATTTTTTCACCTGATAAAATGGCAACATCTTACAGCACAAAAAATCACTCCCCTTTATTCTCTCTGATCAACCGAATTACATTGCCTCCCAGAATTTTCTTGATATCGCTTTCCGAGTATCCACTTTTAATCAGCTCATCGGTAATTTTAGGATAATCGGCAACACTGTTCATTCCTAAAGGAAAAGATTCGGCGCCATCAAAATCTGCGCCTAAGCCAACATGATCTATACCGATTAATTTCACTATGTGACTAATATGTTTAACTAAAAGCGCAATTGGTGGTCGTGTGGCATCGGCATCAGCTCGATGATTGAAAATCAACGTATCAATGGCATTGCTCCTGCCATATTTAGTACTCAACGCTTTAAGTTCGCCATCATATTTTGCAAAGAAAGCTCTTTGTTTAGCATTGAAAGTAGCATCTAAGAAACCGCTGTAGAAATTAATACAGACTACCCCACCGTTTTTGCCAACAGCTTTAATCTGATCATCTTTTAAATTCCTAGGAACAGGATTTAGAGCGTAAGCACAGCTATGGGAAACAATTACGGGTTTAACAGATGCAGCAATAGCATCGTAAAATGTTTTTTCGCCCACATGTGATAAATCAACCATTACGCCGAGTTTATTCAATCGTTTTACAACTTGTTTTCCAAAATCGCTTAAACCTGCATGTTCAGGTTTTACTTTACCCGAGGTTTCCTCGGCTGCCGAACTGGACCATGAGGTGCTGTTGTTCCAGGTTAAAGTAAGGTAAGCCATTCCCCGCTTGGCTAAGCTATCAATATAATCCAAACGGTTTTCGATCATATGGCCACCTTCTACCCCCATCATAGCAGCTAATTTATGCTGCTTAACAACCTGCTCCAAATCTTTGGCGGTGGTAACCAACTGGATTTTATCGGGGTATCGTTTAATTAAACTAAAAAGTGAATCTACTTCCTGATTAGCTACAGCATAACCGCCGGTTTCATCACACCAGATGGAAAAAAACTGAACATCCAATCCGCCTTGTTTGGCCCTTACCAAATCGAAATTACCTTTAGGCTGAAGTTTGCCAATATCGATACCCGATTTGATCTGATTGAACAGTATATCTCCGTGGGTATCGATTACAATCGCATTTTGATGAATTTTATCTGAATTTTGGGCAAAGAGATTGATCTGCAATAGTGTAAGGACAAGAAAAAGATAAAGATTTTTCATGCGCTAAATATAATATTAATTGTTTTGATCACTTCAGACACTCAAGTTCCAATCTATTTTTTTCACTACTAAAAAACAAAGGCACTTTTATGCTCGAAAATCGGATGTGCTAGAATGGCTTAGGTGGTAAAAACAAGTCATGATAATAATCAGATATTGCTTGAATAAAAAACCTTAGTTAGATAAAAAATGGTATCAATAAAATATAAAATTCCATTTTTTGAAAGTACATTTTCGTCATGCAAATCTTCGAAAATAATACCTAAATCGCTATTAATATAATCATTGTTACGGCTATTACTAAAATTATTATAAGATAAAAATTGCTTTACGATATTCAAGTCTGTAATTTCTGTAGATACAATAAACTCTTGCTTAACAACAGCGTAGAGTCTATTATCAATAAATTTAAAACCTAAAAATTCGTAAGCTGTTGCGCAAAAAAAATAATTATGGATAAGAAGGCTGTTGAAATAATCAAGCCAAGATTCGTAAAATATAGAATCGTTGATTTTGATGATGTGGAAATCATCATAACGATAAACTCTTTGTTCAGCACCTGCACTGATAAAGTTATCTTCAGAAATTTCTTCAAGAAAAAACAGCCTTTCTTTAAAAGCAAAATCAGTTAAACAGATTGCTTCTTCACTTTTGAGATACTTTTGTTTTTCAGTTCGGAAGCTTGCTTTCTCATTTGTTCTAAGGAAATTTTGGACTTTTTCAAGTTTGCTTGTTGGCCCAACTGATCCATCTCCGATAATGATATTTTGTAATTCATCTTTAATATTTTTCATTGAAAGCTTAGATGCAAAGATACTAATTTTATTTTTTCTATAAAAAGGCATGACAGTTCCATTATGAAGACAAATAATACTTCATGCCATTTTTTGTTCATCTAAGTCACACGAGTTCATATGAGCTCACTAGTGCTAAACACCTAATAGAGCAGGTTTATGTTTGTATAATCCCAACATTAAATTTCTTTGTAATCGGCGATTGGTTGGCCGCCTCAATCCCCATCGAAATAACTTTTCTAGTTTCCAATGGATCTATAATACCATCTACCCAAAGTCTTGATGCTGCGTAATAAGGTGTGGTCTGGCTATCGTATTTATCAGTGATTTCCTTTAAAAGTTCTGCTTCTTTTTCTGGTGTGATTACCTCTCCTTTTGCTTTTAAAGAGGCTTCCTGAATCTGAAGTAAAGTTTTTGCAGCCTGCGAACCGCCCATTACCGCAATTTTAGCCGTTGGCCAGGCATAAATCAACCTAGGGTCGTAAGCCTTACCGCACATGGCATAGTTGCCTGCGCCGTAAGAATTACCCAACACAATTGTAAATTTTGGCACCACAGAATTGGCAACAGCATTAACCATTTTAGCGCCATCTTTAATAATACCACCATGTTCTGATCGGCTGCCTACCATAAAGCCAGTAACATCCTGCAAAAATACCAATGGGATTTTCTTTTGGTTACAGTTCATAATAAAACGGGTAGCTTTATCTGCACTATCAGAATAAATTACTCCGCCAAATTGCATTTCGCCTTTTTTCGACTTCACCACTTTACGCTGATTGGCCACAATACCTACTGCCCAGCCATCAATACGGCCTAAACCACAAACAATGCTTTGTCCATAGCCTTTTTTATACTCTTCAAATTCGGATTGATCAACCAAACGGTTAATGATATCCATTATTTCGTAAGGTTTATCTCTGTTTTCCGGTACAATACCATATAGTTCTTCTTCATTTTCCTTTGGTTTTGCTGGTTTAATCCGATCAAAACCTGCGTTTTGAGGCGCCCCCAACATACTCATGATGTTCCTGATGCTATCTAAACAAGCCTGATCATTGGGATGTTTATAATCGGTAACACCCGATATTTCGCAATGGGTAGTGGCTCCTCCCAGAGTTTCATTGTCAACCTCTTCACCTATGGCCGATTTTACCAGATAAGAACCGGCTAAAAACACGGATCCGGTTTTATCAACAATCATCGCTTCATCGCTCATAATCGGTAAATAGGCCCCACCAGCAACACAAGCGCCCATAATGGCCGAAATCTGTACAATTCCTTCCGAAGACATGATGGCATTGTTACGGAACATTCTTCCAAAATGTTCTTTATCAGGAAAAATCTCATCCTGCATCGGGAGATATACACCAGCGCTATCAACCAGGTATATTACTGGTAAACGGTTCTCCATAGCGATTTCCTGTGCGCGAAGGTTCTTTTTTGCGGTCATCGGAAACCAGGCACCTGCTTTTACAGTGGCATCGTTCGCCACAATCATACATTGTCTTCCGCTTACATAGCCAATACCGCACACCACTCCTGCCGAAGGACAGCCACCTTGCTCGGCATACATGCCATCAGCCGTAAAGGCACCAATTTCTAAAAAGTCGGAATCTTTATCAATTAAATAGGCAATCCGCTCGCGGGCCAATAGCTTTCCCTTTTCTTTTTGTTTGGCAGCATTTTTTTCGCCACCACCTAAATATATTTTTTTGAGTCTGGTTTTCAGTTCATATACCAACTGTTTATTTACATCCTCATTTTTATTGAATTCGATATTCATGGTGGCAATTTAAATTTAATTTTAGAAAAACAATATTGACCAAAACGGTTTCTGGTCTAACGGTAGCTTAACCGCAAAGTGCGCTACGTTTTTTAACCACAAAGTACACAAAGAAAAAGCAATGAAAAAATACGGATTTATACTACAGCAATAATAATCTCTTTGCGAAAACTTTGCGACCTTCGCGGTTAATGTGAAAGATATCCGTTTAAAATGATATTTTTGGGTAAATCCGAAAAATGGAACTAACCATCAATATTCCTGCGCTATTGTTTCCTGCCATCAGCTTAATTATGCTGGCCTATACCAACCGTTTTCTGGCTTTGGCAAGTTTAGTGAGAAGTTTAAAATCGAAATATGAGGATGGCAATAAAAATACAGCGCTTCATAAACAGATCGAAAACCTGCGTTATCGCTTAAGGTTGATCAAAAATATGCAGGCTTTTGGTGTACTGAGCTTTGCAAGCTGCCTTTTTTGTATGTTCTTTATTTATTTGGAGTGGAATACTGTTGCTGAAATCCTTTTTGCCCTGAGTTTGATATTTTTCATGATATCGCTAATCATTTCATTAATAGAAATCCAGATCAGTACAAAAGCACTGGAGCTGGAATTGAGCAGTTTAGAGGAACTCGATAATCCATCAATGGTAAGTCGGTTTAAAAGGAAATTTGATAAAGATTAATATGCCACTATCTGTTAATACACCAGAAGAATATTTAAACAGCCTCCCTGAAGAAAGGAAAATGCCAGTTTCGAAATTGAGAAACACTATTTTAGAAAACCTTCCAGTTGGTTTTGAAGAACAGATTACCTATGGCATGCTGGGATATGTTATTCCGCTGGGGCTTTATCCTCCAGGTTACCATTGTACACCAGAACAGGCTTTACCTTTTATCAATATTGGTTCGCAAAAGAATTTTATTGTTATGCACCACTTAGGATTGTATGCTTTTACTGATTTACTGAAATGGTTTCAGGCTGAATACCCAAAGCACAGCAAATACAAATTGGATATGGGAAAAGGCTGTGTCCGTTTTAAAAAGCCTGATGATATTCCATACGCACTAATTGCGGAGCTCAGCAGAAAAGTAACGCCCGAGCAATGGATTGAACAATATGAAAAAGTATATAAACGTAAAGTCTAATTTTGATAAACTATGCCATCAATCTTCAGCTTTTTAAACTTTTCGGCCCAACCTTTACCTTTTATATATTTTACCTTCGATGGGTGTCCTTTTAGATTTGGATGATAAACCGGATCAAATAAAAAAGTAATTTCGGTATCCGATTTTTGAATAACAGTTACTTCGTTATCATTTTCATTCTTTTCTCCTGTCGTGAAAAACTTATCACCAATTTTTGCATTGAAATCAGCTCTGGTATAAGTTTTCAAAGGACTATCGGGATAGCCCTCAATCAATTTATTCTGCTCGTCTATCCTTAAATAAACTGTACTCACCGCATCACCTCCTACCAAAGAATAAAACTTGTAAAAAAGCTTTTTATTGATACGAACAGTATCCTTGATTTCGGTATAAGATTGGGCATTCATATACCATAAATTGCCAATCTGCATAGGCAAAAATGAATCGGTAGCCCTGTTTTGAGCCTTATTCTTCTGGCAGGAAAGGATAGCGAGACTAATTAAAATAAAACTTAAAGATTTCCAGTTTACGATCATGAGGCATTTGTTTTTCCTTATTTAACGTTAAAGATAAACAATGCGCTACATTGTAAGCTATTAATTCACAAAATGATACAAGAAAACAACCTCACCACTAAACGCAGGTTTCTTTTGATCTTCAATTTCCATTTCGATAGCCATATTTACCTTAGTTACCCCCCGAAGATTAATAATAGAAGCCAATTTTGCTTTTAACCTTACCTTACTGTTTACGGTAACAGCCTGTGCAAACCTTAAACTTTCAATCCCATAATTGATCTCCATTTTTAGTTTTTGGATATCAACAATTTCTTTCCATAGATAAGGGATTAACGAAAGCGTTAAATAGCCATGCGCTATAGTTGCTTTAAAGGGGCCTTCATTTTGGGCTCTTTCTTCATCAACATGAATCCATTGATGATCTAATGTGGCATCAGCAAATTTATTAATCTGTTCTTGTGTAATGGTATGCCATGAAGAAACGCCTAATTCTTTACCAAGGTATTGTTCAAATTCTGCGTGGGAGGTAATGATTTGCATTTTTGTAATTTTAGTTCCTTTATTCAGGTGTTTTATAATATTTTTAGTATGATTACCAATATGATGGCCCATGGTTTATTGCCTACCAGTATAAACATCGCGACCATTAACTATTAGCCATTAACTATAATCTGAAGTACTTCGTTATAATTAACTCAGATTTCTTTCTCTAAACCAAACCTCGTCTGGAATGGCAGAAAAATCATCCATTTTATCGATTAAAGTTTCGGCATTTGCTTCATTAAAAACTAAATCGCGATTGGCCGGTTTCAAAAATTTACTTTGCACCATCATATCCATTTGGGCAAATAAGGGATCGTAAAAACCATTTACATTTAATACGCCGATTGGTTTTGTGTGTAGGCCTAGCTGCAACCAGGTTAACACTTCAAAAAACTCTTCGAGGGTGCCGAAACCACCTGGCAAAATCACAAAACCATCGCTTAAGTCGGCCATTTTCTGTTTTCTTTGGTGCATATTTTCCGTTACAATCATTTCGGTTACCCCTTTATGACCAACTTCTTTATCCATTAAAAACTGTGGAATTACGCCTGTAACTAAACCGCCTAACTCGAGTACATCATTGGCTAATACACCCATCACGCCTACACTTCCGCCACCATAAACCAATCTGATCTGCTGTTTTACAAGTGTTTCTGCTAATTGCTTTATTGCGTTACGCAGCGCTACATCGCCATTAAAGTTTGAGCCACAATACACACAAACTGATTTAAGCTTATTCATTGAGTTAAAATTTACCGAAGTTAAGACTTTATCGGCTTTCCGTAAATTTTAATTCTGCACAAAGCTGTTACAGGACTTATTTTAATTAAACCTCGCAGGTTTTAAAAACCTGCGAGGTTTGATCGTATAATTTTCTTTCCAAGAACCGCCGACTTTGCTAAATAAACCTGATAAAACGGAAAGCCCGGAGCGAAGCATGAGCGAGGACTTGGAGGGATAGCAGGACTGACGCTAAAATAGAATTCTGTCTTTGCTTTTCTAAATAATATTGACCACTTGAGGACACTTAAGTATTTTTTAGCACAAAAAAGGAGCAGCATTAACGCCACTCCTTTTAACCAAATATATAAGAGAAAAGATTTTTTTGTTAAACGATTTTAGAAAGCATAACGGATTGTTGCACCATAAGTTCTTGGATCGCCAAGTACACCTGCGTATAAGCCTGAGTTACCAGCCGCAGCCTGCAATTGTTCATAGTAGTTTTTGTTTGCGATATTTCTGCTCCAAACAAATAGCGAGAACTTATCTGATTTGAATCCTAACCTTGCATTAAATAATGCATAACCTTTAACATTTAAAATGCTTGATGGTGTAGGATTTGAAGAATATTCTGAACGGTAACTTGCATCACCGGCAATAAAATATCTACCAACCCTGGTTGCTAAATTACCAGGGGTACTGAATTCAGAACCTCCAGAGATATTCCATTTAGAAATACCTGGCAATCTGCCCCCTGAAGCATCTTTAAATGCCACTTGGGTAGCTACACCGTTCACTAATTCAGTATGTCCGGTTTCTTCTAAAGGAAGTGGTGCATTGGTGAATTTCACATATTTACCATCAAGATAGGCTACGGCTGCATTTAAAGTTAAGAACCTTTCTAATTGATAAGTTCCGTCAATTTCTAAACCTTTTACTTTAACTTTTTCTGCATTAGCAAGATAACCCCTATTTACCCCCAATTGTGGAGATTGCACATTGGTTTGGTAATCTTTAATATCGGTATTAAAAGCGGTAACATTCAATATAGCACCTTTAACTGGTTTTGTTTTTAAACCTAATTCGTAATGTTGAACATATTCTGGCTTTACAACAGCTACTGACAGGTCTGCTTGTCCGGTTGAAGTAGTTGGCAAACCACCTACGTTAACACCAACAGGTTTATAAGCAGTAGAGAAAGTCCCATAAACGTTCAATTTTGTGTTGGGGCGGTATGAAACCGTTAAGTTACCCGATAGGTTATTGTTATCTACTTTCGTAGTAAACTGCTGATTACTATATACAGCGGCTTTTAGCGCAAGTAAAGCAGCATCTGTAGTCTGCAATCCGCCATAAGTTACCCTGTCATAATCTACATCCTTTTTATCGTAGGTATATCTTAAGCCAGGTAATACGTGAAAGTGCTCTAAAAATTCCCAGTCAACCTGAGCAAAAATAGCTGCACTTAGCGATTTGATGGTCGAATTGGTTTTAATCCCAAAGCCATCTAATAAACCCGGTGTTGAGTATAAAGCCTGACTACCCGTATTGCTGGTTTGTACAAATCTCCATTGATCTTTACCTACTTCTTCGGTTTGAGCCAAACCTTTTAAGTTCTGAGCAAGGGCAAACACGCCAATTACTCCACTTAATTTATCGGTGATATTACCAGCGTATCTAATTTCCTGTGAATATTGATCATGACGGGAGTTACCTTGAGATTTGGTCAATGCTGATAATTCAGAGAAATCCCTGTCGTTTGTAGGATCCCAGTTCCAGAATCTCCATGCGGTAGTAGAAGTTAATGTTCCGCCACCAATCTTGTAATCCACATTTAAGGATATACCTCCGATTGACTGGTTATGTCTCCAGGGCGTATTGGTATTGATCTCTCTAGAAAAAGGATCAATTTTTGGTTGTTGATAGCCTAAATCAGAAACAATTTTGGCATACTGACGGTAAGCGCTTCTTTCTGTCTGCGCAACACCAGCAATTACCAATGGGTAACCTGCAGGATGTTGAATACTTACATCGCTACTCAACAATATCTGTAACTTATCTGAAGGAGTAAAATACAGCTGACCTTTAAAACCAAGGTTGTTTTGTCCGCTATATTTACGTTCTTCTCTGGTATTCCATATTGTACCATCGCGTTGGGTACCTGAGATTGATATTTTTGCAGCAAGATTTTTTGCCACTCCTCCAGAAACTGACGTTTTAGCCTGGATAAAGTTATAGTTTCCAACGCTTAGTTCTACTTTTGCACTTGGTGTTTGTGTTGGTTTTGTGGTGGTGATGTTAAATGCACCGGCGGTAGTATTTTTACCAAATAATGTACCTTGAGGACCACGGATTACTTCTATTTGTTCGATATCCAGGAAATCGGTTGAGGTAGCAGCCGGGCGCGCGTGGTAAACCCCATCTACGTAAAAACCTACACCCGGATCGATACCATCATTAGTTAAACCGAATGTTGAGCCCAAACCTCTGATATTAAGTGTTGTATTTCTGGCATTCGAAGCATACAATTGTACAGACGGTACTAACTCTTTTAAACGGTTAACGTTAAAAGCACCTGCATTTTCTGCTGCCTGGCCACCGATTACAGTAATTGGAATAGGCACATCCTGTAAAACCTCCGAACGCCTTCTTGAGGTTACAACGATCTCATCTAATAATGCATTTTCTACCAGAACCAGTTCTATTGGTGTTTCCTGAAGTTTTAAAATCTGAAAATCCTGTGGTTTATAGCCAACAGAGCTAACTTGGAGGTAAAATGGAGTCTCTTGTTTTACATTTATACTGAAAACACCATTATCATCGGCCACTACGGCTTGGTTTGTTCCTCTTACCTTTACAGTTGCGTGTGGTATTGTACTGCCATTTGTTGTTTTGATTACGCCGGTTACCGGGCTTTGGGCAAAGGCAAAACTTGCCGAAAGTAAAAATGAAAAGAGAATTAGTAAACTTTTGTTCATGATTAGTTATATAGTTTGTTTAAATGTTGTTGATTAATGACTCGTTCGAAAGTATTCAATTACTGTTTTAGAATAGCGACAACAACAATACGAGCGTGTTTTTTGATTTGTTTTCATGATTATTATATAAATCCTATAGATTTAGTCGACAAATATATTAAAAAATTTTATCTGCCAAATTTTATTTTGTGATTTTTCTATTTTTAATTAATTCTCCAGACCTTATGGGTTTTAACCCTTATAAGGCCTAAAAACAAAAACGGGGCTATCGTAAACGATGCCCCGCTATAATTTGATTCTATAAAAATTTCAACTAATTGAGATTGCTTCGTTTCTCGCAATGACGATTATTCAAAAGGATTATACCTTATCTTGTATAATTAGGTGCCTCTTTAGTAATCGTAATATCGTGCGGATGGCTCTCGCGCATACCTGCAGCCGTAATCTGCACAAATTGTGCTTCTTGTAACGCCTCGATACTTGCTGCACCACAATAACCCATACTTGCACGTAAACCGCCAATGTATTGATACATTACTTCTGCTAAGGTACCCTTAAATGGCACACGACCAACAATTCCTTCAGGAACTAACTTTTTAATATCATCTTCCACATCCTGGAAATAACGGTCTTTGGAACCTTGCTCCATTGCTTCAATTGAGCCCATTCCACGGTAAGATTTAAATTTACGTCCTTCGTAGATAATGGTTTCGCCAGGTGATTCTTCGACTCCTGCAAATAACGAACCTGCCATTACCGTACTTGCTCCAGAAGCAATTGCTTTGGCAATATCACCTGTGTGTTTGATACCGCCATCGGCAATAACAGGAACACCTGTGCCTTTTAAAGCTTTGGCACATTCGTAAACAGCATATAATTGAGGAACACCAACACCAGCAATAATTCTTGTTGTACAGATAGAACCAGGACCAATACCAACCTTAACGGCATCAGCACCAGCATCGGCTAAGAACTTTGCAGCAGCACCGGTAGCAATATTTCCAACGATAACCTGCAAATCAGGATATTTAGCTTTAACTTCTTTTAATTTATCAACTACTCCTTTAGAGTGACCATGAGCAGTATCGATAGTAATAACATCAACACCGGCATGAACCAAGGCATCAACACGTTGTATAGTATCAGCCGTTACACCAACCGCAGCACCTACACGTAAACGGCCACGTTCGTCTTTACAGGCGGCAGGATAATTCTTAACTTTCGAAATATCTTTAAAAGTAATTAAACCACTTAAGTAACCATCTTTGCTCACTACAGGAAGTTTCTCGATTTTATGGTTCTGAAGAATTTCTTCAGCCTGAACCAAAGTAGTACCTTCTGGTGCAATGATTAAATTTTCTTTAGTCATTACTTCAGAAATCGGTCTTTTCATATCCTTTTGGAAACGTAAATCCCTATTTGTAATGATACCCACCAATTTATTGTCGCTGCTTACAACAGGAATACCACCAATTTTATGCTCTTTCATAATCTTGAAAGCATCGGCCACAACAGCTGTTTCCAATAAGGTAACCGGATCCTGGATCATACCGCTTTCAGAACGTTTAACCTTACGTACTTCTCCGGCTTGTCTTTCTATAGTCATGTTTTTATGTAACATACCAATACCACCATTTTGCGCAATGGCAATGGCAAGTTCGGCTTCAGTTACAGTATCCATCGCTGCAGAAATCAATGGAACATTAAGTTTAATTTTTTTTGTTAAAAAAGTGGCTGTATTTACTTCACGGGGCAGAATTTCGGAATATGCAGGTACTAGAAGTACGTCGTCATACGTTAAACCTGTGGCAATAAACTTTGTGGAATCGAGTTGCATAGCAAATAAATTAGGATTTATTATTTGCCAGGCAAAGATACGAAAATTGAGGGAATATAAAAGTATAATGATAAAAATGCTTAAATATTGAGCTTGTCTGACAATCGCTATCATCACAAAGCAAAACCCAACGTTAATGAATATATGGTAACAACGACCTAACTATTTAGCGAATTTATTTGAATAAAATTTTAGTTTTATATAATTTCAACAAACCAAATATAATAAGATGATAGATTTTCTTGAAGGCGCAAAGGAATGGCTCGTTGGATTTTTCGGCTTGCCAGCGCTGCTAAAACTATTGCAGACCAATGATTATAGCCAGTTTATGAGCTGGAATGGCATTAGTGCGCTTATGGGTCCTTTGATTCCTTTTTTATTAGTTTTTGAAATCATCAGGATGGCATTTTATCGCCGTTTTAAAGTAGTTGATTACCGGATTTCTTTCTTTTCACTGGTGATTAATTCTTTCATTGGCCGCATTATTTCTATCGGAATGGTGTCTATCTGTATCGGTTTATTTGGCAAATATGCCCTTTTTAAAACTGAGATTACCTGGTACTGGCTGATATACGGGTACGTGATCTGGGAATTCGGGCATTTTATTTATCATTTTTTAGCGCATAAAGTAAGGCTTTTCTGGTGTTTGCACTCCACCCATCACGCCCCCGAAACCATGAACTTATCAGTAAATTTTGCGCATTTTTTTCTGGAAGCACCTTACGCTGATCTGATTAGAACAACAACATGTATTCTTTTAGGTGTTAGCCCTGCCCTGCTTTTTTTAATCATGTTTATCGACGGTTTTTGGGGATCTTTTATCCACATAGGAGAAAATATTTCTAAAGATGGCCGTTTCGGTTTTTTAAATAAAATCATCCTTACTCCTTCCCACCATCGCGTACACCACGCCAAGAATGCATTGTATATGGACACCAACTTCTGTAACCTGTTGCCCATCTGGGATCATGTTTTTAAAACCTACCAGGAAGAAGACAAAACGATAAAAATTGAATATGGCATTACCCGGGAAATGAAAAAAAACAGTTTTTTAGATGCTTATTTCGGTGAGATTATTCTTTTGGCTAAAGATGTTTGGCGCGCACCTGGTATTAAAAACAAGTTTCTATACATCTTTATGCCACCGGGATGGAGCCATACTAAAGACCATAAAACGGCAAAAATAGTGCGATCGGAATATCTGAAAAACTACAAACCTGAAATGGCTAACTCATAAGATGAGCTAGCTGAAGTACTTTATAAAATTTTTGCTTATACCTTATTAGGCCAATTTAAAAGTCTTAGATTAAAAATATGCATCAATTAAGTGATCATATTTAATTAAATCTTTTTAATATTGCAGTAACCAAAAAACTAATTTTATAAATGCAGAAAAATGCTCTCAAATTTCTGACTTTAATGCTATGCATTGGAGTTAGCACCGCTTATGCCCAAACCACCCAACCTGTAAAAAGAGAATTCAAGTTTGGTAAAATTACACCATCAGAATTCGAAGTGAAGGCTTCAGGCCAGGACTCTTCTGCCTCGGCGATTAAACTGTTTGATGTTGGCGACTGTTATTTCGAATATAATCCTACTGGAGGATTTATTTATGTTTTTGAAAGACATATCCGTTATAAAATCTTAAATAAAAACGGTTATGACCTGGCTAACTATCAAGTAAAACTTTATAAAAATAGTAACTCGGCTAAAGAAGACCTCAATTTTATGGACGCTGCAACTTACAATTTGGTTGACGGCAAAATGGTTACCAGTAAACTGAATAAGGATGCCAAGTTTACCGAGGAGTTTGATAAAAACTATGTAATCAAAAAATTTGCGCTTCCTAACGTTAAGGAAGGCTCGATTATTGAATTTAAATATAAAATCAAGTCCGATTTTATTTTCACACTCCGTGGCTGGAAATTCCAGTCAAACATTCCAACGCTTTGGTCAGAATACAATGTAAAAATACCTGAGTACCTAACTTATAAGAACAACTTAAGTGGGTATTACCAGGTCGACCATCCGCTTCATCAAAATGTAAATGCAACCTACGTATCAGGTGTAAATTCTACTGCTGTATACGATAAATATTGTGCTGCTAACGTACCTGCGCTGAAAGATGAGCCTTATGTAACCACTATGGATGATTATATCCCTAAAATAGAATTTGAACTTAGGGCAACCCAGTTTCCAGGCGAAATGTACCAAGACTTTAATGGTTCGTGGTCAAAAATTATTAATGGGCTGGCTCAAGATGAAAAATTTGGCGGTTTTATTAATAAAAACAGTTATGCCAAATCTGTACTTCCTGGCATTCTAAAAGGCGAAAAAGATACCCTTGCAGCTGTAAAACTCATTTTCAACTATGTTAAAAACAACTTAAATTGGAATAAAGAATACCTGGTGTATGCTAAAGAAACCAATCCAAAAAGTATCTTCGAAAAGAAAACAGGTTCATCTGCTGACATCAACCTTTCCTTATTAAGCTTATTAAAAGAAGCAAAAATTGAGGCTTACCCTGTTTTGATCAGCACAAGAGAAAATGGTGAACATCCCGGATACCCGGTAGAATCGGCGTTCAATAATGTAATTGGTGTTACACAGATCGGAAATAGTTTGTATTTTCTTGATGCTACCGATAAAGATCTTCCTGCAGGTATGCTAGATTACGACAATCTAAACCATCAGGGCTTTTACATGGATTTAAAAAATTTAAATGGAAAATGGCTTTCTACAGAACCAACAGTAACGACCGAAAAAATCTTTGTTTATAACATGACGCTTGATAAAGAAAATAAGCTAACCGGCAAAATTAATCAATACTCAAAAGGATACAGCGCATTAAACCTGCGCAATAAATATAGAAAAACGAATAACGAAACTGAATTTGTTAAAAACTTCAAAAAAGACAAAACAGGGCTTGAAGTTTCTAATTACAAAATCGACAACCTCGACAATCTTGATGAGCTGTTGACTGAAAGTATGGATGTAGTAATTGAAGATAATGTGGAAGAAGCCGGAAACCTGGTGTATTTTACGCCACTCCTTTTCGAAAGAACCAAAGAAAATTTTTTCAAACTGGAACAACGAAAATTTCCGGTCGATTTTGCCTATCCATTTAAAGAAAGTTATCGGATTACGATCAGCTTCCCTGAAGACTACGAAGTAGATAAGTTGCCAAAGGGAGGGATTTATAAACTTCCGGAAGATAACGGAACATTTACCATCAATTACGTTGCAGAAGGCAAAACCTTAATGGTAAGGAGTATCATAAACGTAAACAAATCGCTTTATACACCAGAAGAATATTTCGATTTAAAAGAATTATTTAAAACGGTTGTAGAAAAACAGGCTGAACAGATTGTATTTAAAAAGAAAGTATAATGAGATACTATTTAAGTTTAGCGCTTGCATTTGTTACCATTAATACTGCATTAGCACAGATAGATTACGATGTAGCAAAGATTCCCGAAAACCTGAAAAAGGATGCTGTTGTTGTAATTAGGAACGAAGAATCTTTTTTTGATGTTAAGGGTTTGGGTGAGGCAAAAATGGATTATAAAGTGGCGATAACCATTTTGAACAAGGCCGGCGAAGAATATGGTGAAATGGCTGAGGTTTACGATAAGTTTAGCAGCATATATAACATTAGAGCTACCCTTTACGATGCGGCAGGGAAAAAAGTAAAAGATTATAAAAGTTCTGATATTAAAGACCAAAGCCTGATTTCGGATTTTTCCATCTTCGAAGACAACAGACTTAAGCTCCTGAAATTTGTAAGTATATCTTATCCGTACACCGTCGAGTACAGCTATAGTCAGGATTATAACGGATTACTTTCTTTTCCTTCATGGCACGACTTAAAAGGTTTTGGAGTATCAGTAGAAAAATCTGCCTATACCATACAAAAAGCAAAAAACTATAAAATGAGGTACATTACCAGTCGTAATTTACAGACCGACTCGGTTATTAATGGAGAAAAAGTACAGTACAAATGGAAAAGTGCCAATGTTGGAGCAGTTGCTGAAGAACCATTAAGTACAGGCATTGATAACATTTCTGCCTGGGTTAAAGCCTCCCCCAATCAGTTTGAATACGATGGTTCGACTGGAAATTTCGATAACTGGAAAAATTTCGGATCGTGGTTGTTTACCTTAAATCAGGGTGGGAATAAACTTCCTGAAGCCACCAAATTAATGGTACAGAATTTAATCAAAGATGCCAAAACACCTAAAGAAAAGATTCGGGTTTTATATAACCACTTGCAGCAAAATACCCGTTATGTAAGCGTTCAACTGGGAATTGGCGGTTTTAGGCCTATTTTGGCCGAAAAGGTTGCACAGGTGAATTACGGTGACTGTAAAGCGCTTTCTAATTATATGAAGGCCCTATTAAACGAAGCTGGAATTGCCTCAAATTTAATTGTTATTGGAAATGATATGCCCAGCTTAAATCCGAATTACTCGAGTGTGGGGCAGGCAAACCACATGATTTTGTGTGTTCCATTGGCAAAAGATACTACGTTTTTAGAATGCACCAGCCAATATACACCAATGGGATTTATCGGCTATAGCAATTCTGACCGAAATGTATTAATGGTTACCGAAGACGGGGGAAAAATAGTGCATACCCCTGTTTACAATGCCAAAGAAAATTATCAGGTCAGAAAAACCAAAATCACATTAGCAGAAGATGGTACAGCAAGCTCAGAAATAAAATCTACTTATGGCAATGCGCAGTTTGAAGAAAATTTTCCGATGACTTTAATGGAGCCCGTTGATCTCCGGAAAACAATAATTGAAGATAGTCCTATTCCAGTAGCAGAGCTGATCAGTTATAAGTATTCACAGCCAGATAAAACGTTACCAGTGCTTACCGAAGAGATTAATTTTAAAACCAACCCATTGTTAACCAAGGGTGGAGATAAGTTATTTTTGGTGGTAAACCAGGTTAACCGCCGCGAAAGCGTTCCGCTTAAAGTAGAAGGCAGAAAAACATACTTTGCTGTTCCTTTTGGTTATAATGACGATGATGAAATCAGTTATATCTTACCAAAAGGATATAATGTAGAATTTATTCCGAAAGATATTACGATTAACTCTGAGTTTGGCTCATACACCGCGAAATTTAGTGTTAAAGATAATATGATTGTTTACAGCAGAACACAGACCATGAACAATAAAAAGTATCCACCAGAAAAATATGGTGAGTATGTAGATTTTTATAAAAAGATTTACCAGGCTGATAAACAAAAAGCCGTTTTAGCAAAAACTTTATAAATTAGCATATGATTACTGAAAACCAATACTTTGATGGCAACGTTAAATCGTTAGGCTATGAAACCGCTGAAGGAAAATCGACTGTCGGCGTTATAAATCCGGGAGAATATACTTTTGGAACAGCTCAGAAAGAAATTATGCATGTTATAGAGGGCGAACTAACAGCACTTTTACCAGGTACTACAGAGTGGCAAAGCATTAAAGCTGGTCGTAATTTTGAAGTGCCAGCAAATTCATCTTTCAAAGTAAAGGCCAGCGTTCAAACGGCATATCTTTGCCAGTACAGATAGATTTATATAAGGTCGTCATCTCGACTGGAACGCAGTGGAATGGAGAGATCTATCTCGACAGATTTAGCTTCGCTGAGCCTTCGGGTTCTCGACTTCGCTGCACTTTGCTCGAAATGACGGCCTTTCTAGAGGATTAATTTACACTTATTTCTTCCCAATTACTACCTCGGTAAAACTATCAGTAGTAAGGTATTTATTTGCCAAGGCCAATAATTCTTCAGCTGTAATGGTTTTAACCTTCTCTATATATTTGGTATAGTAATCGTAATCCAATCCTGCGAAATAAATGTTCTTGAATTTATCGGCGTGTGAGAATACATTTTCCAAACTTCCCAACATCGAGCCCAACATGTAGTTCCGAACCAGATCCAGTTCTTCTTCCCCTACCAGTTCATTTTTCAATATCTCTATCTCTTTGTAAATCTCAGTTAATGCAGCCGAACAAACATCGGCACCAACTTCAGTAGCAATAAAAAGATAACCAGCCTGTTGTAGCGAAGAAATCCCAGAACCAATGCCGTAAGTGTAGCCTTTATCTTCACGGATGTTATTCATTAAGCGCGAACCAAAGTATCCTCCTAAAACAGTATTTAAAATCTGAAGACCAGAAAAATCTTCATGTTTACGGTTAATGGCCAACTGACCAATTCTGATCGCAGACTGTAAAGCTTCTGGTTTTTCCGTATAAACAAACTGCTTATCTGTTTTCGTGAAATTGAAACTGTTCTTTACCGCATTACTTTTTTCCCAACTTTGTCCAAAAGCATTGTTCAGCAGGTTAAAGCTAACATCATCAAACTTACCTGAAACAATAATGGTACAGTTATTAGGTGCATATGCGGCTTTAAAGTAATCAACCAGATCTTCTCGTTTCAATGCATCGTAATGTCCTGCTTGTATGTTTACCCCATAAGCTGTATCACCAAATAAAGCATGTGCAAATTCTTTTCTCGAAAGAACATCATTTTTCTTCAGGTTTACCTGTAGCTTTTGCTTTTGGTTTTGAATGTAAATATCAAGTTCATGCTGTGGAAACTGGCTTTCTGATAAAACATCCTTCACAATCGGCAGTACCGAGTGTAAGTGTTTATTTAAAGTGTATAATGTAACCGAAGATTGATCCTGGGCATATTCTGTTTGAAAAAATGCACCATAAAAATCAATTTGTTCGGCTATTTCTTTCGCCGTTAATTTATTTGTTCCATTATTGATCAATGCGCTTACCGCAATGGCCTGTAATGGTTTTTCGAGCTTCCAGTTTACGTTTTCAAAAATAAATTCGATACGCACCAGGTCTTGTTCTCCTGAATAGATTGTAAAAACGGGCACACCGTTATCCAATGCTTTTTTTTCTGGATGGATAAAATTTATTGTTGATACCTGCTTAAAATCAGGCGCCTGTTGTCTGTTAAGCATTTTCTTCAGTTAAATAATATAATGTTGATGATGAATTTGATTGGAAAGTTTCATTGGATATCCGTTTAATATCTTCTGCTTTAACTTTTAAAAATTCTTCTGTTTCTCGATTTAATAAAGCGGCATCACCTAAAAGCTCATAATAAGCCAGGTTCATCGCTTTATCCAATAAACTCATTTCAGAAAAAACGAGTACAGATTCTACCTTGTTTTTTACCTTGGTTAATTCGTTATCAGAAACCAGTTCGGCTTTTAATTTTTCCAGTTCTGCCCAGATTGCTTTTTCTGCAGTCTCTGTTGTTATTCCTTCTACCAATTTACCTTCAACAATAAACAAACCCGGATCTAAACTGCTCGAAATGTAGGCATTAATATCGCTAAAAAGTTTCTGCTCTTTCAATAGGCTATTGTACAAGCGCGAAGACTGCCCACGTGATAAAATATCAGATAATAAATCAAAGGCATAATAATCCTGATTTAACCGCCCTGGCATTTTAAAAGCCATATAAATTGCATTTAAAGGCACATTTGCTTTCACGGTTTCTTGTCTCGCTTCTGTTTGCGGTTCTTCCTGAACTAAATCACGGTTGTACTTCTCTCCCGCCGGGATCGGCTCGAACCATTTTTCAGCCAGTTTTTTCACATCTTCGGTTTTCACATTTCCACCAACAACCAAAATTGCATTTTGCGGTGTATAGTGTTTTTTGAAGAATGCCTTTACATCGTCCATTGTCGCATTTTCGATATGCGAAAGCTCTTTTCCGATAGTTGCCCAGCGGTAAGAATGCTTTTTATAAGCCAGCGGACGCAACTTTAACCAAACATCGCCATAAGGCTGGTTAAGGTAACGTTGCTTAAACTCCTCGCTTACCACATTTCTTTGCGTATCTAAACTCTTTTCAGAAAAAGCAAGGCTCAGCATACGGTCGCTTTCCAACCAAAATGCCGTTTCTATGTTTTCTGCAGGTAGCGTGATGTAATAATTGGTAATATCATTGCTCGTAAAAGCGTTGTTCTCACCACCTACGCGCTGCAAAGGCTCATCGTAATTGGGGATATTTACCGATCCGCCGAACATTAAATGTTCAAATAAATGCGCAAAACCGGTTTTTTCAGGGTCCTCATCACGGGCACCCACATCATATAAAATATTTAAAACTGCCATTGGGGTTGTTGCATCTTCATGCACCAAAACTTTTAAACCATTGGCAAGTGTAAAACGATTAAAATCTACCATATTAATTTTTAGAACCGTAAAGATATAATAAATGCTTTCACTGATAAGGAAGATTTAATAGATTTTGGTGTATTAACTGTGATTGTTATTTTTTTGACAAACCTTAAACCTTAGCCCCTCGACCTTCCCTCCCTTTTCCTTATCTTTGTGCTATGAATACAGCCGATCTACTGCAACGGGCATTACATTTCGATTTTTTGAGCCTTGAAGAAGGGGTACATTTATATCATCATGCCGATACGGCGTCGCTGATGTTTGTAGCGAATGAATTAAGGAAAATTCAGGTACCCAGTGGCAAAGTAACCTGGCAGATCGACCGTAATGTAAATACGACCAACGTTTGTATTGCCAACTGTAAATTCTGTAATTTCTTCCGCAGGCCTGGCCACGACGAAAGTTATATTACTGATATCGAAACTTATAAGGTAAAAATTGAAGAAACTTTCCGTTTAGGTGGAGATCAGTTATTATTACAGGGCGGCCACCACCCGGATTTAGGTTTGGCCTTTTATGCAGATCTTTTCAAAAAACTAAAAGAATTATATCCTGATTTAAAATTGCACGCTTTAGGCCCACCGGAAATTGCACATGTGGCAAAACTGGAAGGAATGACGCATACTGAGGTGTTAAAGGCTTTGAAAGAAGCAGGAATGGATTCTTTGCCTGGTGCAGGTGCAGAAATTTTAAATGACCGTGTAAGGCGTTTAATTTCAAAAGGAAAATGCGGTGGACAGGAATGGCTTGATGTAATGCGTGCATGCCATCAATTAGATATTACCACATCAGCAACCATGATGTTTGGACATGTAGAAACCATTGAAGAGCGTTTTGAACATTTGGTATGGATCCGTCAGGTACAGAGTGAAAAACCAGCTGATGCAAACGGATTTTTAGCCTTTATTCCCTGGCCCTTTCAGGATGATGGCACTTTATTAAAAAGACTCCGCGGCATCAGCAACAATGTAACAGCTGATGAATATATCCGCATGATTGCCTTGAGCCGCATTATGTTGCCTAATATTAAAAACATTCAGGCCAGTTGGCTAACCGTTGGTAAAGCAACAGCACAGCTTTGTTTACATGCTGGTGCAAATGATTTTGGATCGATTATGATCGAAGAAAATGTAGTATCGGCTGCTGGTGCACCACACCGTTTCACCGCGAATGGTATTCAACAATCTATTAAAGCTGCAGGTTTCGAGCCTCAGTTACGCGGACAAAAATACAACTACAGAGATTTACCCGAGCACTTAGAAGAACAGGTGATTACGTACTAGGAATGTAAAAGGGATAGATGACGTCAAATGGATAAGGTGAGATGGATTTTTTATTGATCCTAAAAATCCTGTCATCTTGATAATCGTGTTCAAAAAAGGGAAGTAAAACCAAGTTCTACCTCCCTACCTTAAACAAACATTACCTAATCAATAATGCAAATATTTTGAACTTATAATTACAATTTCTTCCCGTCTCTTAGGAATAAGTTAGCAATGGTGATTACGCTGGCTTTATCCAGTGGTTCATCGAAACTTTCTACAGCAGCCAATTTAGCCGCAGTTGCGTTTGGTGCACCAGTAATATTAGCAATGTTCACATTTGCCTGTACAGTTAAATCTTCACCAGCATAAACCGCATCTACCTGAGGAACTCCAGAATCATTTGCCTGGCCTGAAGCGCCTAAACTAACCCATGGTTTGTAAACTGCAGTGCCTGCCGCTGTACGCATTTGGCGGATGTGTGATGCATGACGTGCCTCAACAGAGTGAATTTGTAAAGCAGTTTGCAATACACCCGGGCTCACTAATAAATTCCCTGCCTGACCTTTATATGCCCTAACACCAGTATCTTCAAAACCTTGTGCTACCGCTAAGAAGGTACCATAATCAGAGTATACGGTACTAAATGTTCCACCTGCTCTAAAATCGGTATCTGCATAGGCAATTGGTGCCCGGGCCGAACTTCCCAAAGCGCCTATCAATAAATCAACGTGTGCTTTTTCGTGATCACGAATGGTAGTAATGGCTGCCTGGCTGGCTGCATTAGGAAAATTAAAGGTAACATCGGTTACTGCCGATCCCGGAGTTTTCCCTACAATACAGTGATTATAAAAATGGTATTCTAAATACTCTAATGATAAAGCAAAGTTCAATACATCAACAACCGCTGCCGGTAAAGCTGTTTGCCCATATGCTTTTTGAAACATTGAACCTAGGGCTAGCGGCATAGCCGCTAAAGAGATTTTTTTACCCATGTTGAAAAAGCTTTTCATTGCAGCTCTTCTCGGATTTAATCTCTCATAGATTTCCCCGTCAACTTTTTCAATTTCTTCTAATATATTTACAATATTCATGATTTCTGGTTTTAAAAATTAAAGATTGATTACATTAATTTTGGTTTTGATATACGTTTTAGCAATGGCTAACACCTTATCTGGTGTTAAAGCTGCATCTAAACCACCTGCGTTATTGGCACCCAATGGAGCAAGGCTATTTAGATCAGCAAATGATCCGTTTGAGATTAAATCGCGAACATAGGCTGCGTGACGGGCCTCAACCGAAACAATTTTACCGGCTAACAATAGATATGTACCATTTTTAATTCTTGGTCCGGCGCCATTGTATGCTGCCACTCCCAAATCTTCGAAAGCCATTGCCGTACCTAAAACGCTAGCGGAACTAGTAAAATCAATTGATGAAAAATCTACCTCCAAACTTCCAATTGCAGCAGTACTTAAAGCAGTTTTAAAAAACTCCCTGTGTGCAATCTCATGGAACTGGATATCCTGGAAATATGCTTTTTGAGCTGCTGTGAAACTTGCAGGAGGTGCTGAAGCAACTTTTATATAAAATGCAGCTTCTAATTGCTCTAAAGCATAAGCATAATTTAATACACCGAAATCATCTTTAAAATCCAGCGTTGCGCCTCCCATGACAGGATTGTCGTAACCACGATCTTTTTTACAACCTGCTGCTACCAAGGCAATGCCAGCAGCGCCTGCACCTGCATACTGAAGAAAAGACCTTCTGCCTACAGTTTTGTCAAATAAACTTTTTTCCTGAAGTTCATTTTTTGTTTCTAGTTCATTGTGTTTCATAGTAATCTATGTTTAGTGATTTTGAATTCGTTTGATGATACATACGTGACAATCAGAACACTGGTTTTTTTGATTTGCATTTTTTTTTATAAGCGCATTTTAATACATTCACCAACCTATAGCTATGATAACATTAAAAGCCATTATTGTTGATGATGAGGAGTTTGCCCGGTCATCATTGTTTTTTTTACTGCAACAGAACTGTCCACAGGTAGAAATTACCGGTATAGCAAGATCTGTAGCAGAGGCAAAAGATATTCTGGCACATCATCCTATTGATTTAATCTTTCTGGATATAGCAATGCCCGGAGGTAATGGTTTCGAATTAATTCCTGATGCTCAAAAACATAATGCAGCAGTTATATTTACTACCGCTTACGATCAATACGCGCTGAAAGCGATTAAGGCAAACGCACTCGATTATCTATTAAAGCCAATTGATATTGATGAACTTAAAATAGCTGTAGATAAGGTTTTTCAGCATATTAAGCGCTTTAAAGGTCAGAATGAGAATGATGAAAGAATCAACAATCTCGCTTCCAGTTTAAGCTCAAGATCCGAAATCAGGAAACTTACCCTTCCCTATGGCCAAGGTTTTAAAATGATTGATATCGATGAGATCATTTATATCGAAGCCGATAGCAATTACTCTATTGTACACTTAAATAACCACGATAAAATAACGGTTTCGAAAGTTTTACGGGAATTTGAAGAGCTTCTACCGGGCGACCAATTTGTACGGATCCATAAGTCGAGCATTATCAATCTTAATCATTTAAAAGAGTATAATTCTAAAAACGGACTTCAGGTTTTCTTAAAAAATGGAGAAAGTATTAATATTTCTCGAAGAAGAGCAAGCGATTTTTTTGAAAAAATAAAATTATTTACAAAAGCGAACAGTGATCATTAAACTAGGCAAAAAAGCGCTTTTATTTGCTGAAAAAGCAATCCTGAAGTTAAACTTCAGCCGCTCTTTTATTGCTTTTTTATTCGGGTTTATTATACTTAGCGCTCCCAAAACCCTGCTTGCTCAAACCACTTACCTCCCCCATTATAATACTAAAAACGGGCTGGCCAGCAACAACTGTTATTACATTTTACAGGATAAAAAAGGCTTTATCTGGATTGCAACGGATAACGGATTGAGCCGTTTTGATGGTACAAATTTCCAGAATTTTACAATCGAAGACGGACTGCCCGATACCCAGATCCTTCAGATGAAAGAAGATAAAGATGGCCGCTTGTGGTTTTTTGCCTTAAACGGTCAGCTCAGCTACTTAAAAGAAGGAAAGTTTTACAACCAGGATAATGACGAACTGCTTAAAAAGCTAAACTTTAATACGGTAATTGTTTCCTTTTTAGTAGATAAACTTGGCCGAATTTGGCTCGGAACCAATGCTAACCTCATTGTTTGCTGGGATGGAAAAACGATCAAAAAGTACATTTCGCCTAATCCAAATGATAAATTTATCAATGCCTTTATACACGAAGATGAGCGCGGAAATATATTTGCCTACAGCGATTTAAGTGTTCAGAAGTTTGATGGAAAAACTTTTTCCATGATCAAATCAAAAGTACAGCCACTCTCCTACATGACTGCTGTCAATTCTACACACAGATCTTTATTTTATCTAGATGCTGGTGGGTTAAAACAATATAGACATGGAAGTATCAACGATCTCATATCGATTCCTCAGAATCTGATCAAAAACATGTCGGGTTATTTTTATTACGACGTTACAAGTAAAGAAGTTTGGCTATCTAATGCTAATGGTGCCTTTGCCTTGGATAAAAGTGGAAAAACCGTTCAATATTTACAAGATATATCTGTTAATCAAGTCATTAAAGATAGTAACCAAAACATGTGGTTTGCCACCAATCAGGGTATCTACATGCTCCCTAATGCAAATAACCGTTTATCCATCATTGATGCCGAATCAGGACTGAGCAGCAACGTAATTAAAAGCATTACCAAAGATGGGAAAAACCGCCTTTGGCTGGGTACCGATGATGCAGTAATCGACGTATTAACCATCAACAATTACCAGGTAGATGAAATTGGTTTAGACGATTTCAAGAAATACAAAACCATTAAACAGGTTACTTTCGACCCAAAAGATCAATCTATATATTTTGCATCCGATTATGGAATGGGCGTTTTTAAAAATATCTACAATGGCAATAGCGAGGTAAAATATTTAAAGGAATCGAACAACTCTATGTTCGTGATCAAACATTTTAGCATCGGCAAGAATAACGACCACCTGGCTCTAGCTCTTTCATCGGGTGTTGTTTTTTTATCTGACAGAAGAAATAAATTTGAGTTTAACGCTGCGAAATACCGTGAAAAGGAAGATTTTTTTAAAGACAGGTCTTATCATGTTTTTTACGACAGCGAAGGGAATCTATGGTTTTCGAATATTAATGGTCTGTCTCAATTTTCGAAGGGGAAATTAATTAAACATTATGAAAATCATCCCCTACTTACTAAAAGGATAAATGATATTCAGCAGCTTGTAGACGGCACTTTGATTTTGGCAACAGATGGTTACGGTTTAATTTTCTACAAGAACAGGCAGATTACGCGACAGATTACCCAAAAAGATGGCCTAACCAATAATATCTGCACCAAAATATTTGTAAAAAACAACGAAATATGGGTATTAACAAACAAAGGTGTAAACAAAATAGCCGATTATCCTAATCAATTCACCGTGACCAATTTCGACTATGGTAAGGATCTTTTGAGTGATGACATCAACAGCCTGTTTATTGATGATAGCACAGCCTATTTTGCAACAAACAAAGGCCTGATTCTATTTAAATATAACAATAAAAACATAGTTAAGAATCTTCCTAAGGTTTACGTTACTTCTATCATTAAGGATAATGAGCGTTTGCCGGTTAATCAAGGTAATTTTACTTTCGAAACTGGTAACAATACCATTCTATTTACCTTTAGCGCAGTCGATTTTACCACGAGTGATATCACTTATCGTTACCGTTTAAATGAAAATTCAGCTTGGGTAGAAACCCGCACAAGACGGTTAGATTTTTCTTCACTACAATCAGGCGATTACATATTTGAGGTAAGTGCCAAAAGCCAAAACGGTAATTGGGGCGAATCGGCAAAAATAGCTTTTACCATCAAAAAGCATTTTTGGCAAAGCTTATGGTTCTTATCTATTTTGATCCTGCTGGTAGCCTATATTTTTTATAAAGTGGCTGTTTATATTACCCGTAAGCAAAAAGATAAAGAGCAAGAGCAATTGTTGTTAAAAAACAAAGTGCTGATGCTCGAGCAACAAGCCTTACAGGCAATGATGAATCCACACTTTGTTTTCAATGTGATGAATTCGATTCAGCATTATATCAATACGCAAAATACGGCTTCGGCAAATAAGGTTTTAACGGGCTTTGCCAGATTGATCAGAAAGAACCTGGAAATCTGTACCAAAAGTTACATCACTTTAGAAGAAGAACTGGAATACTTAAATCTTTATTTAAAACTCGAGAAAAACCGTTTTGGCGATAAATTAAAATACATTTTTAATATTGATGAAGAAATTGATAAAGAAGAAACCTTGATCCCATCTATGTTGCTGCAACCTTACGTGGAAAATGCAATATGGCATGGCATTATGCCAAAAGAAACAGGTGGCGAAATCCTGATCAACATTAAACTGAAAGATGAATTCTATCTCAACATCGAAATTATCGACGATGGGATTGGAATCGACAACTCTTTAAAGGATAAAAAGGAAACACACATTAGTAAAGGAATGCAATTAACCAAAGAAAGATTGCACCTTTTAGGTCAGATTGGAGCAAAACCTATACACTTAAACGTTAGGCAGAATACCACAAATGGCACAACAGTATCTATTTCTATACCATTAAAATAGAAAATTTACCGTTTACTCAATTATTAATACCATTCACTAAATAGAATCTTGATCGAACCCTGTTTAGCCTTAAACTTGTGTTAGAAATAAACGATAGTGTTTATCAAAGACGTTCTTATAGAATTGATATAGATATTTAATAACCTAACCTAAAACTATATCTTAATTCAGGTTTCATTTGTGTGTTGAAAGCGGTCTTGTTTTTAAAAGCGAGACCGCTTTTTTTATG